>OFGO01000861.1_pt1 | contig 25772 bp, 22 predicted proteins | sample 1521761 | NCBI WGS metagenome assembly OFGO01 (sample SAMEA3504128, study PRJEB24116) | mouse gut metagenome | biome: mouse gut; feature: mouse-associated habitat; material: faeces | place: Denmark | collected 2011
CGTACAGTGGTGTGGGAGGTCGGCTGCTCAACTAATGGGTAGCCTCCTACCCGATGCGCAGGGGCGCACAGATGAATTGTTGCTTACGCAACGTGCGCCCAGCGCGGTGAGTAGTGAGAAACTCTTCCCTGCTCGATTGAAACAATGTCACTAAGTTAAGTCGCCGTGTACCAATGATTAGTTGAATATAATTGCATGAAGTAATTGACAAATAAACATTCATCAATTATGATAAAAACATACAAATACATCAGAGAAATTCTTAATAGTGTGCTTGTCGCACATTCCGACAGTTTCTGTCAGATTTTTCTAATGATAACTTAACAGGGCAGGGACAGAAGGGTGTGCAGGCACTTGGGGAAAGGGCAGGTGCTGCTGTATATGGAATCCGATGGAGTCTTCTGCCGAATATGGAATGGAGGTAAGGATGAAGAGAATGCAGAAGGCACAAAAGGAACAGAAAGCATTAAGATCACAGGAAGGAAGCGGCTTTAACAGAGAAACGGTACTCGAAAGGCGCAGGGAAAGGGCAGGTGTACTGACACGCGGCGCGGCCGGTATCAGGCGGTTTGCCGGCAGATATATCAAATGGACCGGCTACCAGAAAGTCCGTCGCAGCGCGAAGGACAGACTGTTCCGTTTCTTGTTTGACAAGGACAGGGAGGCACTCCTGCAGTTATACAACGCATTGAACGGTACGGATTATCGGGATGCATCTGCTCTGCAGGTGGTGACGATCGAGAGCGCGGTCTATGTGGTCATGAAGAACGATCTGGCTTTTATCCTGGCAGGGACATTAAATCTCTACGAGCACCAGAGTACATACAATTCCAATATGCCGGTGCGGTTTTTGATCTATCTGGCGGAGGAGTACCAGAGACTGATCGAACAGGCAAAGAGCAGCCTGTATGGGACAAAGCAGATTCTGTTACCGACACCACAGTGCGTCGTTTTCTATAACGGTGAGAAGCAGGCTCCGGAAGAGGAGGTCTTAAGGCTGTCGGATGCTTTTATCAACAGAAACAGGGAAGCAGATGTGGAATTGAAGGTGCGGATGATCAACATCAATTACGGGCATAACCGTGAACTGATGGACAGATGTCATGTGTTGGATGAATATGCACAATTCGTGGAGATATCCAGACAGTGTATGGCAGATGGTCTGGCAGTAAAGGAAGCACTGGAACAGGCGATACAGTATTGCATGGAACATGGGATACTGTATGAGACATTGCGAGATTATCGGGCGGAGGTGTTGGGAATGTTGCTGGAAGGGTTTGATGTGGACAAGTATGAGAGGACCATCCGACAGGAAGGGATGGAAGAGGGAATGAAACAGGGAATAAAACAAGGCCAGGCGCTTGGCGTGGAACGGTCTAACCATCTGGCCAGGATCCTGATCGAGCAGAACCGTGTGGAGGATTTAAAGCGGGCGGCTTTCGATCCGGCGTACCAGCAGGAACTCTTTCGAGAGTTTCATCTGTAGCAGCTTTATGGATAGACTATGGCGATCGAAGGGGGAGCGGAGCACTTGGAGCGTAGCTTCGTCGGTAATTGTTCCAGCCGAAATGTTAGAAAGATACTTTCATTATTCTCCGGATATGGTATGCTGTTATAAGGAGTGCACATTTATTCCCACGAAGCAACGAGCCAGGCAGCCATGCCTGCATGGATATTTGGCGACTGCCGCGAGGGTCAAATACCCCGCAGCCTGCTGCGCTGGAATTTTGATGCCCCGTCAGCCTGCTGCGGGGGATTTGACTTTCCGGGAAGCATTTGCGTCGGGGCTGACAGGATGAGGTGTGCCATAAGGCGGCAGAAAACAGGAAGGGAGCGATAAGAAGCTATGAGATTTACGAAAATGCAGGGCTGTGGAAATGATTATATTTATATCAATGGTTTTACGGTGCAGATCGGGCAGGAAGAGAAGCCGGATCTGGTGCGGTGCATCAGTGACAGACATTTCGGTATCGGCGGGGACGGGGCGATTTTTATCAATCCCTCAGAAGAGGCGGACTTTGAGATGGAGATGTATAATGCAGACGGCAGTCGGGCAGAGATGTGTGGAAACGGAATCCGCTGTGTGGCGAAGTATGTCTATGATAAAGGCTTGACGGATAAAACTGACATAAGCATCATAAGCTGCGGGCAGATCAAATATTTGCAGCTTTTCTTAAAAGAAGGCAAAGTGGACAGTGTCAGAGTTAACATGGGAGCACCGGAACTTAGACCGGAACAGATCCCGGTTACGATGGAAGGAGCAGGCAGTGTGTCAGGGGATACTTCCGTAAGCGGCAGGAATGACGGTGGCGTGAATGGGAAAGAAAGCGTGATCGATGAACCGATCACTGTACAGGGGAAGGAATACAGAATGACGTGTGTGTCGATGGGAAACCCGCACGCTGTTATTTTCATGGATGATGTGCCGGGGCTGAAGATTGAGCAGATCGGACCGGATTTTGAGAAGCATGAGCGATTCCCGAAGCGGACCAACACGGAATTCGTTAAGGTTCTGGACCGAAATACGGTGCAGATGCGTGTCTGGGAGCGGGGAACGGGAGAGACACTGGCCTGCGGTACGGGATGCTGCGCTACAGTAGTAGCCTGTATCTTAAATGGTTTGACGGATAACAAGGTTACTGTTAAACTATTAGGTGGCGAGATTGAGATCGAGTGGGACAGGGAAGCCAATCTGGTCTATATGACGGGGCCGGCCGTCACGGTATTTGAAGGAGAGATATGATCCTGGCGGGAGCGATGTCGATACGCTGTTGTCCGGCAGCCGCTGTATTTTGAAACAGCGGCGGAAGACGGGACAAATGTCCGATGAAAATGGGCACATATTTAATAGGTCATGGTGAATATTGGGCGATTCACAATAATATAATACAGGGAGGATACTATGGTTAAAGTAAATGATAATTATTTGAAGTTACCCGGGAGCTATCTCTTTTCGATGATTGGCAGGAAGGTAAACGCCTATGCGGCGGCCAATCCGGATAAGAAGATCATCAGACTGGGTATTGGCGACGTGACACAGCCGCTTTCTCCGGCTGTGATCAGTGCGCTGCACGGCGCGGTAGACGAGATGGCGGATGCGGCCACATTCCGCGGCTATGCTCCGGAGCTTGGCTATGAATTTTTAAGGACGGCGATTGCGGATAATGATTATAAAGCCAGAGGCTGTCAGATCGAGGCGGATGAGATCTTCGTATCTGACGGAGCGAAGTGTGATTCCGGCAATATTCAGGAAATCTTCGCACTGGACAATAAGATTGCGGTCTGTGATCCGGTCTATCCCGTCTATGTAGATACCAATGTGATGGCGGGCAGAACGGGCACTTACGATGCCGCTGCGGAGAGATGGAGTGATGTGATCTACATGCCCTGTACGGCGGACAATGACTTTGCGCCGCAGCTTCCGAAAGAAGTGCCGGATCTGATCTATCTGTGTTTCCCCAACAATCCTACCGGATCTACGATCAGTAAAGCGGGATTGCAGGAGTGGGTAGATTATGCCAATAAGAATGGCTCTGTTATCATTTACGATGCGGCCTATGAAGCTTATATTTCCGAGGCAGATGTACCGCACACGATCTATGAATGCGAAGGGGCCAGGAGCTGTGCCATCGAGCTGCGTTCCTTTTCCAAGAATGCGGGCTTTACCGGTGTGCGCCTGGGCTTTACCGTGATTCCTAAAGAACTGAAAGTGGGCGACGCATCATTGCATGCGCTGTGGGCGAGACGTCATGGTACCAAGTATAACGGTGCACCCTACATCATTCAGAGAGCCGGTGAAGCTGTATACAGCGAAGCCGGTAAGCGGGAGACGAAAGAACTGGTGGCCTATTATATGAAGAATGCAGCTTATATCCTGGAAGGTTTGAGAGCTGCGGGATACAGTGTATCAGGTGGTGTGAATGCCCCTTATATCTGGCTGAAAGCACCGAATAATATGACCAGCTGGGAGTTTTTCGATTATCTGTTAGAAAAGGCCAACGTAGTCGGTACACCGGGATCGGGATTTGGGCCCAGCGGCGAGACATTCTTCCGGCTGACGGCGTTCGGAAGCTATGAGAATACGGTGGAGGCGGTTGACAGGATCAGGAAACTGTGACAAATTGGTAACTGCAATTCTCGGAAGACGGCAGGAAATCGATTGCAAAAACAGTCGTATTTTGCTAAAATAGATAAATCAAAAACTTTATGTGTGAAGGAGGAAAAGAAGGATGAATGGAACATATGCTCTTGCAACAGGAGTGATGGTCGTGTACATGATAGTCGTTCTCGTGGTAGCGGTCATCAGTCTGGTTGGCATGTGGAAGATCTTCGTCAAGGCCGGTAAGCCGGGCTGGGGTGCGATCATTCCCATTTACAACACGTACTGCCTGTTTGAGATAAGCTTTGGGACGGGATGGCTGTTCCTGCTGTGTTTCGTGCCCTGTGTGAACGTGGTGATAACCATCATCATGTGGATCAAGCTGGCGCAGGCGTTTGACAAGGGAGCCGGATATGGTATTGGATTGGTTTTCCTGCCGGTTGTATTCCTGCCCATGCTTGGATTTAGCGATGCACAGTATATCGGGCCTGTGGGTAAGTAAGACGGACAGCATGGAAGACTTTTGAAATGCACGAACAGCCTTTGTATTTTTTTAATACAAAGGTTGTTTTTTTATTTTTGTTGTGATATATATTTATTATTATATTTTCGAAATGCGGTGAAGGAGACTCACCCGGCGGGAAGCGACAGGAATACGGCGTCACCGACTGAGAGCGCTGTTTGTGAAAGGCTGGGAACGGGAACACTCCGGAGCAGATTATCTGAATTGTATCACTGCAGGGTCATTACAGAGTGGTTTTATGATATCTGGCATGGCGTAGCGGTAGATGGCAGGAAGATACATTAGGGTAATACGTTGCACGCGTTAAGTGTCAAGAGTGGGTAAGGCGAAGAAGCACCTTGTTGGAGGTGTCGGCTTATCAATGCGGGTGGTACCGCGGATACTACAACTATCCGTCCCGGAATGCAGAGATGTGTTCCGGGACTTTCTTTTTGTCTTCCGGAGCACGGCAGTCAGCGAAAGGAGACCAGAACAATGACAATCAGAAACATCTACAGAGACGTAACCTTACAACAGATCAGTGAGTCCGATGTCGGCCGGGAAATCCGGGTGGCGGGCTGGATCGAAAACATCAGGGATCATGGCGGCGTATCCTTTGTGGATCTGCGTGACATGTACGGTGTGCTGCAGATCGTGATGCGTGACACGACGCTGCTGGACGGCCTGAGCCGGGAGATGAGTATATCCGTGAAAGGGTTGGTCGAGCACAGGGACGAGGAAACATACAACCCCAGGATTCCCACCGGCACCATCGAGCTGGAAGCTCATGAGGTGAAAGTGCTGGGCAGGGTTTACCAGCCGCTTCCCTTTGAGATCATGACTTCCCGGGAGACCAGGGAGGAGGTACGGTTGAAATACCGCTATCTGGATCTGCGCAACCAGAAGGTGAAGGACAGTATTATTTTCCGCTCCGAAGTAATCGCCTTCCTGCGTGAAAAGATGACACAGATGGGATTTCTGGAGATTCAGACGCCGATCCTGTGCGCTTCGTCACCGGAGGGGGCAAGAGATTATATCGTGCCTTCCCGGAAATATAAAGGAAAATTTTACGCATTGCCGCAGGCTCCGCAGCAGTATAAGCAGCTGCTGATGGTGTCAGGATTCGATAAATATTTTCAGATCGCTCCCTGTTTCCGGGATGAGGATGCCAGGGCGGACCGTTCACCGGGAGAGTTCTACCAGCTGGATTTCGAGATGAGTTTTGCCACGCAGGAGGATGTATTCCGTGTGGGCGAGGAAGTGTTGTCCGCGGTTTTCGGCAAATTTGCGCCGGAAGGATACAGGGTGACACAGGCGCCTTATCCCGTGTTCAGTTACCGGCAGGCAATGCTTCAATTTGGCACCGATAAGCCGGATCTCAGGAATCCGCTGCGCATCATCGATCTGACGGCATTTTTCCAGGGGTGTGCGTTCAAACCTTTCCATGGAAGAACAGTCCGGGCAATCCGGGTACATGGGCAGATGTCCAAAGGATTCCATGAGAAGCTGCTGCGATTCGCCATGGATCTGGGCATGGGCGGTCTGGGCTATCTGGAAGTGGCGGAAGATTTAAGCTACAAGGGGCCGATCGACAAGTTCATTCCCGAAGAAAAGAAGGAGGAGCTGGCAGCGCTGGCAGGACTCGGCGCGGGAGATACGATCTTCTTTATCGCGGACAGAGAAGAGCGGGCAGCCTTTTATGCGGGACAGATCCGTGCGGAGCTTGGGCAGAAGCTGGAGCTGATTGAGCAAAAAGCGTATCGGTTTTGCTATGTAAACGACTTTCCGATGTTTGAACGGGATCCGGATACGAAGCGGATTTGTTTTACCCACAACCCTTTTTCCATGCCACAGGGCGGATTGGAAGCGCTTACGACGAAGGATCCGTTGGAGGTGATGGCTTACCAGTATGATATCGTGTGTAACGGTGTGGAGCTGTCTTCGGGAGCGGTCAGAAACCATGATCTGGATGTGATGGAGAAGGCTTTTGAGATTGCGGGATACGATAAAGAGATGCTGCAAAGTAAATTTGGCGCATTATACAGTGCGTTTCAGTTCGGTGCGCCGCCGCATGCGGGTATGGCTCCCGGGGTGGACAGGATGATTATGCTGCTGAGGGAGGAGGAGAACATCAGGGAGGTGATCGCTTTTCCCATGAGCGGATCAGCACAGGATTTGATGTGCGGCGCGCCAAATGATGTGACGGAGCAGCAGCTGCGGGAAGTGCACATCAAGGTCCGGGCGTAGGAGATGCCGATGCAGATGGGACTCGGTGCAGCATGAAAAGCGCAGATGCAGTGGAAAAGAGCAGGAGGAGCTGAGACAATGGCAAATATTATAAGTGATGAAACGATAGCGCATGTGGGAATTTTGGCACAGCTGGAACTCTCGGAGGAAGAACGGGAGCAGGCCAGGGCGGATATGAGCAGGATGCTTGCCTGTATCGATAAGATGGGCGAGCTGGATACCACCGGCGTTGAGCCGATGTCCCATGTTTTTCCGGTACAGAACGTATTTCGGGAGGATGTGGTGACGAATGGAGATATGAGAGAGCAGATGCTCTTGAATGCGCCGGAAGAGAAGGACGGGATGTTTGTGGCGCCGAGAACGTTCGAGTAGAGAGAAAGGAGGCTGACGGATATGGGAATTGCGGATATGACAGCGGTTGAGCTGTCGGCGGCTGTCAGAGCAGGACAGATTACCGCGGTGCAGGCGGCGGAAGAAATGCTGGCCTGTATAGAAGAAAGAGATGCGCTCTACAACTGTTATGTGACGGTGGACCGGGCGGGAGCGCTGGAGCAGGCGAAGGAGGTACAGAAGCAGATCGAGGCGGGAGAGCTGACCGGGCCGCTGGCCGGTGTGCCGGTGGCAGTGAAGGATAATCTGTGTACCAAAGGGCTGCGGACGACCTGTGCTTCCAGGATGCTGGGAAATTTTGTGCCCACATACACGGCGGAGGCAGTGACGAATCTGCGTAAGGCGGGCGCGGTCATTCTGGGCAAGACCAATATGGATGAGTTTGCCATGGGATCCACGACGGAAACATCCGCCTATGGGGTGACGAGAAACCCGTGGAACCGGGAACATGTGCCGGGCGGTTCTTCGGGCGGCTCGGCGGCCGCGGTGGCGGCGGGGGAGTGCATCTGCGCCCTGGGCTCCGATACCGGCGGTTCCATCAGACAGCCGGCCGCTTTCTGCGGCACGGTGGGGATGAAGCCCACTTACGGCACGGTGTCACGGTATGGGCTGATCGCCTATGGATCCTCCCTGGATCAGATCGGCCCGCTGACGAAGGACGTAAGAGACTGCGCGGCAGTGCTGGAGGCGATCGCCTCTCATGACGTAAAGGATTCCACCTCCCTGCAGCGGCAGGAGACGGATTTTATGGCTGCGCTGACGGAGGATGTGCAGGGGATGCGTATCGGTATTCCCAACGATTATCTGGGAGAGGGATTGGATGAGGATGTGCAGGCAGCCGTCTTAAAGGCGGCGGAAGAACTGGCCGGACGGGGAGCTGTGGTGGAGCGGTTTGACTTAAGTCTGGTGGAATATGCCATTCCGGCTTATTACACGATAGCGGCGGCGGAGGCCAGCTCCAATCTGGAGCGGTTCGACGGCATCAAGTACGGCTACCGTACAGGAAACGACGCCGGACTCCACAGCATGTACAGAAAATCCCGTGCCGAAGGCTTCGGGGAGGAAGTAAAACGGCGCATCATGCTGGGCTCCTTCGTGCTCAGTTCCGGTTACTACGACGCTTACTATCTGAAAGCGCTGCGGGTAAAGGCTCTTATTAAGAAGGCGTTCGATGAGGCATTTGCCAAATATGACGTGATACTGGGTCCGGTGGCTCCCACCACGGCTCCGAAACTGGGAGAAAGTCTGGCGGATCCCCTTAAGATGTATTTGGAAGATATCTACACCATCGCCGTAAACCTGGCGGGTCTGCCGGGCATCAGCCTTCCCTGCGGAAAAGACAGGAAGGGCCTGCCCATCGGGCTGCAGCTGATCGGGGACTGCTTTCAGGAGAAAAAGCTGATTCGGGCGGCCTATACGTATGAGAAGAGCAGAGGACCGTTCGGGCCAGCTGTCGGTGCAGAGCATGGGAGTGCGGCAGATGAACGGGCGCAGGCGGATGCCGGAAGTTTTCGGGCGTCAGGGGAAGGGCAGATATCGCAGTGTGGAATGTTTCGGCATGGAGGAAAAAGCGGAAGGCCGGAAAGCGAACAGAGTACAGACAGAACAGACAGAACAGGAGGGATACCGTCATGAGTAAACAATATGAAACCGTGATCGGGTTGGAAGTGCACGTGGAGCTCGCCACAAAGACCAAGATCTTCTGCGGCTGTTCCACCGCATTCGGTGCGGCCCCCAATACCCAGACCTGTCCGGTCTGCACGGGAATGCCGGGTTCTTTGCCGGTGTTGAACAGGCAGGTTCTGGAGTACGCCATTGCGGTGGGCCTTGCCACCAACTGTGACATTACCCGCTATGCAAAATTCGACCGCAAGAACTATTTCTACCCGGATAATCCGCAGAACTATCAGATTTCTCAGCTCTATCTACCCATCTGCAGAAACGGCGGCGTGGAGATCGAGACGAAGGAGGGCGGCCGTAAGACGGTGAGGATCCATGAGATCCACATGGAAGAGGACGCCGGCAAGCTGCTCCACGATGCGTGGGAGGACTGTTCTCTGGTGGACTACAACCGTTCCGGCGTGCCGCTGATCGAGATCGTGTCCGAGCCGGATATGCGCAGCGCGGAGGAAGTGATCGCCTATCTGGAGAAGCTGCGTCTTTTGATCCAGTATCTGGGCGCGTCCGACTGTAAACTGCAGGAAGGCTCCATGCGCGCGGATGTGAATCTGTCCGTGCGGGAGGCGGGGGCAGAGCAGTTCGGTACCAGAACGGAGATGAAGAACCTGAATTCCTTCAAGGCCATTTCCCGGGCCATCGCCGGGGAGACGCAACGGCAGATCGACCTGATCGAGTCCGGAGAAAAGGTGGTACAGGAGACGAGAAGGTGGGACGATGTAAAGGGCGAGTCCTATGCCATGCGGAGTAAGGAGGACGCTCAGGATTACCGCTATTTTCCCGATCCGGATCTGGTGCCGGTGGTGGTGAGCGACGAGATGCTCCAAAAGATCCGGGCCGCGCAGCCGGAATTTCGCAATGAAAAGATGCGGCGCTACAGGGAAGAATTCGGGCTTCCCGATTATGATATCGAGATCATTACCGAGTCCAGGCATATGGCGGATCTTTTTGAGGTGGCGACGGCCATCTGCGGCCAGCCCAAGAAGGTGTCCAACTGGTTGATGGGAGAGACCCTGCGTCTGATGAAAGAGAAGGAGACGGACGCCCAGGATCTGTGCTTTTCACCGGAGCATCTGGCGAAGCTGATCCGTCTTACGGACGAAAAGGTGATCACCGGTGCCGTGGCGAAGGAAGTTTTCGAGGTGATGTTTGCGGAAAATGTTGATCCGGAACGATATGTGGAGGAAAAGGGCTTAAAGAGCGTCAACGATGAAGGGGCTCTGCAAAAGACGGTCGCGGAAGTGATCGCCGCCAATCCGCAGTCTGTGGAGGATTACAGGAACGGGAAGGAGAAAGCCATCGGTTTTCTGGTAGGACAGACCATGAAAGCCATGAAAGGCAAGGCCGATCCGGCGGCAGTAAACCGGATCCTGAAGGAGGCATGCAAAAAATAGGGCCATAAGAAGCCCTATTCTCCCAACTTAAGATATTCAAGAAATTTGACTACAAGCTCCGGCTGGCTGTTGGAGACGGGAATGCCCAGAACCACATCAGCCGGATGTCCCTGATAATCATACCTGCCGTCTGCAAGATAAGCGTACAGCCCTGCGTCGGCCAGCGCATTATTCTCAGTAACGATGATTCCCACTGCCACCGGATCTTCCATGGTGGAGGGATCGCTGTGGTCGATGGTCAGCACGGAAAGATCACGCACCTCGGTGGGATCGTAGTCGTCGTCGGGGAAGGTGGCGGTATCCGTGTAGTAGAAATAAGGGCGGTATTTCTCAAGCTCTTCTGCGGATAAAACATCCTCAAGCGGACAGAAATATTCTGCCTGCGCGTATTTTTCGAAAGTTGCCGTCTCGGCAACGATGGTACTGAGGGAACCGGTCTGCATCATGGCTGCCATCTTCTGCTGATTGGCCATGGTATATTGTGACAGATCGGTATCGGAAAGGGACATGGAGGTGTCGATATAGACCTCATATTCGTCAGGGTCGATTTCGGCATATTCCTGGAATTCGTCGGCCCACATCTCCGGCAGAGCAGCGCTCAGATCACTGACACCGGCATTAATCAAGGCGGCATAAAAGCCGTAGTCTTTGTAAGTGGCGTACTGATAGATAAAGGAAGACGCGGCAATGACCACTGCGACCGTAACAAACGCATGAATCTTATAGTAATCCCAGAAGTAGGCGAACTTCTCCTTTGGAGTCATTCGGCCCATGGCCTTTCTGCGTTCTTCTCTGATTTCATCTCCCACTGAATTACCGATTGCCATGATCTTATCTCCGTTTCCTGTTGTATGTGTCCGTATTTCTATTATGAAAAAATGCTGTGAATCATCATATGTTGGTTCTGTATGGCGTGTTCATAACCGGCCTGGCAGGTGCGCAGTCCCGTCTGCTGATTATTTCTACAGTCATCTATGATTATCTATGATAATTAGTTCGAAAAGTAATGTCAATGAAGGAACCGTAATATTGTGTGAATTTTTCATGAAATGATTATAAACATTTTACTTTGAGATAAATGACACTGCATGGCACGCCCGTTTTCCGGTTTCGCAAAATAGTGTTATGATTTACGGAAAATCCTGTAGAAACAGCCGCCGTTGTACCATTTGTTTTGGAATATTGTGTTAATTGTGTTAAGGACTTTATAATATGAGCCGATATATACTTTAATGAGTAGCGGGGAATTCATAAATAAAAGAGGGTGAACGACAGGAGAGAAAGGTTATGGTTGTAAAACATAATATGACGGCGATGAATTCAAATCGCATGTTCAATCTGACGAATAAAAGTCAGGCGAAATCTACGGAGAAGCTGTCTTCCGGATATAAGATCAATCGTGCGGCAGATGACGCGGCCGGGCTGTCTATTTCAGAGAAAATGCGTCGCCAGATCAGAGGACTCACACAGGCGTCGGCTAATGCGTCGGATGGTATTTCCTGCGTGCAGACGGCGGAGGGAGCATTGAATGAAGTCCACGATATGCTGCAGCGCATGAATGAGCTGGCGGTCAAAGGCGCGAATGGGACACTGACCACAGACGACAGAAGCTATATTACGATGGAAGTAAGACAGTTGATGAGCGAGATTGACAGAGTGCAGTCTACGACCACTTTTAATGAACAGAATCTGCTGGATGGTTCCTTTACGAGTAAGGGGCTGCAGGTGGGAGCAGAGTCGGGACAGCACATTGCAATTACGATAAGGAATCTGTGTGCCAATGATCTGATTGCCAGCGCACTGGCGAAGGGAATCTGCTATCAGACATTTAATGACAGTCCTGTATGTCATGCAGAAGACGGCAGTACGGCAGGAGCTCAGCCTGGCGGATACTATTATCAGGCTCCTGATCCTAATTCTACTACGCATGCTATAAAAGATTATGTAGATAAGAGTACGATTCAGCCGTGGGGGTCGCCGGGACATTCCCACCTTTTGTCAGCGAAAGATCTGACAATTTTTCACAGCTTTTCTTATAGTGCGATTACGGATGAGAATGTAAAGAACCGGCTTACCAATAGTCGTGACAGTACGGCTCCAAGCGGTACGGAGGAGGCTTTGTCAGATAAGGCACCGGATGTCCGCTATTTCCAGGCACTCAATGCCTTTGCCAAGAGTGCGATCTTTGACGTGTCAGAGGTGCGCTCCGATCTGGGTGCCATTCAGAACCGTTTAGAGCATACGATCAGCAACCTGGATAATATCGTAGAGAATACCACGTCGGCGGAATCTGCCATCAGGGATACGGATATTGCTACGGAGATGGTGAAGTACGCCAATAACAATATTCTTGCGCAGGCGGGACAGTCGATGTTAAGTCAGGCGAATCAGAGCAATCAGAGCGCGTTATCACTGCTTCAGTAACAACGTGCAGATTAGATTATTTGCCATACCGGCCGTGTCAGGGATCAGTGTATTAGAGGATACAGCCTGCAGCGGAGCGGCTTCGTGATAAGCGGATATATGAGACAATGCAGCAGAGCTGAGTTGTTGTGTAATAAAGAGAGTGTAAGGCGTGCAGGAAAGATCAGGTCTCTACACTCTTTTTTGGATATCAAAGATGAGATGCTGAGGGGGAATCAATATGGTTGTAAAACATAATATGACGGCGATGAATTCAAATCGCATGTTCAATCTGACGAATAAAAGTCAGGCGAAATCTACGGAGAAGCTGTCTTCCGGATATAAGATCAATCGTGCGGCAGATGACGCGGCCGGGCTGTCTATTTCAGAGAAAATGCGTCGCCAGATCAGAGGACTCACACAGGCGTCGGCTAATGCGGCGGACGGTATTTCCTGCGTGCAGACGGCGGAAGGAGCACTGAATGAAGTCCACGATATGCTGCAGCGCATGAATGAACTGGCGGTGAAAGGCGCGAATGGAACGCTGACCACAACAGACAGAAGTTATGTTCAGATGGAAGTCAGACAGTTAATGAGTGAAATAGACCGTATACAGTCCACGACCACTTTTAATGAACAGAATCTGCTGGATGGTTCTTTTCAGAATATTGGGTTACAGGTGGGGGCAGAATCCGGTCAGCATATTGTTATTACGATAGGTAATATGTGTACGAATGACTTGATTGCCAGTGCTTTGTCGAAGGGAATCTGCTACCAGACAAATGATCATACGCCATTGTGTGAAGCGCAGGATTTAGCTCCGACCGGGACAGAGAAGCCGGATGGACTTTATTATCAGTATGCGAGCCCGTTTACTTCGACACATGCGAAAATAGAATATGTAAATCTGAACACGATTCAGCCATGGAGTGCGGCGGGACATTCGCATCTTCTGGCGGCAAGAGACTTGACAATTTTTCACAGTTTTTCTTATGATGCGATTACAGATGAACGGGTGAAGAACAGACTTACGATCGATGGTGCGAGCAGTCCGAGCCCAACAGGAGGTATGGAGGAAGCGTTGTCCGGTAGAGCGCCTGATGTACGGGATTTCCAGGCACTCAATGTTTTTGCCAAAAGTGCGATCGAAGACGTATCGGAAACCCGTTCCAACCTGGGAGCTGTTCAGAACCGCTTAGAGCATACGATCAGCAACCTGGATAACATCGTAGAGAATACCACGTCGGCGGAATCTGCCGTCAGGGATACGGATATTGCTGCGGAGATGGTAAAGTATGCCAACAACAATATTATCGCACAGGCGGGACAGTCCATGCTCAGTCAGGCGAACCAGAGCAACCAGAGCGCGCTGTCGCTGCTGCAGTAATATTCGGATATCCGGATGAATCCGGGGAAATTTATGAAGCTTATGAAGTGTCATAATCTAAAGAATGTTTATTGTTTTTTCGGGTGTGCAGTGTTAGAATGGGTAAGATATTGACAGACGGAGAAAGCAAACCGAAGACGGGGATGCAATCTGGCATAAGAAAGCCGCACAGAGAGAAATAAGGCTGTGAACATAAGCTGCCCGGAGCAGGTTCGGAGAGCGGGATGTCTCCGGTGTGAGAAAGGAATAGGAGAATATGATGCAGTCAAGAACACACACATGTAATGCGCTCAGGCTGTCCGATGCGGGAAGTCAGGTGACACTGGTCGGATGGTTTGAAAATATCAGACAGGTCAGTAAGAATCTGGGATTTTTACAGCTCCGTGACTTTTACGGGGTGACGCAGATCGTCTTCGAGACGGAGGAGATGATGGAGCGGTTAGAGGGCGTGAACAAGGAGTCCACGCTGCTGATCGAAGGTACGGTGCGGGAACGTTCCAACAAGACGAACACGATTCCCACCGGTGAGATCGAGGTGGTGCCCTGCCGCGTGGAGGTGCTGGGCAAGTGTACGAACAATGTGCTGCCCTTCGAGATCAGACAGTCCAGGAATGCGGATGAGAATATCCGTTTGAAATACCGTTATCTGGATCTGCGCAATCCGGAAGTGAAGGACAGGATCCTCTTAAGAAGCCGTATTGTGACGGAACTGCGCCAGCGAATGAACGATCTTGATTTCGTGGAGATCACCACGCCGATCCTGACCTGTTCGTCACCGGAAGGGGCCAGAGACTATCTGGTGCCGGCCAGGAATCATCCCGGGAAATTCTATGCGCTTCCGCAGGCACCGCAGCAGTTTAAGCAGATCCTGATGGCATCCGGCTTTGACCGCTATTTCCAGATCGCTCCCTGCTTCCGGGACGAGGATGCAAGAGCGGACCGTTCGCCGGGTGAGTTTTATCAGCTGGATATGGAGATGGCTTTTGCTTCCCAGGAGGATGTGTTTGGCGTGATCGAACAGGTGCTGCCGCCGGTATTCGAGAAGTACGGCACATACGATCAGGCGTCTGCGGCGCCTTTCGTGAGGATTCCTTATCTGGAAGCGCTGGAGAAGTACGGCACGGACAAGCCTGACCTGCGCATTGACCTGCTGGTGCAGGATGTGACGGAATTGTTCGGACAGTTTGACTTCGCACCGTTCAAGGATCATGTGATCAAGGCGGTGGTGACGGACGGCTATACGGCTACGAGAAAAGAGATTGATAAGATGTGCGCGGATGTGGAAGTGGAGACCGGCAGCAAGGCTTACTGGTTCCGTGTGGACGAGGCCGGCAATTATGTGGGCGGTATCTCCAAGTTCCTTACAGAGCGCAAAGAAGAGGTGGATAAGCTGCTGGGATTAAAGCCGGGCGATTTCGTGGGCGTGACGGCCGGAGACAGGAACGCGGCGGTGAAGACTTCCGGCGTGCTGCGCAGAATGCTGGGCATGAAGTCGGAAGGCCATTTCAGACAGTCCTGTTATGAGTTCTGCTGGATCGTGGATTTCCCCATGTACGAGATCGGGGAGGAGTCCGGAGAGATGGAATTCTGCCACAATCCTTTTTCCATGCCGCAGGGCGGTATGCAGGCGCTGGAGACGATGGAGCCGCTTTCCATTCTGGCTTATCAGTACGATCTGGTGTGCAACGGCGTAGAGCTGTCTTCCGGTGCGGTTCGTAATCACGATCCGGAGATCATGGTGAAGGCGTTCCAGCTTGTGGGACTGGGCGAGGAAGACGTGAAGGCGAAATTCCCGGCCATGTACAACGCGTTCTGCTACGGTGCTCCGCCGCATGCAGGCATCGCTCCCGGCGTGGACAGAATGGTCATGCTGTTAGCCGGGGAGGACAGTATCAGGGAGGTCATTCCTTTCCCCATGAACAAGCAGGCCCAGGATATCATGATGGGGGCGCCCGCCGAAGTGGATGCAAGGCAGCTTAAGGACGTGCATATCGAGATCAGTATGCCGAAGGAAGAAAAATAGAATGTAGAATCTAATTCAGCATTTGGTGCTCCTTCCTGTCGGGCGGATGGAATGATCCGTCTGACAGGAAGGAGATTTTTTATAAAAGTTGAAAAAAATAGATATTGAATTTTATTGATTGCCGTGGTATGCTTCTATAAACTTTCAACTTGTAACTTGTAACTTGTAACTTTTAACTTGTATTATTCGCATACTTGATTTATCGGCTGTAAAAGCGCACCTCCTGCTTGAAACTTTGTCCGGTTTGTTATATGATTAAGATATATATTTCGACAAAAAGATCCCGGAGAAGACGTGTCGGTCAGAGGTGGTGTTTTGCCGGTCTGCGGATTGATGCGGCAGGAGCGGCCTAAGCCGGGAGCAGGTCGAATACAGGAGGTATCATAGATGAGTGAAACATATGTGGAATGTCTGGTGGCCAGGAAACCTTCGGTGATCCTGTCTTTTTTGAAAATACTGCTGATCATGCTGACGGTGGTATTCCTCATGGTGGGAGGGGTGTTCCTTCCCGGTCTGGTGGTGGCGATCATTACCGGTGTTGGTGCGTACTTTGCCACGATGAATGCAAACATCGAGTATGAGTACCTGTATCTGGACAGGGAGATCAGTGTGGACAAAGTGATGGCCAGGAGCCGCAGGAAGAAAGCCAATACTTTTTCTGTTGACAAGATGGAGATCCTTGCACCGCTCAATTCTCACAGACTGGATTCTTACAGGAACCGTAATTCCAAGACGCTGGATTACAGCTCCGGTGTTGCTGCGCAGCCGGAGAGAAGGTATATGATGATCTGCGAAGGAGATATGAAGGTTATTTTTGAACCGAATGCGGAGATGATCAAGGCGATTCAGAGCATAGCGCCGCGTAAGGTGTTTACAGATTAATAGGTATGCATGTAATCATGGAAAAGAAATACTGTCAGTTAAGTTAACTGGCAGTATTCTTTACATAAATGTAACTATCGATACTGTTTAAATTTTCTATAGTTAATGACTTGAAAATTTCGTTTTTGGCCTTGCAGGCGCTTCCCTATATGGCTCCTGCAAGAGCCGGAAACAGAAATTTGTTATGTCGTTTACTATAACACAGGAGGAGAGAAGATGGGTCAGATTATTGGCGAAGGAATTACTTTTGACGACGTACTATTGGTGCCGAGTTATTCCCAGGTGATTCCGAATCAAGTGGACTTGACAACATGGCTTACGAAGAAGATTAAACTGAACATCCCGATGATGAGTGCCGGGATGGATACGGTGACCGAGCACAGGATGGCGATCGCCATGGCCAGACAGGGAGGCATCGGTATTATCCACAAGAATATGTCAATAGAAGCACAGGCAGAAGAAGTCGATAAGGTAAAGCGTTCAGAAAACGGTGTCATCACGGATCCTTTTTCACTGACACCGGATCATACATTGGCCGACGCGGATGCGTTGATGGCCAAATTCAGGATTTCCGGCGTTCCCATCACGGAGGGCAGGAAGTTAGTCGGTATCATTACAAATCGTGATTTAAAATTCGAGACAGATTTCACTAAGAAAATTAAAGAGTCCATGACGTCGGAAGGGCTGATCACCGCAAAAGTGGGCATCAACCTGGAGGAAGCGAAGCAGATCCTTGCCAAAGCGCGGAAAGAGAAGCTGCCTATCGTGGATGATGATTACAATCTGGCAGGCCTGATCACCATCAAAGATATTGAGAAGACGATCAAATATCCGCTTTCCGCCAAGGACAGCCAGGGCAGACTGCTGTGCGGCGCGGGCGTGGGCATAACGGCCAATGTGCTGGACAGAGTGAGCGCGCTTATGGATGCCAAGGTAGACGTGATCGTGCTGGACAGCGCCCACGGCCATTCCGAGAATGTGCTGCGCTGTGTGCGAATGATCAAGGAGAAATATCCCGAGGTGCAGGTGATCGCGGGCAATGTGGCTACCGGCGAAGGGACGAAGGCCCTGATCGAGGCGGGAGCAGATGCCGTAAAGGTTGGTATCGGACCGGGTTCCATTTGTACCACACGTGTGGTGGCGGGTATCGGTGTGCCCCAGATCACGGCGATCATGGATTCCTATGCGGTTGCGAAAGAGTACGGTATACCGATCATTGCCGACGGCGGCATCAAGTACTCCGGCGATATGACCAAGGCCATCGCGGCGGGCGGCAATGTCTGCATGATGGGCAGTATCTTTGCCGGATGTGACGAGAGTCCGGGTACGTTTGAACTGTATCAGGGCAGAAAATATAAGGTATACCGCGGTATGGGTTCGATCGCGGCCATGGAGAACGGCAGCAAAGACCGCTATTTCCAGTCCGACGCCAAGAAGCTGGTGCCGGAAGGCGTGGAAGGCCGCGTGGCTTACAAGGGAACCGTGGAGGACACGGTGTTCCAGCTGATGGGCGGTATCCGTTCCGGTATGGGTTACTGCGGTGCATCCACCATTGAGGAATTGAAGCAGAACGGTAAGTTCGTGAAGATTTCGGCGGCATCCCTGAAGGAGAGCCATCCTCACGATATTCACATCACGAAGGAAGCGCCGAACTACAGTGTGGATGAATAGATGACAAAAGGCCGCGCAACATGCAGCCAATGAAAGTCTGGATTTTGCCCGGAAGGATCATGGGAAGCGACTGGTATGATTGGAGCGATTGGGGTGATTCTTCCGGAATAGCGCAGGGTATTGAAAATACAGGGAAGAAAGGCACGGTTATTTATTATATGGAAAAGAAATCTTTGGCGAAGGAGCTTTCCGGCAACAGTTATCCCGGCAGGGGGATCGTGATCGGGAAATCCGCGGACGGGAAATATGCGGTGACGGCTTATTTCATTATGGGAAGAAGCGTAAACAGCAGGAACCGGATATTCGTGGAGGACGGTACGGGAATCAGAACACAGGCGTTCGATCCTTCCAAACTGGAAGATCCCAGTCTGATCATCTATGCTCCGGTGCGGGTGCTGGGCAATAAGACGATCGTCACCAACGGCGATCAGACGGATACCATCTATGAGCTGATGGACAGGCAGCAGACCTTTGAGCAGGCGCTGCGCACCAGAGAGTTTGAGCCGGACGGGCCAAACTACACGCCGCGTATTTCGGGGATCATGCATTTGGAGAATGGCGGATACAATTACGCCATGTCCATTTTAAAGAGCAACAATGGCGATCCGGCCTGCTGCAACCGCTTTACGTTTGCTTACGAGAATCCGCTGGCAGGTGAGGGGCGGTTTATCCATACGTATATGGGAGACGGCAATCCGCTGCCGAGCTTTGAGGGTGAGCCGAAGCTGGTCGGTGTGGAAGGTGATATCGACAGCTTTACGCAGATGATCTGGGAGAATCTGAACGAGGAGAATAAAGTTTCCCTGTTTGTCAGATTTATCGAGATTGAGAGCGGAAAGTATGAGACGCGTATCATCAATAAGAATCAGTAAGAGATCCATCCGGTCGGGTGTGCAGCGGTGTACGCCTGCCGGATGATTGTAACAGTGAAGACGAAAGGTGAACTGTTGCCGGAAGTCAGGACTGAGAAAGGATTGAGAGATTCATGAATGAACTGGAATTGAAATACGGCTGTAATCCAAACCAGAAGCCGTCCCGCATTTATATGGCGGACGGCAGTGAGCTGCCGATCAGAGTATTGAACGGGAAGCCGGGTTACATCAACTTTCTGGATGCTTTTAACGGATGGCAGCTGGTGAAGGAGTTAAAGAAAGCGACCGGGCTTCCGGCAGCGACTTCTTTTAAACATGTGTCTCCTGCGGGAGCGGCGGTGGGTCTGCCGCTTACGGAGGTGGAGAAGAAGATCTACTGGGTGGACGATCTGGATATGGAGTTTACGCCGCTGGCCAATGCCTACGCGAGAGCCAGGGGAGCGGACAGAATGAGCTCCTTCGGGGATTTTATTTCTCTGTCGGATGTGTGTGATGTGGCGACCGCCAGAATCATTAAGCGGGAAGTGTCTGACGGTGTGATAGCACCGGGCTATGAGCCGGAGGCGCTGGAGATTCTGAAAGCGAAGAAGAAGGGCGGCTACAATGTGATCGAGATCAACGAGGACTATGTGCCTGCACCGACAGAAGTAAAGCAGGTGTACGGCATCAGTTTTGAGCAGGGCAGAAATGAGCTTAATATTGATGAGGCGTTTTTTGACAATATTGTGACGACGGCGAAAGAACTGCCGGAGCAGGCGAAGATCGATCTGGCGATTGCCATGATCACGCTGAAATATACACAGTCCAATTCCGTATGCTATGTGAAAGGCGGACAGGCTATCGGCATCGGAGCCGGGCAGCAGTCCAGAATCCACTGCACGAGGCTGGCGGGATCCAAGGCGGACAACTGGTTCCTGCGGCAGGCGCCCAAGGTGCTTGGTCTGCAGTTTGTGGACGGCATCGGACGGGCCGACAGAGATAATTCCATCGATCTGTATATCGGTGAGGATTACATGGACGTGCTGGCGGACGGCGCATGGCAGAAGATCTTCAAGGTGAAGCCGGAAGTCTTTACGGCGGAAGAGAAGAGGGAGTGGCTGAATGAGATGACTGATGTGGCGCTGGGGTCTGACGCGTTCTTCCCCTTCGGCGACAACATCGAGCGCGCCCACAGAAGCGGCGTGAAATATGTGGCGCAGCCGGGCGGTTCCGTGCGCGATGATAATGTGATCGCGACCTGTGACAAGTACGGTATGACCATGTGCTTTACGGGAATCAGACTGTTCCATCATTAAAACAGGCAACAGCAGGACAAAGTAAAACAGGATAAATAAAATGCCGTTGCATGGAGAGTTCTTCATGCAATGGCATTTTTAAGTGGTTATGGTCTTGATTTCAGTTGTATGAGCGTTCTGTTTCCCGTTTTATAATCGGATCGCCTCGCCGGTAAATGGGTGAGATTTTTCGAACAGGGACGCTTCATTGCTGATTGCTTCGGGGGTTTTTGTGTCAAAATATTCCCTCTGCCATTTTGTATAGTCGAATTTTTCGCGGATAATAATGGAAATGAATTGTTCTGCTTCTATACTTCCCAGATGCTGCGTCAAACATTTCATTCCTTTGTTCATAATTTCAGTCATGCTTTCCATCATATAGCGTTTCCTCCATTTCTATAATGAATTCGATCGGTGAAACCATCTTTATTTCTTCACTTTTATATTTTAGTAATCGCTTATCGGTAGAGATAAAGTATTCACATTTTGCATAAACTGCGGAAGCTACATGACAGGCATCCTTAAATTTGACCCCGGTCTGCATGATTTCAGCAGCCTTTGCTTCTATAAGCATTTTACGTTCGTCACCTACATATGCGTAAGTATTTTCACGAATGAAGTCTAAAATTGTATTGCGACGCATTTCAAATGGATTATTGCTGCATTCATATCGCAGCATATATGATGTGATTAATTTAAGTTTCTTATCCCTGATCAAGGCCTGGATATGCAGCTTGGATTGTGTTTCCAGAAATATTTTCAGTTGGCTTTGATCGTCGTATGGTCTGTTATAGCAGCACATATCGAGATAAATTTTCAATGGTTTCACCTCACTTCCAACGATTGACATATGATCGTTAAAGATAATAAGTTGATTATGAGATAATTTTATCATAAATCTGCATATAAATCATCTTTATTTTTGGGAGTGAGTCTGGTTTGTATGACTATATGATATGATGAAAGAAATCAGAGATTTTTCAGGAAGTTGGCCACGCAGAAAATACACATATAATTTGATTTTTCAAGCCGATAGTGTTATTATTTTAACGATAGGTCTGCCATAAAGTGAATCTGTTTACAGGAGACTGCGAAGCAGATCTCACAAAGTTAATTTGCGAAGCAAATTTACTTTTTTTACCAAGGCAGCAGTACGATGATAAAACAAAGGAGTGGAAGGGAAAATGAGTAAGAGTTTTGAGGATTTGTTATCAAAAGTGTCCGAGTGCAGCGTCAAGAAAGTGGCGGTAGCGGTTGCACAGGACAGCGCCGTGCTGGAAGCGGTAGCGGCAGCGAAGGAGAGGAACATTGCCGAGGCGGTTTTGGTCGGCGACGCGGATAAGATCAGGGAAGTTGCGGCAGCGGACAATGTTGATATCAGCGGCTTCGAGATCATTGACGAGAAGGATGATTATACGGCAGCGCTTAAGGCGGTTGAACTGGTACATCAGGGCAAGGCTGACATGTACATGAAGGGCCTGATCGACACCAAGTCTTTCTTGAAGAGCGTGCTGGATAAAGAAGTAGGACTGCGGACCGGTAAGGCATTATCTCATGTGTGCGTGTTTGAGGTAGAGGGCGTGGATCATCTTCTTTTCCTGTCAGACGTGGCTTTCATGACCTATCCGACTCTGGAAGACAAGGTACATATCATCGAGAATACAGTGGATGTATGTCATGCATGCGGCATTGCGAATCCCAAGGTAGCGCCGCTGGCAGCAGTGGAAGTAGTCAATCCCAAGATGCCGGTCACGGTTGAAGCGGCGGAATTGACGAAGATGTGCGAGGAAGGCAAACTGACAGGCTGTGTTGTGGACGGACCGCTTTCCTTAGACCTGGCTATCGATCCGGAAGCTGCGAAACATAAGGGAGCGGAGGGCAGGAAGATCGTAGGCGATGCTGACGTACTTCTTTTCCCGGATATCCATGCAGGCAACCTGGTATATAAGTGCCTGGTACATACAGCAAAGGTGAAGAACGGCAACATCCTGACAGGAACGAAGGCTCCGGTCATTCTGACATCCCGTTCCGATGATTTCGAGACGAAAGTAAACTCTCTGGCATTGGGTGCAGTAATGGCGGAAGCATTATCCAAGATGAATTAATATGCAGGATATTTCCGAAGCTTCAGGCGTTTGTCCTAAAGTACCAGACTTTGTATCATAGATTCTTTTTGCGCCGGAGAATGCTTGGGAATAGGGCATGCTCCGCGCGAAGATCAGTAATATAATACAGTAGACTGTATGACACAGGAGGTAAAACAGTATGTCAGTAAAAAGTTTGATCATTAATCCGGGTTCCACTTCCACTAAGATCGGTGTGTTTGAGGATGAGACCCTTTTGTTTGAAGAGACCCTGCGGCATTCCACGGAAGAAATCGCACAGTATGCGACGATCGTGGATCAGAAAGATTTCCGCAAGGATATCATCGTAAACTTGTTAAAAGAGAAAGAATTCGATATTAATTCCTTGAATATGGTAGTAGGCCGCGGTGGTATGTTAAAGCCGATTCCGGGCGGTACTTATGCAGTCAGCGATGACCTTCTGGAGGACCTGAAGATTGGCAGACAGGGACAGCACGCTTCTAATCTGGGCGGCATTCTGGCGAGAGAGATCGGTGATTCCATTGGTGCGCCGTCTTATATCGTAGATCCCGTAGTCGTTGATGAGCTGGAGACTATCTCCAGATATTCCGGTGTACCGGAATTGCCCAGAACCAGCGTATTTCATGCGCTGAATCAGAAAGCAGTGGCGAAGCGCTTCGCGAAAGAGTCCGGCAAGGATTACAATGCGCTGAATCTGGTTGTCGTACATATGGGCGGTGGTGTTTCCGTAGGCGCGCACAGACAGGGCAAAGTAGTGGATGTATTTAACGCACTGGATGGTGATGGCGCTTTTTCACCGGAAAGAGCGGGCGCGGTGCCTAGCGGCGCGCTGATCAAGATGTGCTTCTCCGGCCAGTATACCGAGAAGGAAATTTATAAGAAGATCGTGGGCGGCGGCGGCTTCAATGCTTACTGCGGCACTAACGATATGCGCGATGTAGACAAGATGGTGGATGAAGGCGATGCGAAAGCGGAAGAAGTGCGCGCAGCGTTCATCAGGCAGGTGGCGAAAGACATCGGTTCCATGGCATGTGTTCTGGAAGGCAAGGTTGATCAGATCGTTGTTACCGGTGGTATCGCTTATGATAAGGCAGTCGTAGACGGGCTTAAGGAACAGGCGGGATGGATCGCACCGATGACCGTATATCCCGGTGAGGATGAACTGTTGGCGCTGGTGCAGGGCGGACTGCGCGTGCTGAACGGGGAAGAGGCAGCGATGGTTTATTAGTATAACGCTTTACCAGGGATGAGACCGGCAGCGATCGCTGAGGTAAAGATAGAAGGATATAGAGATATAATGATATAGCGAGCAGAACAGGGTGTAAGGCCAGTGAACGGATCACAGGCTTTGCATCCTGTTTTTGCTTATGAGATGGCGCAGACTTTATATTTCAAGTTTTTTAACATGGTCGGTCGATAAGTGCTTGACAGTACTGATTAATTGATATAAACTAGTTTACAATATAAACTATTATAGTATGATATTTTTCAAGACAGATGGTCGGGGAAGGGAGGATGCTATCATGAATGAGAGAATTGACAGTGCATTGCAGGATATTACGGTCATAAGAGAGACATTGGACGACACGAAGGTGCATTACAGGGGGATGTATCTGATGTGTTTTGTGATGGCGGCATTTATCGGTGTCAAGTATTTATGGGTACTGCTGAAGCTATGGTTTATGCCGCAGATGATGGTAGGAGGTATCTTGATCTGCTACCTCTGGCCGCTTTGCCTGGTGGCCAGCTACTTGTGTATCTACCGGCGTGAGAAGAAGTATTCCAACAAATATTACCTGAGTATGCTGGGGGTCTGGGGTTTCATGGCGGGGGGTATCCCGGCGATGTCGGCGCTTGTGAACGTTATCAGGTTTTTCATGACAGACGGACGTGTGTCTGTGGAAGCGGCGCAGATGCGGGGCAGTCTTTTTATGGAGAGCATTTCGAGTATCTTGCTGCTTTCGATCTTGTTAGTGATATGTGCCTATATTCTGCAAAACAGGACCTTTATGATCCTGGCTATTTTGAATCTGTTCTGTTTTATGGTGCTGGAGCAGTGCTTTCCTTCTGCGGGCATTCTTTTTCATGTCGGCGGACAGACGCAGACACTGCTTGTGTATAGTGCGGCATACTCTATGACGGTCAATTGTCTGGGCTATCTGGCACTGGGAGTGTATCTGTCGGGAAGACGTGCAAATTTGACTAGATGCAGCTGAACAGGTACAGCACAGACCTCTACGTGCGCGGAATTGGGTTAGGGCCAGCGTAGAATTATAGTTAACGACATTAGAAATTTCGTTTTCGGCCTTGCAGGAGCTACCGTATATGGCTCCTGCAAGAGCCAGAAACAGAAATTTGTTATGCCGTTTACTATAGGTCAAATGACCGGATGAGAAGGAACAGACAGAGTGGAAAGAAAGGTATGATCGTTACCATGAAGATAGAAAATATACCCGAGGCATTCAGCGTGACGCTGCGCCTTAAGATCATAACGGCCTTAGTCAGTTCTGCGAGAACCTTTAAGGAGCTGCGTGAGATCACGCAGGCGACACAGGGGAATCTAAGCGTACAGCTGACCAAGCTGGAGGAATGGGGATATCTTACCTCTGAGAAAATGATAGAGAAGAAGAAGACCAAGTCGACTTATACGATAACGGAATTTGGGCTGCAGCAGTTTGAAGCCTATGTGTCTTTACTGCAGTCAGTGCTGCAGAAGTGAAATATTAGGGGATATGTATGATGGTAACAGATCAGCTCAGGCCTTTGCATTAACTGCAAAGGCCGTGCGAAAGCATAAAGGTTGAGAAGAATCCGGCCTCTTTGCCGAAGGCAAATCTGGAATAGGC
>OFGO01000871.1_pt1 | contig 25583 bp, 27 predicted proteins | sample 1521761 | NCBI WGS metagenome assembly OFGO01 (sample SAMEA3504128, study PRJEB24116) | mouse gut metagenome | biome: mouse gut; feature: mouse-associated habitat; material: faeces | place: Denmark | collected 2011
GGGTTAAGCCCCCAAAGGGGGCGGGTAGGGCGTGACACCGGCGGCACGCCGGAGGCCTTCGGCCCTGCTGGCTAAAACTCCAGGCAGTCACTTTCGCTCTCCGAAGGGTTAAGCCCCCAAAGGGGGCGGGTAGGGCGTGACACCGGCGGCACGCCGGAGGCCTTCGGCCCTGCTGGCTAAAACTCCAGGCAGTCACTTTCGCTCTCCGAAGGGTTAAGCCCCCAAAGGGGGCGGGTAGGGCGTGACACCGGCGGCACGCCGGAGGCCTTCGGCCCTACTGCCTAAAACTCCAGGCAGCCACTTTCGCCCTTTGAAGGGTTAAGCCCCCAAAGGGGGCGGGTAGGGCGTGATGCCGACGGCACGCCGGTTCTTTTCCCGTGAAAAGAAAAAGAAGAAATACGCTCTCTTTGCAAGGAGGGAAAGCGCAATGGGATTTGATGTGACCTGGCACCCCATCAGCCAGGAGGAGATGTTCCTCTGGTATTTTGACCGGCTGGAGGAGGCCCGGCGGGGGGACTACGCCACCGCCATGTCCTTCGCCAAGCAGTACCGGATGGGAAAAGAGGCGGGGTACGAGGACTCCTGCAAGCAGGGGTACCGGGGAATGTTGGAGCAGGGGGCGGGGATCCCCCCGGACGCGCCCTTTGACAAGACCCACAGCTTTCTGCTGGCCATGGTCCAGGGGATGTTCCGCACCTACTACTACACCAGGGGCGGCATCTACTCCGGCCTGGCGGAGATGGATCCCCACATGGCCTCCTACACCCTCCCCTTCCAGGATATCCTGGGGCCGAAGCTCCAAAACCCGGTGCGCAACCGCATCTACGAAAACTACTGCGGCGGGGTGTACATCCCGGAAAAGGAGGTCCCCCGGCTGCTGGAGGACTACGAAAGCGGCAAGGTGGAGGGCCCCCTGCGCCAATGCTTTGGCAACACCCTGCCGGTGTTTTTAAAGGCGCTGCTCCACGCGAAAAAAGAGCGGCTGGGGCTTTTGGAGGCCACCGAGGTGGTGGAGCCCAACCCCATGGACCTCCGGAGCACCAACTGCCGCTCCTACCTGATGAACTGCGATATGGACGGCGTGATGATTTACGCCGAGACGGCGAAGCACCAGCTGGAGGAGGCCATCCGCCAAAGCGGGGGCGATCCCGCCAACGTCCAGGTGAGCCGCCAGGTGAGCCAGGTGGTGCTGCCGCCGGATCCCCCGGAAGAGGATCCAAAACCGCCGTCCCCGCCAAAGGAGGCCGCCCCGAAGAAGAAGGGCTTCTTCAGCCGCCTCTTCGGCGGAAATTAACAGATAGGAGGTCAGCCCCATATGATAACCTTTCTCATTGCCGCCCTGGTGCTGCTTCTGGTTTTGGGAGCGGCGGCCGGATACCTTCTCCTTCGGAGCCCCCGCACCGACGCCCCTCCCCGGCCGGAGGGCCTCACCCCGGAGACCCGCAAGCGTCTGGAGGGCATCGCTCGCCAGTGCGACCTGGGGCGGGAGATTGTGGGGGACCTGGCCCAGGTGGATGGCTCCGCCCTTTGGCCCGCCTACCGGGGGCGCATCACCGACCGGGCCCAGCGCCGGTGCCTTTCCCAGAACCTGGACGGCTGCCTGGAGAAAAAGGTCCCCCTGCGCAAGCTCTATTCCGCCGCCGAATACCGGGAGGACACCGCTTCCCTCCCCATGGCCAGGGAGGAGGCGCTGCCCTTTAAGCCGCTGAGCATCCACAACACCATCAAGACCCTTTACATCCGCTTCTACCTGGAGGACCACAACCGGGAGCTGCTGCTGCCCCCCTCCTACCGGCCCATGGTGCTGGACCTGGAGCAGCAGGCCGCCTATCTGGACCAGATCCGCCCCCGGATGTCCCAGGCCAAGGGGCTTTTAAAGCAGGTGGAGGAGGCCTCCGACGAAAACTTTTTGAAGGTGATCTACGCCGCCTGGTCCATGCGCCGCCCCAACCGGGAGATGCGGGAGGCCGCCTTGATTCTTTACCCCGACCACCCCAACGACCACTTCTTTATGGCGGTGGCGATGCGCCAATGGTTCCTTATCCTCCAGCGAACCCTCCGCCGCCATTTGGGCCTGCTGATTCAGGATTACGACCAGCGCCGTCGGGAGCTGGTGGGCAGGGTCCGGGCCCTGGAGCCCCTCCAGAAGGCGCTGAACAAGCGCCAGCCCCCGCCGCCCCCCGGCTTCCGGGTGCTGTACCATTACCGGGTGGTGCGGGACGGCCGCTCCGCCGAATGCGACGCCCTGGTGCTTTCCACCTCCGGCATCTATCCGGTGGAGGCGCTGTACTTCAGCGGGGAAAGCTCCTTTTCGGCGGACGCCGCGGCGGCCCCCGGCCTTCTGCGGGCGGTCTTCCTGTGGGATTACTTCAGCCCGGTGCTGGAGAAGATGGCCCCCGGCAAGGGGAGCAGCCTCATCCAGCCCATCCTTTCGGTGGCCGGCAAGGCCCCCTTCCAGCACACCAGCCCCTGCACCATTCTGCGGCCGGAGGCGGTGCGGGACCTTATCACCTCCAGGGCGGAGGTCTTCACCCCCCAGCAGGTGGACGAGCTGTACCAGATTTTCCAGTCCCAGGGGGCGGCGCCCTCCGCCTACGCCCTGCCGGACTATACCGCCGCCATGGACCTGCTGGAGCACGGCCCCCTGCGGGAGTTCCGCCGCCTGCGCAAGGCCGCCGACCACCTGCCCCACCGCACCTATACACGCAAATAAATGTCATTTTCTTCCGGTTGGGATAAAGGGAGATCATTTTGCGCACAATAATCCTGCGGACGGGGGAAGGGACGTTCTTACTCCTTTCCCTGTCCGCTTTTTCTCCCTAAAAGCCTGTTCACCCCCTGGCGCACCAGCCGGAGATCTTGAACAGGCTCTAGAAAAACCATCCCGATTACAGGAGGAGCTTTCCTATGAGCTGCAACTGCAACAACGCCAACCATTCCATCGAATGCACCGTCACCAACTGCCGCAACCACTGCGACAGCGCCAACTATTGCAGCCTGGAGCGCATCCTGGTGGGCAGCCACGAGGCGAACCCCACCATGGACCAGTGCACCGACTGCAAGTCCTTCCAGATGAAGTGACGTAAAAGCCAAAAAGCAGCCCCTTCTCCCAGGAGAAGAGGCTGCTTTTCTGCTGACGATTAGAAGCTGTATTCACAACCGTTTGACGCTGTCAGGCCGGGCCTTTTTCCGCCCTGCTGCGTTAAAAAACCTTGAAAGGCACCAAGCCTTCCTGCGGTTTTTTGCCTTGCAGGGTGGAAAAATCCCTTGCCCTACCAGCATCCCCCGGTTATGAATACAGCTTCTTACTTATACATAATGTACCAAATCGGTGTAGGTGGGGATGGGCCATATATCCTTGGGGAGGATGGCCTCCGCCTGGTCGCAGGACTGCCGCAGCTGGAGCATATCCCGCAGCACCACATCCCGCATATACACCGCCCGCTCCACTGGGTCCTCCGGCTGGCTGTCCAGGTCCCATTCCAGGCTGCCCACCTGGTTGGAGATGGCGTTTACGAGGTCCCCCAGCTGCTCCAGATGCTCCTCCAGGTAGCCCTGGCTGCGGCCCATAGCGGCGGCGAAATCCCGGACGTCGCGGGCCACCCCGCCGGTGTACCGGGCCACCGCCGGCAGAATTTGGCGGCGGACCAGCTGCACCAGCACCGAGGCCTGGATGTTTACAACCTTGTTGTAGTTTTCGGTCATGATTTCCCGGCGGGAGGCGCACTCCTCCGGGGTAAGAACGCCGAAGCGCCCCAGAAGCTTCCAGTTTTTAGGGTCCTCCAGGGCCTCCAGGGCCTGGACCGTGTCCCCAATCACCGGCAGGCCCCGGCTTTGGGCCTCCTGGACCCACTGCTGGCTGTAGTTATCGCCGTTGAAGACCACGCGGCTGTGGCTCCGGAGGGTCTCCCCAATCACCCGCTGGACCGTGGCCTGGGTGAAGCCCTCCTCCTCGAAGTAGATGGCAAAGGCGTTGAAGCTATCCGCCAAAATGGTGTTGAGGACGGTGTTGGCCAGGGCGATGGACTGGGAGGAGCCCACCATCCGGAATTCAAACTTGTTGCCGGTAAAGGCAAAGGGGCTGGTACGGTTGCGGTCGCTGTCGTCCGCCATCAGCTCCGGGCTGGTGGAAACACCGATGTTCAGGCTGTGGCTCTGGTGGTCCTCCCCAATCTCCTCCCCGGCGGCCTGGCGCAGGGCGTCCAGCAGGGCATCCCCCAAAAAGACGGAGATAATGGCCGGGGGCGCCTCGTTGCCCCCCAGGCGGCAGTCGTTGCCGGCGGTGGCGGCGGAAAGGCGCAGCAGCTCCGGGTAGGAATCCACCCCCCGCAAAAAGGCGCAGAGGGTGAGGAGGAACCGGACATTCCCCGCCGGCTCCTTGCCAGGGGAGAGGAGGTTCACCCCTGTGTCGGTGGTGAGGGAATAGTTATCGTGCTTGCCGCTGCCGTTGACACGGGCAAAGGGCTTTTCGTGGAGGAGGCAGGCCAGCCCCTGCTCCTTGGCCACCTCCCGCAGGGTTTCCATCACCAGCTGGTTGTGGTCGCAGGCCACGTTGCAGCTTTCGTACACCGGGGCCAGCTCGTGCTGGGCGGGGGCAACCTCGTTGTGCTTGGTCTTTACCGGGATGCCCAGCTCCCAAAGGCGGCGGTCCACCTCCCCCATAAAGCGGGCGATGCGCAGGCGAATGCGACCCAGGTAGTGGTCCTCCAGCTCCTGCCCCTTAGGCATGGGGGCGCCCTGGAGGGTGACGCCGCAGAGCTTCAGGTCCAGCCGCTCCTCGTAGGCGGCCCGGTCCACAATGAAATACTCCTGCTCCGCCCCCACGCTGGGCTCCACCCAGTTCACGTCCTCCATGCCGATGGCCCGGCAGAAGCGCACCGCTTCCCGGCTCACCGCCTCCATGGAGCGCAGGAGGGGGGTCTTGGCGTCCAGGGCCTGTCCGGTGTAGGCGCAGAAGGCGGTGGGGATATAAAGGGTGTTGTTCTTCACAAAGGCGGGGCTGGTGGGGTCCCAGGCGGTGTAGCCCCTGGCCTCGAAGGTGGCCCGCAGCCCCCCGGAGGGGAAGGAGGAGGCGTCCGGCTCCCCCATAAAGAGGGATTTCCCGGAAAACTCGGTAATGGCCCGGCCCTCTCCGTTGGGGGAGAGGAAGGCGTCCAATTTGCCGGCGGTGATGCCGGTCATAGGCTGGAACCAGTGAGTGAAGTGGGTGGCACCCTTCCCCATGGCCCAGGTCTTCATGGCGTCCGCAACCGCCTGGGCGATGTCCGGGTCCAGCCGTCCCCCCAGGTGGGTGGCCTTTTCCAGCCGCTCCCACACATCGCTGGGGAGCTGCTCCTTCATAACCCGCGGGCTGAACACCTGGCAGCCAAAGCTCTCCTGTGGATTCATATGGTTCCTCTCCTTCTATAACAGATGCACCCCGTGGGCGGCGCAAAGCTCCACCTGCTCCAGGGGCCAGATGGAGGCCTGGACCTCCCCGATGTGGGCCTTTTCCAATAGCACCATGCAGATGCGGGACTGGCCGATGCCGCCGCCCATGGTGAGGGGGAGCTTCCCCTCCAGCAGGGCCTTGTGGAAGGGCAGCTCCCGGCGCTCCTGGCAGCCCCGCACCGCCAGCTGCCGCTCCGGGGCGGCGGCGTCCACCCGGATGCCCATGGAGGAAAGCTCCACCGCCCGCTCCAGCACCGGGTACCAGATGAGAATATCCCCGTTCAGGCTCCAGTCGTCGTAGTCCGGGGCCCGGCCGTCGTGGACAGCGCCACTGGAAAGGGTCCCGCCGATGCCCATAAGAAACACCGCCCCGTGTTCCTTGGCGATGGCGTCCTCCCGCTCCCTGGGGGTCTTCTCCGGCCAGCGCTCCTCCAGCTCCTGGGTGCTTACAAAGGTGATGCTCTCCGGGAAGTAGCGGGAAAGCTGGGGGAACTGGCGGCAAAGGAGCTGCTGGCTTTTGGTGAAGACCTGCCAGAGGCGGGTGACCTTCTCCCGCAGGAAATCCCGGTTGCGCTGCTGGGGGGTGATGACCAGCTCCCAGTCCCATTGGTCCACATAGACGGAGTGGAGGTTATCCAGCAGCTCATCCCGGCGGATGGCGTTCATATCGGTGTAGAGGCCGGTGCCGGGGCCGAAGCCGTAGGCGGCCAGGGCCATCCGCTTCCATTTGGCCAGGGACTGGACGATCTGCACCTGGGCCCCGTCCACATCCAGGATATCAAACTGGACCGGGCGCTCCACCCCGTTCAGGTCGTCGTTAAGGCCGCTTTCTGGCCGGACAAAGAGAGGGGCGGAGACGCGGGTGAGGCCCAGGGCGGCGGAAAGCTGCGCCTCAAAGGTATCCTTGGCGGCCTTGATTGCCACCTCCGTCTCTAAAAGCTCCAGCTTGGAAAGGTAGTGCCGGGGAATAATGACGTTGCCGGACATATGGATCCCTCCCGAAAAAAATTACTCACCCATTGTATCACCCCCCCAAAAGGTTTTCAATCCGGGGGAAGGTATATTTTTTCCCAAAAAGCAAAATACTAGGACTGTTGCCAAATTTTCACATGGGAGGAAGAAAATATGCGTTTATCTTCATCAAAGATCCGCCGGGTCACGGCCCTGGAGATTCTGGACAGCCGGGGGAATCCCACCCTTCGGGCGGGGGTGGAGCTGGAGGACGGCAGCACCGGCTGGGCAAACGTCCCCTCCGGGGCCTCCACCGGCGCCCACGAGGCCCACGAGCTGCGGGATAACGAACCGGCCCGGTACGGCGGCAAGGGGGTCCGCCAGGCGGTGGAAAACGTCCGCGGCCCCTTGGCGGCGGCGGTAAAGGGGCTGGAGGCCGGGGACTGCCGCCAGGTGGACAGCGCCCTGCGGGAGGCCGACGGCAGCAAAAACAAAAGCCGCCTGGGGGCCAACGCCCTGCTGGCGGTCTCCCTGGCGGCTGCCAGGGCGGCGGCGGCCTCCGCCGGACAGCCCTTGTGGCGGTGCCTCTGCCCGGAGGAAAGAAAGATCCTCCCGGTTCCCATGATGAATATACTCAACGGCGGCGCCCACGCCGCCAACAATGTGGATATCCAGGAGTTTATGGTCATCCCCCAGAGGGTCCCCTCCTTTGGGGAGGGGCTGCGGCGGTGCGCCGAGGTGTACCACGCCCTGGGGGCGATCCTCCGGGAGCGGGGCCTGGGCTCCGGGGTGGGGGACGAGGGGGGCTTTGCCCCGGATCTTTCCTCCGATGAGGAGGCGTTGGAGCTGATCCTCCGGGCCATCGGCCGGGCGGGCTACCGCCCTGGCGACGAGGTGGCCCTGGCCCTGGACGCCGCCGCCAGCGAATGGATGCAGGAGGGCGGGGTCTACCACACCCCCAAGGGGGGACGGGTGCGCACCCCGGAGGAGATGGTGGAATACTGGGCGGGCCTTGCGGCCCGGTACCCCATCTTTTCCCTGGAGGACGGGATGGCGGAGGACGACTGGCAGGGATGGCAGCTCCTCACCCAGCGGCTGGGGAGCCGGATGCAGCTGGTGGGGGACGACCTCTTTGTCACCAACATCCGGCGGCTGAAGCGAGGGCTGGAGGAAAAGGCCGGCAACGCCATTCTCATCAAGCCAAACCAAATCGGCACCCTCACCGAGACGCTGGAGGCGGTATCCATGGCCCAGGAAAAGGGCTGGGGGGTGGTGATGAGCCACCGCAGCGGGGAGACGGAGGACGCCATCATCGCCGACCTGGCGGTGGCCACCGGCTGCGGGCAGATAAAATCCGGCGCCCCCTGCCGCAGCGAGCGCACCGCCAAATACAACCGCCTTTTGGAAATAGAGGCGGAGATGGAAAGCATGGGGCCGCACCAGTAAAAAGCGCCCCGCCTGGCAAAAAGAAACCGGCAGCCCTTTTCCATAGCGCGGCGCCCGCCGCGTTTTTGGGAAAAGACCGCCGGTCTTTTTTATTTATGAGTGCAAAAATCCCAGGCGCTTATAGACCTTCTCCAGGGTGCGCCCGCTGATGGACATGGCCTTCTGGGCCCCCTCCCGGTAGCACCGCTCCAGGTAGGCTTTGTCTGCCATCAGCTCCTTGTAGCGGGCCTGGATGGGGGCCAGACGCTCCGCCACCGCCTCCCCCACGGCGGTTTTAAAGTCCCCGTAGCCCCTGCCGGCAAACTCCTCCTGAATGGCCGGGAGGTCCTTGCCGGTGAAGACCGAGTAGATGCGCATCAGGTTGTTGATGCCATCCTTGCCGGGGGCATAGGCCACCTGGGCGTCGCTGTCGGTGACGGCGCTGCGGAACTTCTTCATAATGACCGAGGGTTCGTCCAGGATGGAGACGAAGCCCTTGGGGTTGGGGTCGGATTTGGACATCTTCCGGGTGGGGTCCTGGAGGGACATGATCCGGGCCCCCTCCTCGGTCCGGGAGATCAGAGCCTCCGGCATGGTGAAGGTGTTGCCGTAGGCCCCGTTGAACCGCCCGGCGATGTCGCGGGTCAGCTCCACGTGCTGCCGCTGGTCCTCCCCCACCGGCACCAGGTCGGTCTGGTACAGGAGGATATCGGCGGCCATCAGCACCGGGTAGGTGAACAGCCCGGCGTTGATGTTGTCGGCGTACCGGGCGGCCTTGTCCTTAAACTGGGTCATCCGGCTCAGCTCCCCGAACTGGGTGGAGCAGCTGAGGGCCCAGGCGCATTCCCCGTGGTGGGGGTTGTGGCTTTGGATGAAGAGGATGCTCTTTTCCGGGTCCAGGCCGCAGGCCATGAGGAGGGCGTAGGCCTCCAGGGTGCGCCGCCGCAGCTCGGCAGGCTCCTGGCGGATGGTGATGGCGTGGAGATCCACCACGCTGTAGATGCAGCGGTATTCCTCCTGAAGGGGCCCCCAGTGGCGGATGGCCCCGATGTAGTTGCCCAGGGTGAAGACCCCGGTGGGCTGGATGCCGGAGAAGATGATCTTCCTGCGCTCCCCCTGGGGAGCCGCCGGTGTTTCTGCCATGATGGGGATACCTCCTTTTTCGCTGTGGGTCCGCTTAGCGGCAGAGGCGGTCCAGGACCTTGCCCAGCCGCTCGATGCCGGTGACAATCTGTTCGTTGGTGGGGGCGGAGAAGTTGAGGCGCACCGCCGTGCAGGGGGCGGCGGTATCCGGCAGGAAGGTGGTGCCGGGGACGACGGCCACCTTCGCCTCGCTGGCGGCCCGGACAAAGGTCATTAAATCCACCTGCTGGGGCAGGGTGCACCAGAGGAAGAAGCCCCCCTCCGGCTGGACAAAGACGGCCCGCTCCATGTGCTGCCGCATGGCCTGAACCATCAGGCTGCACTTGGTGCGGTAGAGCTTCTGAAGGGTCTTCAGATGCCCCGCCATGTTGCAGGACTGGAGGAAATCGCAGCAAAGGAGCTGGCTGAGCATGGCGGTGTGGACGTCCCCGCACTGCTTGGCCACCACCATTTTGGTCAGGAGCGGCTGGGGGGCGATGGCGTAGCCCACCCGCAGGGCAGGGGCGATGATTTTGGAGAAGGTGCCGCAGTAGCAGACAATCCCCTCGGTATCCATGGTTTTGATGGCGGGGACATGGCTGCCGGAAAAGCGCAGATCCCCGTAGGGGTTGTCCTCCAGGATGACGATGCCCGCCTGCTTGCAGAGCTGGTACACCGCCTGGCGCTTTTCCAGGGAGAGGGTGACGCCGGTGGGGTTTTGGAAGTTGGGGATGATGTAGAGCATCCGAGCCCGGGGATTTTCCCGGATGGCGGCCTCCAGCTTTTCGATGGAGATGCCGTCCTCCTCCACATCCACCCCCACCAGCCGCGCCCGGCAGGTGCGGAAGGCGTTGAGGGCGCCGATAAAGGAGGGATTCTCACAGAGGATCACATCCCCCTCGTTCACCAGGCTTTGGGCGGCCAGCTGGATGGCCTGCTGCGCCCCGGAGGTGATGATGATGCCGTCCCCCGGCTGGGAAAGGCCCGGCTCCCGGCGGTTGGCGAACTGCCGCGCCGCCTCCTGGAGGGGAGGGTACCCTTCGGTGAGGGAGTATTGCAGGGCCGCCACCGGCTTGTTTTCAAAGATGATGCGGCCGATGTTTTCCAGCTCCTTGACGGGGAAAGCGTCGGGGGAAGGGTTGCCGCCGGCAAAGGGGATCACCGTCGGATCGGCCATGTTTTTAAAGATCTCCCGAATGGCGGAGGGCTGCATGGCGGCCATCCTGTCCGAGATTTTCAGCTCCATAATAACACCTGCTTCGCACAATATATAGTCCATCTTCCAGGGGAACTCTTGTTTATCATTATAGCAAACTTCCGGCGGCTTGAAAAGTCCTTTCTTCCCCAAAAGCTGGAAGATACTCCCAGGGGGGCGGCAAAACCCGGCAAAAAAGCGGGAAACCCCAGTAAAAAAGCGGCTTTTGCTCTTGACTTCCCCGGACGGGTATGCTATAGTAAGAACACCTCTCGGAGAGGGTTCTTTTTTTGTGCGCTCCAAAGGACATAAAGGGGGACGCCTTTCAATACGCAAGAGGGAGGCAAACTAGGGTCCCGACGGGGAACCGCCGGGGCGGCCACGATTAGGAGGTGCCGATATGCGAGTGAAGATCGTTCTGGCCTGCACCGAGTGCAAGCAGCGCAACTACAACACCAAGAAGAACAAGAAAAACGATCCGGACAGGCTGGAGATGAAAAAGTACTGCCGTTTCTGCCGGAAGCACACCGTCCACAAAGAAACCAAATAAGGAGGGCTGACGAATATGGCAGGTACGGAAAAGAAACCCGGCTTCTTCGCCAGAATCTCCCGTTCCCTGCGGGATATGCGGGGGGAGCTGAAGAAGGTCGTCTGGCCCAGCAAAAAGCAGATCCTCAACAACACTCTGGTGGTGCTGGCTGCCATCCTCATTTCCGCCGTCTTCATCGGCGGGCTGGATGCCATCCTGGGCACCGTGATCCGCGCCGCCCTGGGGGGCTGAGCCTTGCCGCAGGTAAAGAGGGGAGTGTGAAGAATGGCAGACGAAGCGAAATGGTATGTGGTCCACACCTATTCCGGGTATGAAAACAAGGTGGCGGACAGCATCGTCAACGCGGTGGAAAACCGCCAGCTCCACGACCTGATCCACGAGGTGAAGATCCCCACCGAGATGGTCACCGAGATAAAGGACAACCAGAAGAAGGAAGTGGAGCGCAAGCTTTTCCCCAGCTACGTCCTGGTGAAGATGATCATGACCGATGACAGCTGGTATGTGGTGCGCAACATCCGGGGCGTCACCGGCTTCGTAGGCCCCGGCTCCAAGCCGATCCCCCTCACCGAGGCGGAAATCGCCCGCTTTGGGGTGGAGACCCGCACCACCGAGGTCAATTACGCCGTGGGGGACAGCGTCATGGTCTCCGGCGGCTACATGGAGGGCTTTGTCGGGGTGGTGGATTCCATCGACCTGGACAAGAGCCTGGTGCGCGTCACCGTCTCCATGATGGGCAAGGAAGTGCCGGTGGAGCTGGAGCTTACACAGGTACAGCCCCTGGGATAAGGCTATCCCGAAGAACGAAAATAAGCGCCTCCCCAAAGGAAGGGGGCGGCGCATCCGTGGGAGGGGGCGGCGGCTCCCCGGCAAAGCAGAGAGTCCCCGCTACCCGCTAAGAATTACCACTTTTTGGAGGTGCATTTTTTATGGCACAGAAAGTAGTCGGCTACATCAAACTTCAAATCCCCGCTGGAAAGGCAACCCCGGCCCCCCCGGTCGGTCCCGCCCTGGGCCAGCACGGGGTGAACATCATGTCCTTCACCAAGGAGTTCAATGAGCGCACCAAAAATGACGTGGGCCTCATCATCCCCGTGGTCATCACCGTCTACGCGGACCGCTCCTTTACCTTCATCACCAAGACCCCCCCTGCCGCCGTCCTCATCAAGAAGGCCCTGGGTCTGGAGAGCGCCTCCGGCGTCCCCAACAAGACCAAGGTGGGCAAGATCACCAAAGCCCAGATCCAGAAGATCGCCGAGACCAAGATGCCCGACCTGAACGCTGGCAGCCTGGAAGCCGCCATGAGCATGGTGGCCGGCACCTGCCGGAGCATGGGCGTAGAGGTCGTTGACTGAGAACCCTATTGTGGGAGGAAAAAATCCGTTTATTACCACTTGGTAGGAGGAGAATGAAGAGTTATGAAACATGGAAAGAAATATGTGGAGAGCCGCAAGCTCATTGACAGCTCCACTCTTTATGACATCACCGAGGCCATCGAGCTCTGCACCAAGACCGGCAAGGCCAAGTTCGACGAGACGGTAGAGGTCCATGTCCGCCTGGGCGTGGACAGCCGCCATGCCGACCAGCAGGTCCGCGGCGCGGTGGTGCTGCCCAACGGCACCGGCAAGAAGGTCCGGGTGCTGGTCTTTGCCAAAAACGACGCCGCCAAGGCCGCCGAGGCCGCCGGCGCGGAGTATGTGGGCGGCGAAGAGTATATGCAGAAGATCATGAGCGAAAACTGGATGGACTTCGACGTGGTCATCGCCACCCCCGATATGATGGGTATTGTGGGCCGTCTGGGTAAGATCCTCGGCCCCCGTGGCCTGATGCCCAACCCCAAGGCCGGCACCGTCACCCCCGACGCCGCCAAGGCGGTCACCGAGGCCAAGGCCGGTAAGATCGAGTACCGTCTGGATAAGACCAACATCATCCACTGCCCCGTTGGCAAGGTTTCCTTTGGCGTGGAAAAGCTCCAGGAGAACTTCGATACCCTGATGGGCGCTATCATCAAGGCGAAGCCTGCCGCCTCCAAGGGCCAGTATATCCGCTCCTGCACCGTGGCTACCACCATGGGCCCTGGCGTGAAGATCAACCCCGCCCGGTTTGTGGTTACCGCCGCCCCGGAGAAATAATCAAAGCGAAAAGCAGCGCCTCCGCCGTAAAAGCGGGGGCGCTTTTTGTCTGCCTGGGGGGGACGGCCTCTGGCAGAAGATTCATTTGTATTCAAAAAGAGTATAAACTGATTCTTACACTCATTCCCCTTGCTGGTAAGATAATTGAAACTGAATACAAAGCACCGCTGCCCCCGCGCCCTTGCGGGGGGCCCCTATATAAACCATGAATGGAGGTATAGCTATGGCCGGTAATTACTATCAGCCTTTTTCGGTCCGCGTCCCGGAGGAGCTGCTGGATAAGATTAAAAGGTTGGCCGGGATGAATAAACGCTCCGCCAATAAGCAGGTGGAGTTCATCCTGGAAAAATACGTGGAGGAATGGGAAGGGGAGAATGGCCCTATCCTTCCCCCGGAGTCCTAACGGTGCGGCGGCCCCTGTTTTTCTTCTCCGCCCTCTTCCTGGCGGAGCTGGCCCTTTTCTTGGGTTGGGGAGGATGGTCCGGGCTGGCGGCAGCCTGCGCCGTCCTCCCCTTTGCTGTTTGGACCCGGAGCAACACCCTGCGCAGGCATCTCCTCCTTTGCGGCCTTCTCTCCCTGCTGCTGGCTATTCCGGTGGTTTGGAGCCTCCAAAGGCGGCTGGAAAGATGGCAGGCGCTGGAGGGGGAGACGGTGGAATTTTGCGGCTGGGTGGCCCAGGAGGAGCCCTATGGACAGGGCCGGGTGCGCCTCCATGGCAGCATCTTGCAGGAGGGAAAGAGCCAAAGGGTGATGCTGGAGCTGCGGGGCCTGGGGGAAGAGCTTCTCCCAGGCCAGTGGGCTGCCGGGCGGGTGCTGGTGCTTTCGGCCCGGAAGGATGGGGACGCCTTGGGAGGCGTGTCCCTCTTGGGCCGGGTGGAGGGGGCGCTGGAGCCGCTGGCCCCGCCGCCTGGCCTGCACCTGTTTTCACCCTTGGCCGCTTTGCGCCAGAGGCTTTCCACCGCGGTGTGGGAGGCGCGGCCAGGGGACGCCGCCGCTGTAAGCGCCGCTATCCTCTTTTCCCGCCAGGACCTCCTTTCCCCAGAGGGGCTAAAGCAGCTGAACCGGGCGGGGATGCGCCACCTGCTGGTGGTCTCCGGCCTGCACCTCTCCATAGCCGTGGGGTGGCTTCGGGGAATACGCCGCCTGGGGCTGGGGGAACGGGCAAGCTCCCTGGCGGCCCTGGCGGGGGTGTGGTTTTTGGCGGGGCTGGCGGGTTTTTCCGTCTCGGTGCTGCGGGCGGCCATTATGGCAAGCCTGGCCCTTTTGGCGCGGCTGTGCTGGGCCAGGGCGGATAGCCTCACCTCCCTGGGGGCGGCGGCCCTGGTGCTGGCCTTGGCCTCCCCGCCGGTGCTCCTCCAGGCCGGGTTCCAGCTCACCTTTGCCGCCTCCCTGGGCCTCCTTTTGGGGCAGGAGCCCCTGTCCAACCTGGGGCGGAGCCTGTGGGAGGGCCGCTTCGGCTCCCTGGGGCGGGGCCCCCGCTGGGTGCTGGAGGGGCTTTCCAGCTCCTTTTGCGCCCAACTGGGGGCTGCCCCGGTGCTGGCGGCCCACTTCGGGTACTTCACCCCCTGGGGGCTTCTTACCAGCCTGTTGGCCCTCCCCCTGGTGATGGGGATACTGCTGGCGGGGTGGGCCGGGGCGGCCCTTGCCCAGGCCGGGGCGGTTTTTTCTTCAGCGGCCGCTCTGCTGCTGGCCTGCGCCCGGATGCTCGCCAGGGGAATGCTCCTTTTGGCGGAGTTGGCGGGGACCCTCCCCGGCGCCGTTCTCCCGGTGCTCCTTCCCTGGCAGCTGGCCCTCTGTGTGCTTGTTCCGGCGGAGGCGCTGGGGTGGCTGCTGCTCCGTCCCCGGCTGCGGCGGCGCAGCGCCAGGTCCCTTTTCTTCTGGGGCCTTGCCGGGCTTGTTCTGACCCTGGGGTACGCCGGCCTCTACTACCGGGGCGGTACATTGATTTCCGCCAGCGGGGAAACCGGCGGGGTGGTGGTTGCCACCCCTGGGGGCACGGTGGCGCTGGCAGGGGAGGGGGAAGGCTACCACCGGCGGCGGCTGGCCGCCCAGCTGGAGCGCTGCCAGGGGGCGGGGCCTTTGGTGCTGGTTTGCAGCTGGGATACCGGCCCAAACGGCATCCTTGCCTTGCACCAGGAGCTTTCTCCCGCCGTCACCCTGGTGCCGGAAGGGGAGCTGGCCCTCCTCCAGGCCCAATCCGCCGGGCCCTTCCTCCCCATCCCGGAGGAGCCGGCGGAGGTGCTGCCGGGGCTTTGGGTGGGCGCCCCCCTGCCCCAGCTGCTTACAGTGGAAACAAACGGCAGAAAATTGCTGAAATCCTGGGCAGGATATGGTATAATAAACGAGTCCAACCTTCCGCCGGGGGGCGATCTCCTGGTGGACATGGATGGAAGGGTGTATCCCCTATCCCCGGAGCTGCGCCCGCAGCGGCTTCCCACAGGGGACACCAATTTAATCTTGCCAAGGAAAAGGGGGTGAGGGCATGGTCCTGTCCGGCCCGAAACAGCTGGACGCCATGATGAAGGAGGGCACCCTGCCGGGGCTGCTCCTTCTGTGGGGGGAGGACGCCCCCCTGATGGCCGGCTACAAGCGGCGGCTGGAGCGGTGGGCGGTTACCGCCTTCCCGGACTTTAACCGCTCCCAGTACGACGGCCGGTTCCCCCTGGACCTGGAGGCGCTGGGGGACGCGGCCCGCTCCCTCCCCATGATGGCCCCCCGGCGGTTTGTGCTGGTGGAGGACCTGGACCCCGGCCTTCTTTCCACCGGGGGCCTGGAAAAGCTCCGCCAGCTGGCGGAGGAGCTGCCGGAGGAGACCCTTTTGGTGATGACCATGGGCAGCGTTCTGCCAGACCTGAAGAAGAAGGGGAGCAAAGGAGCCCAGGTCTTCCAGCTCTGCGAGCGGCTGGGGGGGGTCTGCCATTTCCCCAAGCCGGCGGGCTCCGCCGCGGTCCAGCGGATGGTATCCGCCGCGGAAAAAGCCGGAAGCTCCATCAGTAAGGACGCCGCCCAGCTGCTGGCGGAATACTGCGGCCGGGAGCCCCAGCGGATGTTAACCGAGGTGCAGAAGCTGGCGGCCCATTCCCCGGAGGGCATTACCCCGGAGGACGTCCGGAGCCTGGTGGCGCCGGTGACCGAGGCGCGGGTTTTTGACCTTCCGGACAAAATCATTGCCCGGAACTTCACCGCCGCCATGGCCGCCATCAACGACCTGGTTTTCCTCCGGGAAAGCCCGGTGAGCATCCTTTCCATCCTCTCCATGGCCTTTGTGGACCTGTACCGGGCCGGGGTGGCCCGGAAGGCGGGCATCCCGGACGCCGAGGCGAAGAAGGCCCTGGGGTACGGAGGCAGCGGCTACCGCTACGACAAGGGGGCCCAGAACCAGCGGAAATTTTCCATCCCCACCCTGGAGCGGATTTTGGAGCTGCTGGCCGAGGCCGATAAGCAGATGAAAACCACAGGTCCGGATGCAAGGGTGGTGCTGGAGACCACGGTGGCGGAGATTTTCCGGGAAATGGAGGGAGCCTGATGGAGCGGCTGCGGGTGAAATACCCGATCATCGTGGAAGGGCGGTACGACAAGGCCAGGCTGGCCTCCTTCATCGAAGGGGACATCCTCCAAACCGACGGGTTCCAGGTCTTTTCGGACAAGAAAAAGCTGGCCCTTATCCGGCGGCTGGCGGCGGAGGAAAAGGTGGTGATCCTCACCGATTCCGACCGGGCGGGCTTTCGCATCCGGGGGTATCTGGCCGGAGCCATCCCCCCGGAACGGGTGCTCCATGTCTATATCCCCCAGGTGCAGGGCAAGGAGCGGCGGAAAAGACGGCCCTCCGCCGAAGGGACCCTGGGGGTGGAGGGGATGGAAACGGAGGTGCTCCGGGAGGCGCTGGCCAAGGCCGGGGCCCTGGCTGGGGAGGAGGTCCCGCCCCGCCAGCCCATCACCAAGGGGATGCTTTACGCCCTGGGGTTTTCCGGCGGGGAAAGGAGCGCCGTCCTGCGCCGGGCCCTTTTGAAGCGGCTGGAGCTGCCGGAGGGCATCGGGGCCAACGCGCTGCCGGGGGTGCTCACCCGCCTGGTGAGCCCCGCCCAGCTGGAGAAGCTGGCGAAGGAGCTGCGCCAGGAGATTTTTTAGAGGAGTATGGTCAAACGCGCTGCGGCGCAGAGCCCCGCCTTCTTTTTCTTCTTCCGAAAGAAGAAAAAGAAGCAAAAAGAAGAACGGCAAAAGATTTCCATAACACAGCAAATTCAACAGGAAAAGCTGCGTGGTTTGGCCACTCCCTTTTAGAGAGGAAAGGGGCAGCCCCATGGCGCGCCGGTAAAACTCCAGGCAGCCACTCCCGGCCAGTACAGACTGGCGTAGGGCGAGACACCGGGGGCACCCCGGAGGTGAAAAATATGGAACCGATTCATTATTTGGTCACAAAAATCCAAGGGGATTATGCTATACTGGTAACCACTGATCGGCCGGAGCCCGTTGAGGCCCCGGTGGCCCTTGCTCTCCTGCCGGACGGCGTGACAGAAGGCAGCCGCCTGCTGTGGGAGAACCTGGAATACACCATCATTGGATAAGGACGGAGCGCCTATGAGACTATTTTGCGGAGAACGGGCCATCCAGGTAAATGTGGTTGGCTACCAGTTCCCCTATAACCCCCTGCGGACCATCTACGACAACAACTGGCTGATGGTCCGCATCCGCCTCACCGAGGGGGTGCTGGTCTACGATTTTGACGACCCCTGCATGACCACCGCCGAGCTTGCGGATTTGGTGCGGGGGCTGGAAAACGTGGCGCTGGGCCTCACGGTGGAAAGCGAGGCCCAGTTCATCGAACCCTATATGCGCCTGCATACCCACCGGTGCGTGGGAGGGGTGCTGGTGAATCTGGGCGTCGCCCTCACCGAGGAGGAGGACGACCCCAGCTTTGTGGAGCTTCAGGAGCGGCTGGAGGAAAACGATTGGGAGCGGTTTTGGGTTTCCGCCGTCCTAAGCGACGAGGATTTTTCCCTGATGATCCGCCGCTTCCGGGAGATGGCGGAGCGGTTTCCCCAAAGGTGAAGCCGCCAAAACGAAGAAAAGAGCCTGCAACAGGATGAAAAGACGATAGAAGGAGGAAATGGAAGTGGATCTGGAACAGAGGATTGAAAACGCCAAGGAAAAGCTGGGGGACGCGGTGGAAAAGGCCGCCGGCCGGGCGGAGGAAGCGGCCCAGCAGCTGAGCCAGGAGGTTTATACCGAGCAGGTGCGGGTGCGCCGGGAGAAGCTCAGCGCCCTCCAGGCGGAGGGACACGACCCCTTCACCATCACCAAGTACCCGGTGAGCACCCTGGCGATGCGGGCCAAGGCGGACTTTGCCGCCCATCCGGAGCCCCCGGAGGGGGAGGAGGTCCCCGGCCCCAAGGTCTCCCTGGCGGGGCGCCTGATGACCAAGCGGGGGATGGGGAAGGTGGGCTTTGCCGACCTCCAGGACGGCTCCGGGCGCATCCAGCTCTATGTCCGCAAGGATATTGTGGGGGAGGAAAGCTACGCCGCCTACAAAAAGTTTGATATCGGGGATATTGTGGGGGTCACTGGGGAGATGTTCCGCACCAAGATGGGGGAAATCTCGGTGCGGGTCCAGGAGATCACCCTGCTTTCCAAGGCGCTGCTGCCTCTGCCGGATAAGTGGAGCGGCCTTCGGGACATCGACACCCGGTACCGCCAGCGGTATGTGGACCTTATCGTCAACCCAGGGGTGAAGATCACCTTCTACAAGCGCTCCCGCATCCTAAGCGAGATTCGCAAATACCTGGACGAAAAGGGCTTTTTGGAGGTGGACACCCCGGTCCTCACCCCCTGTGAGATCGGCGCCGCCGCCCGGCCCTTCATCACCCACCACAACACCCTGGATATGGACATGTACCTGCGCATCGAAACGGAGCTGTACCTCAAGCGCCTGGTGGTTGGGGGGATGGACCGGGTCTACGAGGTGGGGCGCATCTTCCGCAACGAGGGGATGGATACCAAGCACAACCCGGAGTTCACCACTGTGGAGCTGTACCAGGCCTACACCGATTACAAGGGCATCATGGACCTGGTGGAGGAGATGAACACCATGCTGGCCCAGAAGGTCTGCGGCAGCACTAAAATCACCTACCAGGGCACCGAAATTGACATGGGCCGGTGGGAGCGCCTCACCATGGTGGAGGCGGTGAAGAAGTATTCCGGGGCGGACTATTCCGCCTGGGAGAGCGACGAGACCGCCCGCGCCTGCGCCAAGGAGCTCCATGTGGAGGTTCCGGCGGGAGCCACCAAGGGGACGGTGCTGGCGGAGCTTTTTGACGCCTTTGTGGAGGAAAAGCTCATTCAGCCCACCATCATCTACGATTACCCGGTGGAGATCAGCCCCCTGGCCAAGCGCAAGCCGGAGGACCCCGCCTTCACCGAGCGGTTTGAATACTTCATCTGCGCCAGGGAGATGGGCAACGCCTTTTCGGAGCTCAACGACCCCATCGACCAGCGGCAGCGGTTTGAAAGCCAGGTGGCGGCAAAGCGGGCCCAGGAGCCAAACACCAAGGCGGAGGTGGACGAGGACTACGTCACCGCCATGGAGTACGGGATGCCCCCTATCGGCGGCCTGGGCTTCGGGGTGGATCGGCTGGTGATGCTCCTCACCGACAGCGCCTCCATCCGAGACGTGCTCCTCTTCCCCACCATGAAACCTCTGGAAAAGTAAAAGGGGGAAAGACCCATGGGATATGCCCGCATCCTGAAGGACCAAAGCGGCAGGCCCTCCGGCTACCGGGAGTGCGACGGGGAGGTCTGCTGGATGCCCCAGCGGCAGTCCTACGAAAGAGAATACCGCCTGGTAAAAATAGAGCCCGCCACGATGGAGGTTCTGAACCACGATTTTATCAAGGACGGGGAACGGGTCTACCGCCAGGGGAAGCTGCTGCGGGGGGTCTCCCCGGCGGGGTTTCGGGTCATCAACGCCATCTATACCGGGGGGCCAGGCGGAATCTGGAGCATCTATGGCGACGCCGGTATCTGCCATCCGGAGAGCTTTGTGGCGCTAGATGACGGGGGCGTGCCGGAAGGAGCGGTATTTCCCCAAAGCTACGGCCGGGACGAAGAATTTGTCTATTTCTTCACCGGCTCCACCGATACCGGCCGCGCCCTCCGGATACGGGCCTGTAAGGAGCCGGCTTCCTTCCAGGTGCTTTGCTGGCAGTATGCCAGGGACAGCAGCCATATCTACTACCAGGGGGCGGTGGTAAAGAAGGCGGATGCGGAGAGCTTTGCCGTTCTGGGCGGGGGCTACGCCAGGGACAAGACCCATCTGTTCCTGGGGGACCGCCTGCTGGAAGAGTCCCCGGAGGGCTTCGTCCCTCCGGCGGTGGGGACCTAACCAAATAGGTCGGTTCAGGCGGTATACAGGGTAAGAAAAAAGAGGTGGCGGCGTTTGGCCGTCACCTCTTTTATAGTTTCAGCGGGGGGCTTTGGGGGAGGGCTCCTCCTCCCTCCGGGAAGGTTCCTGGGATTCCCAAAAGGCCACGAACTCCCGGAAAAGCCGCTGGGCGGAAGGGGACATGTTCCGAGGGAGATAGAGGACCCCCTCCTCCCGGTCGTAGGGGAGGGGCTGGTCGATGAGCCCCATCAGAAAATCGGAGGAAACGTTGAAGTACCGGGCGATGCGCGCCTTGATTTCGTCGTTGGGCTCGCTGCGGTCCTTCTCGTAGGAGGAGATGGTGTAGTGGGAGAGGTTCAGCTTGCTTCCAAGCTCCTTCTGAGAGATGCCCTCCCGGCGCCGCAGATAGGCCAGTCGTTCGCCAAGCATGGGGAAGCCCTCCTTTCCTTTGCTTACATCAGCACGTAGGGGACGATGTTAAGACGGTTGGCCGCCAGAATCCACACCATGTACAAAAAACCGAAGAAGAGGATAAAGCCGATGGAAGCGTAGTACATGATGCGCTTGTCCTTCAGCTGGGCCCGCAGCTCCCCGTACCGCTTCTTGCTGCCGGTGCCGGCCTTGACGGCCCGGCGCAGGCTGTCCAGCTCCTCCTGCTGCTGGGGGGAGATGGCGAGGCAGCGGTTAATTTCCGGCAGCAGCAGCATGGATACCGGCAGCAGCACCAGGGCAAACCGCTGGAAGACGAAGTGCTTCAGGGTCATCAGGAAGAGACAGCCGCAGTAAAGGGCCAGGTTAATGAGGGGCAGGTTTTTGGGATTGCGCTCCAGCAGGGGCTTTTGCAGCAGCACCGCTACAATGGAAAAGACCACAGGGATAACGGCGGTGGCCACGTCCCGCCCCAGCATATAGTAGCTCCCCACCTGGTAATGCTGGTAGACATACTGGGTGATGAAGGAGAGGACCGGCTCCGAAAAGAGGAAGTAGAGCACCAGGCAGACCCCGTAGAAGGTGTAGGTGCGCCAATCCAGGGCCAGCTGGGCCAGGAAATACACCGGCAGCCAGATAAGCATGCTCTTGTGGAAGGTGGCGCTGAGGAGGACAATCAGCAGGTAGGGGAGAAACCGTTTGTTTTGAAGGTGGGGCAGGGCGAACATGAAGATGGCAATGGCGATTTGGTGCCGGATGGTGCAAAGGGTGTAGCCGAAGAAGCCGAAGGAAATGAAAACAAAGACGCTAAGCCACACCGAGGAGGAATAGCGGTAAAGGAAGACGGCGTTCAGGCCCAGGCAGACCAGGGCGATGCCGGAGGCGTACACCACCTGGGAGGAGCCAAAGAGGGAGATGACATACTCCAGGAGGCTGTAGCCCACCTCGATGCGGTAAATATTTTCCGAGGAGAAGACAAAGGGCAGCCCGCCCTCGCAGACCTGGTGGAAGTAATCCAAATAGGGCTGGTAATCAACCCCCACGGTGATTGCGCGGGGCACCGAAAGGGCAAACATGGCGATGCCGGTGATAATGAGAAAAATCAAATCGTTGCGCCGGGAAGGGTGCAGTTCGCAAAGGAAAAAGCCCAGCGCCGCTGTGGCCAGCGCCAGGATGAGATAGGGGGCCATACGCTCCAACGCCTTTCTGTGTGAAATGGGGCGGCAAAAAGCTGGCCGCCGGTGAATACCCCTATTATAGGCGATTCCCGGACAGGATGCAAGGGATTTTTACGAGAATGGCCTCATGCCAATCTGGGCTGCCGCCCCGCCTTCTTTTTCTTCTTGCAAAAGAAGAAAAAGAAGCAAAAAGAAGAATGGCAAAAGGGTCCAATAACATAACAAATTCCATAGAAAAATCTGCGTGGTTTGGCCACGCCCCTTCCGGCATGGCGGCCTGCCCTATAGCCGCCAGCCCCAAAGAAAGGAGAGAGGAACCCCCTCCCAGGGGGGACAGGTCAGGGCGGCCAGCAGGAGCAGGAGGCCCGCGATGAAAATTTTCACCTCGGTCCTTCCCTTTTTCATAGAACCACTTCCTTTAAGTCTTCGTGTTTTTTACCATTATATACCAGGCGGCGGGAATTGTCAATGAAACTATACATATTCTGATAATGAACAAACATCCTATGTATAGTATTCTTATTACCAAGGAAGTGATGCACCATGACAGCGGCGGAGAAAATCAAGGAACTGCGCCAGAGCTTTGCAATTTCCCAGGCCCAGCTGGCGAAACGCCTGGGGGTGACCCGCTCCAGCGTCAACGCCTGGGAGATGGGGATCTCCACCCCCACCACCCAGTACATCGTGGATATGGCCCATATCTTCCATGTCTCCACCGACTGCCTGCTGGGGGTGGAGGAGGGGGCGGCCCTTTCCCTGCGGGGCCTTACCGAGGAGGAGTCCCGGCTCCTCTACGGAATGCTGGACTATATGCAAAAAGGAAAGCGCGAGACCGAGCGGCTTCTATAAGAACAGCCCCTCCCGATGTTATTCGGGAGGGGCTGCTTCGCAAAGGCTTTAATTACTTGTGGTCCACGGTGCTCATGTGCTTAATGAGGTCCAGGAGCTTGTTGCTGTAACCCCACTCGTTGTCGTACCAGGAAACCAGCTTCACGAACTGATCGTTGAGCATGATGCCGGCCTTGGAATCGAAGATGGAGGTGCGGGGATCGGTGTAGAAGTCGCTGGAGACCACATCCTCATCGGTGTAGCCCAGGATGCCCTTCATCTCGCCCTCGCTGGCGGCCTTAACGGCGGCGCAGATCTCCTCGTAGGTGGTGGGCTTCTCCAGACGGCAGGTGAGGTCCACAACCGAAACGTCCAGGGTGGGCACGCGGAAGGCCATGCCGGTGAGCTTGCCCTTCAGGCTGGGGATAACCAGGGCGCAGGCCTTGGCGGCGCCGGTGGAGGAGGGGATGATGTTGCCGGCAGCGGCGCGGCCGCCTCTCCAGTCCTTCTTGGAGGGGGAGTCGACGGTCTTCTGGGTGCCAGTGGTGGCATGGACGGTGGTCATAAGACCCTCGATGATGCCGAACTTGTCGTTGATGACCTTAGCCAGGGGGGCCAGGCAGTTGGTGGTGCAGGAGGCGTTGGAGACGACATTCATATCGGCGGTGTAGGAATCGTTGTTGACGCCCATAACGAAGGTGGGGGTCTCCTTATCCTTGGCGGGGGCGGAGATGATAACCTTCTTGGCGCCGCCCTTCAGGTGGGCCTGGCACTTTTCGGTGGTGGTGAAGACGCCGGTGGATTCCACCACGTATTCCACGCCCACTTCGCCCCAGGGGATCTCCTCCGGGTTCATCTTGTCAAAGGTCTTGATCTCCTTGCCGTTGACGAGGAACTTGCCGTCCTTGGCTTCGGCGACACCGTCGAAGCGGCCATGGATGGTGTCATACTTGGTCATGTAGGCCATGTAGTCGGTGCTGATGAAGGGATCGTTCACCGCCACCACCTCAAAGACCTCAGGCTGGGCCACCGCGATGCGGAACACCAGTCTGCCGATGCGGCCGAAGCCATTGATGCCAATTTTGATTGCCATACGAATACACTCCTTTGATTTTTTTGTGGGGAAACTGGTGGAAAAAACCTACAGGTTATATTGTACTCTATTTTTTAAAAAATCACAAGCCCCTTTGTCAAAATCTTCACAAAATTTTCAGAAGATTGTCAGCCTGCTGATACCTGGCGGTTTTAGGGAGGAATTATTTGTAAAAAAAGCCGGAGGCAGGCTCCGGCGGCAGCGTATCGCCCTCTGGGAAAATTCGGGAACTGGCCGGTTGAAGGGCTGAAAACCCCCAAGCGGAACATATTAAAGAAACACGCCCCAAAGGGGGAAAAGAAAAGGCCCGCCAATTTGTTATAGTCAATGTTCTGCAAGAAGGAGGGCATAAAACGCCAAAATTCGTGACAATTCTACAGCCTCATGGTATAATAAAGAAAAAGCCGCCCCCCCTTTTATGCGGCCTTTGCGGAAAATGGGAAAGCCGGAAGGGGAAAAGGGAGGACGGGCGGCAAAGAAGTATGGAAGTGAGGCCCCGCCACCGGGAGCCGGGCGGCGGGACGGCAAAGGGAAAGGAGAGACGATGGAAAAGAAACGCGGGAGGCCGCGCAAGGTATCCCCGGCGGACCGGGAGATGCTCATTGGACAATTTCAGGACGCCTGCCTGCCGGTGTTCCTGGTGGACCGCAAGCTGGAGGTGCTTTACACAAACCGCTACGCCCAGGAGAGCTTCCTTGCCATGGGGCTGCCCAACGGGCTGCTGGCGGTGCTGCCAGCGGATTCGGTGGAGGAGTGCATCCGCCGCATGGGGGAGGGGGAGAGCTTCCGGATCGACCTGCCCCTGGCAAGGACCACCCGTATCTCCCTGGCCTTTTCCCCCATCCGGGAAAAGGATGGGGAGCTTACCGGGGCGCTGGTGCTGGGGACCTTTACAGAGGACCGGGAGCTGAGCGGCTTGGAAATCGCCGCCGCCGGAGGGGCCGCGGCCCTTTCCAGAGCGCTGCGCCAGCCCCTTTACGAGATTTTCGGCACCCTTTCCACCATGGGCCGCAGGATGCTGGCCAACGGAGACCTTGTGGATGAGGACAAGGAGTATAAGAAGTACATCGAGAGCATCAACGGGGCGGCTTACCAGATTTTGCGCAACAGCGATAATCTCACCGCCTATTTGGGCGCCTGCTCCGATTATCACCCGGAAAAAGAGGTGGTGAATTTTTGGTCCCGCATGGCGGAGCTTTTGGACGCCTGCGCAATCGCCCTCCACAACAACGCCACCCCCTTTTCCTTCCAGCTGCCCAGAAGCGACGTCCGGGTGCGCTGCCGCTTCCGGGAGATGGAAGAAGCTCTCATGAACCTCATCAGCAACGCCTACGGCAGCGCCCGCTCCCAAAACCAGGTGGTGGTAATCGGCCGGGACACCCCGGAAGGGGTGGTGGTGGAGGTGAGCGACCATGGCCGGGGCATTTTGCCGGAGGAGCAGGAAAAGGTCTTTTCCCCCTTCTATTCCAAGGGAGAAAAGGGGGAGGCCTTCGCCGGGATGGGCTTGGGGATGACCGTGGCCCGGCAAAAAATCTGCGGCAACGGCGGAACGATTGTGATGAACAGCGTCCCAGGGGAGGGGACCACGGTGGCCTTCACCCTCCCGGTGTGCGAGGAGCCCCTCACCCCCCGTCTCGCCATGGAAAGCGGTTCCGCCCCCTACCTCCAAAGCCGCTATTCCTCTGTCTATGTGGGGCTTTGCAGCCAGGCAACGCTGCCTCCCCAGTATTAAGCGCACCCCGGCCGCCGGGCCCCGCGCAAGGAAGCGCCCAAAGCACGCAGGTTTTCCGATTAAACCTGCTGTGTTATGGAAACTTTTCGCCGTTCTTCTTTTTGCTTCTTTTTCTTCTTTCGCAAGAAGAAAAAGAAGGCGGG
>OFGO01000874.1_pt1 | contig 25543 bp, 19 predicted proteins | sample 1521761 | NCBI WGS metagenome assembly OFGO01 (sample SAMEA3504128, study PRJEB24116) | mouse gut metagenome | biome: mouse gut; feature: mouse-associated habitat; material: faeces | place: Denmark | collected 2011
GCCCTGTCCGATCCGGTTGGGGCCGCCGCCCAGGATCATGATCTTCGGCTTGTCTTCGCTTACCGGATTCTTATCCGGCGCATTGTAGGTGGAATAGAAGTAAGCACTGCTCTTTGTGCCGCTCACATGCACACCCTCCCAGGCCTCTTCCACGCCCAGTGCCAGACGCCGGTTCCTGATGTCCTCCTCCGGAATCTCCAACAGTTGGCTTAAATACTTATCGGAAAAGCCGTCTTTCTTGGCTTTGACCAGCATTGCATCCGGCAGCATGGCTGCATTGCCCTTATACTGCAAAATAGCTTCCTCTTCCTCCACCAGTTCTTTCATCTGCTCGATAAAATATGTCTTCACCTTCGTGATCTCATGTATCTCCTCCACCGACGCACCCTTTCTGAGCGCTTCATACATGAGGAAATGCCGTTCGCTGGAAGGCGTGATCAGCCGCCTTAACAATTCTTCCTTCGACAGGGTGTCGAAATCCTTCGCATGCCCCAGACCGTAGCGCCCCGTCTCCAGGGAGCGGATAGCCTTCTGGAAAGCCTCCTTGTAGGTCTTGCCGATGCTCATGACCTCGCCCACGGCGCGCATCTGCGTTCCCAGCCGGTCTTCCACACCTTTAAATTTCTCGAATGCCCAGCGGGCAAATTTGATCACCACGTAATCGCCGTCCGGTACATATTTATCCAGAGTGCCGTATTTTCCGCAGGGGATGTCCTTCAGCGTCAGGCCCGCCGCCAGCATGGAAGAGACCAGCGCGATGGGGAACCCCGTAGCCTTACTTGCCAGCGCGGAAGACCGGGACGTACGGGGATTGATCTCGATCACGATGATCCGATCCGACACCGGATCATGAGCAAACTGCACATTGGTGCCGCCGATCACCTGCACCGATTCCACGATCTTGTATGCCTGCTCCTGCAGACGCTTCTGACACTCCTCCGAAATGGTCAACATAGGCGCAGAACAGAAGGAATCTCCCGTATGCACTCCCAGCGGGTCGATATTCTCGATAAAACATACGGTGATGATATTGTTCTCCGCATCCCGCACCACTTCCAATTCTAACTCTTCCCAGCCGAGAATCGATTCCTCTACCAGGACCTGCCCCACCAGACTGGCCTGTAAACCTCTGGCACAGACCACCTGCAGCTCTTCTCTGTTATACACCAGACCGCCGCCGGCCCCACCCATGGTGTAAGCCGGACGCAGGACCACCGGATAGCCCAGCTTCTCGGCGATGCCAAGAGCCTCCTCCACCGAGTACGCCACCTCGCTGCGGGCCATCTCGATGCCCAGTGCATTCATAGTCTTCTTGAATTCTATGCGGTCCTCGCCCCGCTCGATGGCATCCACCTGCACACCGATGACCTTTACATTGTATTTCTCCAAGACCCCTGCCTTATGTAATTCCGAACACAAATTAAGCCCGGACTGCCCTCCCAGATTAGGAAGCAGCGCGTCGGGGCGTTCCTTTGCAATGATCTGTTCCAGCCGTTCTACATTAAGCGGCTCAATATAAGTTACATCCGCTGTCTCCGGATCCGTCATGATCGTAGCCGGATTGGAATTCACCAACACGATCTCATATCCTAATTTCCGAAGTGCCTTACAAGCCTGGGTGCCAGAATAGTCAAACTCGCAGGCCTGTCCGATAATGATCGGACCTGAACCGATGATCAGTACCTTATGAATATCTGTTCTGCGTGGCATACATCTCCTCCATTCTTATCCTTGAGTACCCACTTTGTGTGATTCTGTTACAGTATGCTTCCGACGGCTATGTCCCGTAAATCCCGCATATCCATCTGATAAAACTTTCACAAAATCTCACTTTTCCGTGTCGAATTTCATTGTCGTCCCTCATTTTATCATTAGATATCTGGGGTGTCAATTCGCTTCTTTGAACGACTTTACACCAATCTTACTATTTGTTACTATTCACGGCCCAGGGGCCGCTCATAGTAACGATTCGGGGCGATATTCAGAATTTTGCTTCGCAAAAATCGCCCCTCACTCCTGAATCATATTCTCACGGAATGCGCATTTCAGCGCATTCCTGACTTGTGAATAGTAACTACCATTTACTATACTTAAAATGACAATGACAACATACCGAAACTTCAATGCACAGAAAGCAGGTGAGTCTATATGCCAAATGGTCTCGAAATTACGAAGGCGTTTCTTACTAAAAGCAATTCTTACCGTCGCCGGAATCAATCTCACTGACATTGATGATTGTATATACTCACACTTCTTTATCACTCTTATATCCTCTAAACGCCCAGAACTTATTCATCACAAAATTAATCGGAACACTTACAAGCAGATTTATGATAGGGGCTATCAACTCTGAAATATGACAAATCTGTACCCAAAAGACCAACAATATATTATTCACAAACAAGCCTGAAAAAGAATAGGATACGTATGTTTTTATCAGCGCTTTCCATACACAGCGTTGCTGCCCATCCTTCAATTGAAACACCATTTTGTTATTCCAGTAAAAGGACCACAATACGCTCAAAATAAATGCGATGACAGAAGCGATGATATAGTCTACACCCGAAAGCAGTCCAAATCTGCGAAATGCAGCCAGACTCATCACATATAAAACATACGCTATCACCGTATTGCTCAATCCAACAATCCCGAATTTAACAAACTGCATAAAATCTGTAAAAACCTCATCAGATAAATTTTTTCCCATCAATTCGAAAAGCATCTTTAAAATCACAAATAACATTTTTTCAATTAGAATCCATATTTTATTTCCCATTTCACCCATGTACAAATTCCTCAATCTGCCTTGCCATGCAATCAGCTACTGCCTCCCCCGCTAAATATGACCTTGACCACTCCACAATCTTTTCCATTGCCATATCCACACTCCAACGAGGCTTCCAGCCAAATGTACTTTTTAATTTTGAACAATCCAGTTTCAGAAAGTTTGCTTCATGAGGGCCCCCGTCATATTGATCTATCCATTTTATATTATCACCGGTTGCTTTGTTCCACTTATTGCAAAATAGAGTAACCAGATCACCTGTAGTCCAGCAATCCGTTTCATCCGGCCCAATGTTATAGCAGCCGGCATATTTCTTATCTTCATACTGCATTTGCGCAATCATCAAATACGCTGTGACCGGCTCTAAGACATGTTCATATGGTCTTGTAGAATAAGGATTTCTCACAATGATATCTTCTCTGTTTACCGCTGCTCTGATACAGTCCGGGATGATCCGATCTGTAGCAAAATCTCCTCCTCCTATAACATTTCCTGCTCTCGCAGTTGAAACCGCAACATTCATTTCATACAAAAAAGAATTTTTATAGCAGCTCGTTACAAGCTCGGAACAGGATTTTGAATTTGAGTAGGGATCGTATCCATTTAGCTCTTCGTCTTCGCGATATCCCCATTCCCACTCTCTGTTGAAATAGACTTTATCGGTCGTGACATTTACAACCGACTTTACAGACGGCGTCCGGCGCACACACTCAAGCATATTTACTGTACCTATGACATTCGTTTCATATGTATATACAGAATTCTTATACGACTCACGCACAAGCGGCTGTGCTGCCAAATGTATCACAATCTCCGGATCCGTCTCCGCAAATACTTTCTTCATACGTGCCAGATCCCGTATATCTCCCGTCACAGATTTCATTCGCTGTTTCAGCCCACATATTTCAAACAGGCTCGGATCTGTTGGCGGCTCAAGCGCGTATCCCGTAACATCCGCCCCTGCCATGATCAAAAGCTGGCACATCCATGCGCCCTTAAAACCGGTATGCCCCGTAATAAGTACTTTTCTGTTTTTATAAAACGAAATATCAAACATATCATTCTCGCATATATCCATATTCTTCTCCATTCCGAGGTGTCACATGTTCTAACTGAACTTGTTCAATCTGTTGAAATAAATTACTCATCAAAAAATTTGTTCAACCTTAATTTCCTATTACTGACTAACCCCAACTGTTCAATGCTCCTTGTAGATTACAAAAGAACATCTTAAATTTTTTTACATATAATTGATAACACCTTGTTTTTTCCAAGTACTCCCTTTTCATAATTTTCCTGTATATCTACGACATCAAAACCATTATGTTCTACCAAGGTTTTCATCGCTTTCGGAGTATAGAAATTTACATGTTCTGACATCGGCATATATGGCTGGCCTTTCAAATGCAAGTAATGCTTGATCAGCCTGACATTACTATAATTAGGGTTAAATAACAACTCTACATTCTTCATTAGCGAAAACTTATCTTTTGCAAAGGGATCCTCGCTTGGAACTTCTATATAATAGTAAGTATCCTCCGAACCGATATCATACAATAGTTTCATAAAATCTTTTGGATAGGATACATGTTCCAATGTCATATTACACATAATAAAGTCAAAATGATATCCCAATAATTCCTGATAACTTCCAATCCTCTTTACCCCCCCCCTACACACAGGTACTTCTGAGATATCATATACATATTTTTGTTCTGTTCCCAACAACTCCGTAAACGTATCGCCTTTATTTCCACCATAATCCAACGCGATACGGATATCTATCGGAACATTTTTCTTTACCATCTTTTCTATAACTCTCTGTTGTTCTTTTATCGCCATGCTATCATTGTTCATGGCATCATTGATTTTCTCTGTATACCAGCAATCGTACTTTTCCCTAAGTTTTTGATACTCTGTACCTCTGTATCCTTCATATAAGCGATCTGATTCTTCATCTGTCAAACGTCTTTCATAAAACGAAAAAGTACACTCTTCACAATGGCATAGATTAGTAGCATGAGTATTCTTCACCTTATCCTCTCCAAATATTTTCGCCACCAGAAAGTCTGATATCTTAGTCTGCACTGTTCGTATCTTACTGCTCCCACAGATCATGCACTTCATAGCTTCTCTCCTCCTGATCTTACATACACATACTGTAAATCAAATGTTCAAGTTTATCCTATCATTTCCTCATTTTGACCCAGGTGATCGTCTTCCTGATTCCATCCTCAAAAGAAATCTCCGGAAAAAATCCTGTATCCTTTGTAAGCTCCGATATATCTGCACACAAATTCATTACCTGCTTCTCTCTGTACGGAATTTCTCCTATTCCCAATTCAGCTTCCGGAGCAATGGCATCACGTGTCATGTGTATATAATCAAAAAGAGGCATCGCATTGCCACTCCCAATGCAGTATGTCTTTCCATTTATGCCTCTTTCACCCAGAAGGATCAAAGCTTTTGCGGCATCTGCGCTATACAGGTAATCCCATCGTTGTTCTCCCCCTGTCAATGCTGGTCTTTCTCCCCGCAAGAGCTTCTCTATAAGAGAGATGAGCATTGTCTTGTCACCATCATAAGGTCCATATACACTCAAAATGCGTGCCCAAACATGATCCATTTCCATTTTATAGCATTCCAGGCGACTCATCTGTCCTGCACACAGTTTTGCAATGCCATATCCATTTTCCGGAAACACTGGAACTTTCGCGTCCAGCTTTCCTTCATAACGTCCGTACTCAGCTTGCGACCCAGCCCCGACAAAAACTTTACACCCCAAACGTTTCGCAAGTCTCACTGCATCCAATGTATATTGAATATTCTGCAGCTGCAGATCCATGTCATTCCTGCCATCACCGATCGTCGCATTCCATCCAAGATGATAAAAAACATCGCATGCACTACATCCAATCTTCTTAAAAGACTTTATTTCATCTAAATTACATTCCAAAATATGTACCAGAGGATTCTGCGGAATGTTACGTATTCGTTCCGAATTCCTTCTACATATCGCATACACTTCAATCCCTTCTTGTATGCACTGCTGGATCATAGCTATTCCGATTGCACCGGTCGGGCCTGTCAAAACTATTTTATTCATTGGTCTCTTTCTATTCCTCCTTATCAAAGTTCAAACGTTCTTCTTCTATAACAAGCGGACGTCCCATTATTCTCTTGTTAATGCTCAGAACATATTCACCAAGAAACCCGATAAAAAATAACTGTACAGATCCCAGTATCAGGACTGCTAATAAAATCGGCGCAATTCCTACAGGAAAACTATCCCAATAAAGCAGCTTAAGAATCAGATAGATCATTGCCACCACTATACTCATAGCAGCCATAATAAATCCCATTATAGTGGCCACCCTAAGACCTGCTTTTGTATAAGAAGTAAAACTTAACATTGCAGCATCATATAGAGTAAACCAGTTATTATGTGTCTTACCGGCTCTTCTTTTCTGCTGTTCATAAGGAATGTCCTTTCTTTTATATCCAAGCTCCGCTACAATCCCCCGCATAAAGGGTGTGGAGTCTTGAAGGTTGCGGAGCACTTCTACGAAGCTATGGTCATATAATCCGAAACCTGTAAAATGTTCAATCTGCTCCACCTCAGACAACTTTTTGATCGTGCGGTAATAACAGGTCCTGAGAAAATACATGATCCTGTTTTCTTTACTTGCTACTTTTATTCCACAAACGATCTTATATCCAGCTTCCCACTCTTTCACAAACTTAGGTATCATTTCGACCGGGTCCTGAAAGTCACAGCACATTCCTATCACACAATCCCCAGTAGTCTGACACAACCCATAATAAGGAGAATTGAACTGGCCGAAATTCTTAGCATTAAATATCGCCTTTACTCTTCCATCTTCATTACATAATTCCCGAATATAATCTCTGGTCCTATCACTGGAATCATTGTCAATAAACACTATTTCATAATCATACTGGCTCAATTCAGCCACAAGAATTTTTTTCACTTCGCGGCATATTTGTTTTACATTTTCTTCCTCGTTATAACATGGAATCAGTATACTAATTTTTTTCATTATGCATTTCCTCATATGATCAGTCAAAAAACTGCAATATACCTTCTGGAGAATCTGATGCCCCTACTGCTCTAAGCTCAAATACCTCTGGCAATGACTTAAATCCAAAGCCATATGTGACACCGATAAAATCCATACCTGTCTTACATGCCCCTACTGCATCATTGCTGCTGTCTCCGATCATAACCGCTTTGCTATAATCATGCTCCCCCAATGCATCCATACACTGCCTTATAATATCAACTTTTTTAAGCTTATTCTCATGATCTGCACCACATATGATACTTGTATACTTATCAAAGCCAAAATGTCTAAGCAGTGTCTCTACGCAGTCCTGTCGCTTATATGTTGCCACTGCAAGCTTTACGCCCCTGCCTGAAAGCTCATCAAGCAGATCATAAATTCCATCGTACGGCATTGCCTTAAAAAGTTCATGATCTTTATAATGATCTCTAAAGCAAGTCGCTATCTTCTGCAGAATCTCACCTTCTAAATGATAAGCCTCCGCAAATGAATCCTGTATAGGCGGGCCTATAAATGCAAGAAGCTGCTCGTCGTCTAAAGGCTTGAAGCCCATTTTATCAATCGTGTATTTCGCAGATGCCACTATTCCTTCCGTCGTATTAAGAAGCGTTCCATCAACATCAAATATTGCAATTTCATAGTTGCTCATACTTTTCACCTCCTTTGTGTATTTCCTGTATTCCGTTCGTATAATAACATTAAACCATATATCTTTCTTGTCGCGTATACCGTACTGTTTCCGAATTCTGTCCCATATATGCATTAAATATGCCCTCGTCGTCCAATTCCCCAGACAAATAACTTTTCTTTCAATATTTAGGGATATGTACATATAATACCGGCAATATTTTGTTTACTCTTTAAACCCATGCATATAATACCGTATCATCCAATTCGTACGAATGATGCCTGCATGCGATCTTACACTCTGGTATGATCCTTTTGATCAACAAAGGAATGGAATACAAGTCGACCGCATTGTGATATATGCATACAGCCAGTTTAGGTCTGAATTCCCTAATACTTTTCTGCGCTCCTAAAAGCATTTTATATTCAAAACTTTCAATATCTGCTTTCAAGAATGTAAATGGCTCTGTCATAAAATCATCGATGGCAACTATTTCACAATCATCACCACTTATTTCATCTGATTCCATTATTTTTGAACCTCGCCCTCTGTTCGCATCGCAGCTCTGCACTTTACTTGTATAATTTTTATCAGCTACTCCGTACGGATAAATCGTAATTTTATCGTTCTCCATTCCCCATTCTATTTCTAACCGACTGATTCTTTTCGTTGCTGCCTCATAGTTTTTCTTGTCCGGTTCAAATGCGATGATCTTACCAAATACTCCAGAATGTTTTTCAACAAATTGCTCCACTGTATCACCTACATAGGCACCACAGTCAATAAAGATCTCTTTCTCTGCATATCGCATAAATTCTGGCAATGCCATGTATTGGTCTGCACAAACTATATCTTCATCCGGAAATCTGCCTTCTACCCTGGCAGAAATGATCTCACAATATGTTTCCCTTGAGCGCTCATCTTCCATCATATCAAAACACTGCATCACCTCTTCTGTATGATCTCCCAAAATAAACTTGTCGATATGACAATATTCAACCTGCATTTTTTTCAATTGTTCTGAAATGGCCGCAACTATTTTAGGCTGAGGTGTACATATTAGCACATATGGATTTTTCACAGACAGCAAAAAATCTGGTGCATAAACAGGTCTTTCGCAAAATACCCCCCCCCGACAAGATTTATGGTTGTTATCAATATACCCCGCAAATTGCATTCCTGCATCCTGCAATCTCCTGAACCCCTCTTGATATAATAATGCAGTGTTTCCTATTCCCCATATATATAAGGTTTTGGACTTCCACGAAGCATCTACAGAGATTGCTGTTTTCAATTTATCTCTTAATCTGCATTCCTTGTTCAGCATTTCTATTTTTACCTTTCTACAAATACCGGGATCAACATGTTGGCAGCCATCTCCTCATCACTAATAGGCGGATTCATATATTCCAATGGCTTTGATTCCATCTGTCCATCTGATGTCTTGTAGGATATCTGCTTTGGAAATGCTGTCAGCCCTATCGGTGTCATTACTTCACAGACAACTGGTCCGTCCCAGGACAGCACATCCTTGACCTTATTCTCCAACTCTGTATTGTCAGAAATCGTAAACGTCTTTACTCCATATGCATCCGCTATTTTGGCAACAGCGGGCAAGGATAGATTTGAATTCTCATCACATGCTACCAAATGTCCATTGAAAAGGTTCGTCTGCGTTGCCTTTATTGCTCCATATCCTCTATTACTAAGTACAAATATTTTTATAGGTAATTTTAATCGGCGGACGGTCTCCAATTCCTGTATGTTCATTGAAAATCCACCATCGCCATTTACGCCAACGGTTCTCTTTCTCCCACTGGCAATGCATGCGCCAATAGCTGACGGGAATCCATATCCCATAGAAGCAAGCCCCTTCGTACAGAATACTCGTTGCCCTTTCTTAACCCTAAATGTCTGCATCGAAATATCAATGCAGCTTCCCGAACTTCCCGAAACATAGATGTCCTCTTTTGTCATATACTTTGAGATCGTCTCTACAAGACAATACGTATTAACCAGTTCTTCCTGCTCCCAGTACTCAGGCTTTACAATAGGATAACGGTCTTTCATCTTTATTCCGTATGAAAACCACTTTGTCCGTTCTTTCTTATCAATTTTATCTTTATGTTTCAGCAATACTGTTATAAATTCTTTTGCATCAGCACAAACTGGAATATCCGGCCGTACATTGATCTTATGAAGTTCCCCTTCATCCACATCCACCATAACTTTCACTGCTTCTCTCGCAAATCCGTCAAAGTTATACCCTGTCTGCAGTAAATTCAACCTCGCACCTATACTTAGGAAAAAGTCCGAATTTTGCTGCATAAAATTGGCATAACGATGCCCCAGTCCACCCGGTCTTCCAAAATATAGTTGATTCTCATCTTCCACTAAATCAATTCCATTCCATGTAGTCAAAACCGGGATCCTTATTTCTTCTATCAGTTCCTCAAATTCCTTTTGTGCGCCAGCCAGACGAATCCCATTACCGGCCAACAGTACAGGTCTTTCGGATTTATTCAATTCTTGTATCACTCGCAGAACCTGACGTTCCAAAGCTGAATTTTTTATTTCAATATGAGGTGTATAACCTATCAAGGAATTTTCATCTACCATTGTAGCCTGCACATCCAATGGAACATCCAGCCACACGGGCCCCTTTCTCCCATGCATTGCCTCGTACAATGCGCGTTCTACATGATATCGAATCATTAATGGATCATCCACCAACGCAGCATATTTTGTAACAGGCTTTACAATGGATATAATGTCAAGTTCCTGCATACCTTGCTGCCTGATCCCTTGATCGTTGACCATGTCCATCCGTTTAACTTGTCCTGACACGACAAATACAGGGGTCGACTCCAGATATGCTCCCGCAATGCCTGTAATTGCATTTGTACCACCCGGTCCTGTTGTCACCATCAGGAGTCCTATACCATCAGTAACCCTTGCATACGCCTCTGCGGCGATCGCACATGCCTGCTCATGCTGGCAGCATACATATTGTATTTTTTTGCTGTTCCCTAGTGAATCGTTCAGATGCATGGCTCCCCCACCTGGGAGCATAAACATATGACCTGTCCCGGTTTCCTCCAGTTTTTTGATTATATAGTCTGAAACTTTTATCATTTTTTCTCCATTCCGAAGCGTCACAAACTCTTGGTTGAATAAATTACTGATCAGAAAATTTATTCAAAATCGTATTTACTGTCCGTGATGAATTTTATCTTCATATAATTTTTTGTTGTATCCCTGAAATCTTTTAACATATCTTTGATCTCTGCATTTAGTTCCTCCCACCCCATTCCCGGGTTTATATGCGGCAAAGACACATCAGCATAGCTCCTGTCATGCGAATCCTCAAATCCATCAAATCCGGCCAGTGCCACGTCTGATACATGCAATTTGTTCAGTAACCGTAGACACATGATTCCCGAATTATCAAAATGCTCCCATCCTCTCTTTACCAGCAGATTAAAATTAACAAGGATTTCATTCATCCCCGACTCAGTTTTAACATTTGATGCGATTATTCTACGAAATGAATAAAATAATTGCGGATATATTTCCTCTGCATATTGATACCTTACTTTATTACTAAAGAACAAATAATCATAGGAATAACCTTCCAAAACCGCATTGACGCCAATTACAATAGGACGATTTTCATCAATATATCTGTCTATTTTCTCCTTTTCCTCAATCACACTTTTTCCTGGCAGCAAGAGCAAAATCTCCCGTTGTCTAAATTCTGCAGACAATCCATCCACACCTGATTCGTCATCGACCATTTTGTTTTGATATTCAATATACTTGCTTTCTAAAAGGTCATAATCATATTTCCGGCGTTCTTCAACTGATAAAGACTCTATGATATTTCTCAGATCTCTGGAATTTGTCCTGTGATTTTCTAATAACCAAGAAATATTATTTACATGCGTACAATACATACCGGCAATAAAATAAGATGTAGAGTAACCCCATTGATAATTTCTCTGAAAATATTGCATATACATATCAATAGCGTCCATGATAACATTCATGTCATAATTACCCGAATATCTGCGGTTCAAAAAACTGGCGACCAACTCCGTAGTCGCATTTCCTGCTCCACGTCCCATTCCGCATAAACTTGAATCCACAATACAATCTCTATCTCTATCACAAAGTGAATTTACAAACTGCATGGTGAGTGCAAAGGAAAGCTGTTGATTGTTATGTGAATGAAAGCCTAATTTGACATCTCTTTTTAAATGTTTATCCAGCACAGATATTATATGTTCCAAGTCCTCCCCATACATGGCACCGAAAGTGTCCACTATAGAAAGACATACCGGATCTGCCTTATTAACTTCTTCTGCAAGCGCTATCAGATCCTCATCACTATATCCCAGAGTATTTGCTGCCTGAAAATATACTTGATATCCCTTTTCTCTGATCATCCTGCCAAGTCCGATACCTTCCCTGAATCTATTTTGCGGAAAGACCACTCTGATGGCATCTATTGACTTACCATCATATTCCGGTAAACTTCTCAGATCATATCTATCCCAATCGATCATTGCCACATAAATTGTTTTGCTGTTTTTTTCAGCCATGTATTGTTCCAGATCAGATGGTGTATGATAAAAGGTAGTACCTACAGTATGCCTTTTATCCTTCAACCATCCGCATTCGATAATATCCACATTAGACTCCTGCATCTTCCTGATGATTCCTTTCATTGCAGGTGTTCCAAATGCAGCATCCACTATATAGGCGCCATCACGCAGCGTGCAATCCAATAATTGTACTTGTCCACTCATTGTTTTCCTCTGCTCCTTCCTATAAAACTCTTACGGCCTTTTTCATCGTCTTCACCATATAGTCGATCATCTCATCCGACATGCCCGGATAAACCCCAACCCAGAATGAATCCCTCATTATCCTGTCCGTATTTTCCAGATTCCCTACGATACGGTATCCGGTACCTAACGCACGCATTTGGTCAAAACACGGATGTTTTGTTAGATTCCCTGCAAACAGCATACGGGTCTGTATACCGTGATTTTCAATGTAGGGCACTACCCTATTACGGTCTACACCTTCCTTACAAGTAATCAGAAAACCGAACCAACTCGGCATAGAATTTTCACATGCCTCTGGTAAAATAAATCTGTTCTCACAGCCAGCAAGTCCGGCCTTCAATCTGTCAAAATTGTGCCTTCTCTTCTCAACAAAATCCGGAAATTTTTTAATCTGTGCACAGCCGATTGCCGCCTGCATATCGGTCGCCTTAAGATTGTATCCAAAGTGCGAATATACATATTTATGATCATATCCTAATGGCAGTTCTCCATATTGCCTGTCAAACCGATGTCCACACAGATCATCCCTTCCTGACGGACATACACAGTCACGGCCCCAATCTCTAAACGATCGAATGATCTTATGAAGCACTGGATCATTCGTATAGACTGCTCCACCTTCTCCCATTGTCATATGATGCGGCGGATAAAAGGAAGAGGTTCCGATATCACCTATCGTTCCAGTAAGCTTTGCATCTCCATTTAAGTTATAAACCGAGCCCAACGCATCACAGTTATCCTCGATCAGCCATAGTCCATGTCTGTCACAAAATTCTTTTACCGCTTTAAGGTCAAACGGATTTCCAAGCGTATGTGCTGCCATGACCACTTTCGTCTTATCGGATAATGCCATCTCAAGTTGTGCAACGTCTATGTTATACTGCGGGATCGTAACATCCACAAATACCGGAACAACACCATACTGGATCGCCGGCGTGACAGTCGTTGGAAAGCCTGCCGCAACCGTGATCATCTCGTCCCCCGGCTTTACTTGGCGGTCTCCCAGCAAAGGCGATGTCAACGCCATGAATGCGTTCAGATTTGCAGATGAGCCTGAATTCACGAGCGAGCAGTATTTCACGCCCAGATATTTTGCAAACTCACGTTCAAACTCTTCGGTATATCTTCCTGATGTAAGCCAAAACTCTAATGCAGCATCTGTAAGATTACACATTTCCTCACTGTCATACACTCGCGATGCATATGTAATGCGGTCTCCTGGCTCAAATTTTTTCTTTTGATCATGATAAAGCTCACAGTATTCAGCCACCATATCCAAAATTATTTTTTTCGCCTGTTCTTCTGTTCTATTTTCAAACATATCATTTATCTCCTCTATCATTTATCCTGCCCAGACCATCCATGGTGCACTACCGGAAGCTATCATCTGTTCCAGCTGCTCCCGGTCCCTCTGCGTATCCATACATTTCCAAAATCCGTAATGCATATATGCCATCAACTGTCCATCCGCCGCAATACGCTCTATAGGCTCCCGTTCTAAAACGACTGAATCCCCTTCAATATAATCAAAGACTTCAGGATCCATTACCATGTATCCCGCATTGATGATCCCGCCATCAGACTTGCTCTTTTCCCTAAACCCGATGATCCTTCCGCTCTGCTCTATCTCAAGTACACCAAATTGCTGACCAGCATTCACCGCCGTCATAGTGACGATCCTGTCATGCGACTTATGGAACTTCGCCAGATCACCTATATTGACATCCGAAACTCCATCACCATATGTCAGCATAAACGCTTCATTGCCAATATATTTCTGTATCCGTTTTATCCTGCCGCCTGTCATTGTAGTCAATCCAGTATCGACCAGTGTTACCTTCCATGGCTCCGCAACGTTCGTATGCACTTCCATATAATTTTCCTTGATAAAATCAAAGGTGACATCACTATTGTACAGATAATAATTGGCAAACCATTCTTTTATGACATGCTGCTTATATCCGCAGCATATTATAAATTCATTAAACCCATAATAGGAGTACTCTTTCATAATATGCCAGAGTATCGGCTTTTCTCCTATCTCGATCATGGGCTTTGGTTTCAGATGGCTTTCTTCGCTGATCCTGGTGCCTAACCCACCTGCTAATATTACAACTTTCATTTAAATTACCCTTTCCGTTCTCATAAGGTGTCCACGTTGAAATACCTGACAAAAGTATAAATAGACATATAGGAATTGTGCAGCACTTAACCTGTCCGTCTCTTCTTAACACCTGCTACAAATCTAGTTATATGATCATACCCAGATACAACTCCTATACCGGCTATGATAAAAATATATGGCATTCCCAAATACCGATATCGCGCTTGTACTTCAATCAATAAATGAATTGATATCCATCCCAACAGCATCCATAAAACTATTTCAGTGCTGGCATCGCCTTTCCTGATCAACATAATAAGTCCCATAATTACACAGGCATATATGACTCTTAAGAACAGCCAATCAAAGAGCGCATATGATGAATAAATTTCAAACTCACTTCTTTTTTCATCATATTCCTCTTGAGATAATATACTATTGTCAAAATCTTCTTGTAATTTAGCCTGCATCCCTCCATAATACCACCAAGCATATGAATCTTGTTCAAACCATACATGATCCACTTTGTCCCGAAACAGTAGCAAAATATCCTTAGGTGATTTCTGAAATACTCTCTCTTTTATCTGCTGCTTACACCACTGCTGCATTTCTTCCTCATTCAAACTTCCAAGCACTCTGCCATCTTCCGCGGAATACCCGCCACGTGTCTCATCATTAAATCCAACCACTATCTTGGGCAGATAAGAACTGGAAGACTTATTTATCTCATTACTTATAATTCCACCTTTTTGTAAACAGAAAATCCCAAGATTGACAATAAGAAAATAACAAACTACTACATAGGTACAGTATCTGATTCTTGTGAAATCTCTTTTTTCTTTTGCAAAAATACCCATGATTCCATATGCACTTACAGCAATGATCAAAATGATCGCTGACGGATGCCCAAAGTCACTAAAGGCAAAACATATGCCACTTACAATTGCACAAATAATCTTCTTGACATCACGAACATACTCTATCTTAATCAGCAAGTACATTCCCAGCATAGCAAACATAATAGCGATATGATGATTTGTATTAACCTGAGATGATATGATATTGCCTGGATAAACTGCGAAAAGAAGACTGGCAGCAAATGCCATTCTTCTATCATAATTCTCTATACATAAATAAATCAAAATACATATAATTGATGAAAAAATTATATTTGCAATTTGGAACCCAATCAGTTTTGTTGAAAAAAGCTTTGCAACAATTGCCATAAATACCGCCAGACCGCCAAACTTCGGAATCTGATATCTTGTCACAAGCTCACTGACAAATGCCTTATCTCCACTGATCAAATGTACACCCATCTCGTAGTAATTCTTAAAATCAGATGTCGGAATATAAATTCTTTGACTTAGCAGTAACATACGAGGTATTAATGCCATTACAAACAGGAAAACTATAACTCTCTTTCTCTCCCATTCCATAATTTTATTGCGTGATCTATATAGAATCAATGCAAGCAAAAAGTATATCCATACATAAATCATGGTATATCCCCGTTGCTCTAAATTTCTCAAAATCTCTAAAATTGTCCTACCAGATTCCGCAAACAATAGGCCACCTGCAAAAAAAATAATCAAAGCAATACAAAAACAATGATATACGCTCCGTTTAAACCAAAATAAACTTATCTTTTCCTTATTTTTCATACAAATCCTTTCTAAGCATTCATATCCCGTATCTTCATACCACCCTAAATAGAAGTGGATACTTCGTTCCGGCTGGCTGTTTTTACCTGCTTTCTATTGAAGAGTGGCATAAAAAGTATTATCGGAAAAGCTCCCACTATCGAGTAATAATATCTAAATTCCGCATATACGGGAGTACTTATCAACAAGGTGCCCCAAATGAAAACAGGCAGTATATATATAATAGTCAGCTCCCATCTTCGCCTATATATTGTGTATGCCGTCATGATAATAAGACACCATGTAAACACTCCAAGGCACCAAAAAGAACCATATAGAGGTCGTTCGATATACCGATCGGTATTTTCACGGACTTTTTCTACCACACTTTCAGATACCAAAGGCCTTGAATAAATACCATACTCATTTTCATAGATTCCTCTACTGTATACCCAATAGGATACGTCAGGATACCAATAGCCGTAAGTCTCTTTGATCCACGCGGTCAAATAGTCTAATGGATACCGCAGTCCTATCTGAAAGTACATTTTCAGATACTGTCCACGGTGCGCCATAAAATATTCCGTATTGTCCTTTTCACTAAAAAGCACTTTGATCGGATCAGACGTATTTGGTGCATAAGTTTCAGGAATGCGTTCTATCTCCACAAGTTCACTCAGAAGCTTTTGTTCTTCCTCCTTCAGTTCATCGCCCTTTGCAACACAATAAGCAATCTGCTGCAGTGGAATAGACATGCTCTCTGTCCAGCCCCGCTCGCCCCCTGCAATCGAAGAATATACCGGTCCTTTTATGATAAGGCAAAGAACAACTGTCATGACTGCTGTGACCACAATCCCCCTGTCTCTGTTTTTCATGCCATATACAGTAAGTCCGGCCACCCATAGAATATATGCGTAAAACGCGTTACTTCTAAACAAACAGACCATACAGCCACACACCATAATCTCTGCCAAATAGAGAAGACTTCTTCTCCTTGTCCTCTTTGTCTCTCCAAAATATTTGTATAATAAAAGTATCAACAATACAGTGACCATTCCATGTGTCACGTCTTTCCAAATTGTCACGCTGTAGATACCATTGTAAGAAATCAGGCCATAGAATGCCATTCCCAGAAGTGCCGGTCCCATTCTTTCTGTTTTCTGATATATGCATCGAATTACTGCTGAAAAAACTGTTGCCATCATAAGTAACTGCACCATACTGACAAATCCACAGGCCGTCACAATATCATCTAACCCTATCAGAACAGCCATTTTATACCACATCTTTATCCACAACGTATGTATGATCGGATGATGATCAACAAGTGGTTGTCCTCCCACAATCTGTCTAAACTGATCTATACTGTCATACGAGAAAACAGCCGGGTACTCCGTAAGCCAAAACGGCATCCAACAGCCTATGAGAAAAGCCAGGGAAACAATAAATACCTTATTCGGAGAAATTCGTTTCACCCCCCCCCAACCCTTCTGTCGGTGTACATCGTGATTCTTTTGCCCATTTCCTATGTGATCCTCAGGCCATGAGTTATACAGGAAATATGTATCATACAGTTGGAAAATATTTTTCACTGCCCAACACAAAAAGAAATAATTTCCTGCTATAATAAAAAACAGCAAGACAGTGCCTTCCCCAAAAGTGCCTTCCGTAAAAAGATCAATTTTACCTCCGGCCAAGAAAAGCGAAAATATCAATGCTGTTCCTTTAATATATACAGATACTTTTTCATCTTGTTTCTCCTGTGCATATAAATATACGCATACACCGAATATCATTAACGGGTAAATACTGACAATTGCTAAATTCCAAACATACGTAATACCTACTGCACTGATCAATGCGCGTATTACATGTTGTTTTCCTCGTTTTCTATCCATACGTCCTCCCTGATTCCGCTTCGCGGAATCTCGAATTTTAACAAGTCAATCGACCGAATGCCAGAAATCTGTTGTTGAACCATTATCCACCTGCGGATTAGCAAACAATGTCACCCACATCCACATTTTGTTAGTATCTAAATTTATTTCTCCAGTAATATTGAAGACATACAAACTGGCTGAATAATTCTTTCCTTTCCTCCGGTATCTCACAAGTAAACACATCATCCACAACATATTTCCCCACCGTGCTTGCCACTGGAAATACTTTCTGTTGCTCGTCCATCACCTGCATATAAGCCGGTCCATCCCAAGAACACTGCTCAAATAATATGTTCATAAGATAACAGGGTGAAATTGTCGGACCCTCTCCCACAAAGTCATTTCCCAGCACCTTTTTGGCAGCATTATTAGCCCATAATAGATATTCCGTCGTATGCTGCTTATCAATCTCTTCCGATGACGTTGAAAAATCAATTCCCATTTCCGTATAATAAACGTTTCCGTCTCCCATCCAGGGCAAATGATCACTGAATAGCACAAACACTACAGGATCTTCTTCTACCTCCAATTTATGGATAAATTGAAGCAATTGTGTATCGCCTTCCGTAATGACCTCCATATAGTTATCCATCGCTGTTCTGCACTCATCACTGTACTGACTGCCAGTAAGGTATTGCCGTTCCCCGAATCGGTATCCCGTTGGATACGGCCCATGGCTCTGTACCGTAACGCTAAAAGAAAAATAAGAATTCCCGCTCGCTTTATTCGCTATAAAATCTTGATACACTTGCTCATACATGTAAGAATCTTCCGGGAAATAACGCTCTGTCATCGCTCCATATGTATCCTCGTAAAACCGATAATTAGAAAATCCAAGAAATTCATTGATGTTTCTCCGGTTATAAAACCATTGAAAGAAAGGATGACTTCCTTCCGTCACATACCCTTGATCTTTCAAATACCATACATAGGAATTGGTCTTTCCTCTGAAATCTTTCAGCACATAATCACCGGTCAGAAAACATCGTTCTGTATCAACTGTTCCGCCGCCAAAAGCATTTACAAATAATTCTCCCGTATAACTTTCATCCTGCAGTTGATGATAAAGATCATAGCTACTGTTATCAAAATCAGGAATGTCATATTTGGAAAAATCAGCATATGCCTCTCGCATAACTGCAATAATGTTGACTTTCTGCCCGGATGGGATATCTACCTCATCATATTGTGAAAGCAGCAATTCCAGCTCTGCCTCATCATATCCCCATGGTTCCACTTCCTTATATAGAAACATGCTATGAACAAACGGATAGAAAAATCCGCGTGAAACATAGAGCTGCGTTGCGCTTCGTGTATCCAGTTGCTCATAGTTCTCGAATTGTGCATAAACCGATTCATCCTTATACACCGGCCAAGCAAGACCTCCGGTAAAAACTATGACTCCCAAAACCACACACCGTCTTTTCCAGCCAGCAGTTTCTTTTCCCGTCAATATATAAAGCATAATCGTCGATAGGACAACGCTTCCTACAGCCACCACTATCTTCCAGTCTACAAAAAGCGAATAACTTTCCGACATATTTACAGCTTCCCGAATCAGTGTGATATCCTCGAAATATAGCGGGTCATCCCGAAAGACCAACTTAAAATAGTTACACAGAGCCACCGCTACAGAAATACTTCCTCCAACTGCAATCGCTACCCATGCTTTCCCGATAAGAACGTAAAACAACCCACTAAGTACTACGACTGGTAAAACGTTTAACACTACAAGTTTTGGCATCGATATGTAGCCCCAAAAAACCTGCCCCGAATATCCTCCTATCGCCAGGCATAATATTCCCAATCCTGTTAGACAACTGCAAAATGCCAGCAAAAGCTCACTGCAAAATCTCCTACTGCCCTCTGATTTAAATATCCTCATTTTACCCCACCGCTTCCGATATTTCGCTACATAGAATTTCACAAAATATTTTGCCGACAATATCACTGGAAAAATTGTCTCTTACATATTTCTGTGCCCGTTCCATCACCTTTTCCCGACCGGCATCCAGCAAAAAGTCGTTGATCAGTTTGACTTGCTCCGGATCAGCCATTTCCTCCACACATAACCCTCGACCATCATTTACCAATTCTGGTAATGCGCCTGCTTTATGCACGATCACAGGGCACCTGCATATCATTGCTTCAATAACTGTCATACCAAAAGATTCATTCATTGACGTTGATATGTAACAACCGCCACTATCGGCAGCTATGCTGTAAATCATCCCCATATTTTCGTACGGCACTTGTGGAATCCACCTTACGACGCATTCCAGACCATACCGGTAAACCATCGCTTCAAATTCATCTATCTCCGCCTGCTCCGATTTCAATCCACCTACAACCCAAAAAGTATACTCTCTATTCTGCCTATAAATCTCCTTCGCTAATTTTAAGAACAGCCTCCAGTTTTTATGCCTGTCGAGCCTTCCCACCCACAAAATAATCTTTCTCCCGTACCTCTCCTTTTCGTCTCTCTGATAAAACATGGTATTGCTTACTGCATTACCCAAGACATAGATATTCTTTTCTCCTGTCCTGCTCTCCACCAGCTTCTTCTGATATGCCGAGGGAACTATCATAAAGTCCACCCAATCTGTTATATTGCAATCCAGATACGCCAAACCTTCCTCATACGTTGTATGAATTTCCAGTCCGATCTTTCCCTCATATCTCATTCTACTTAAAATTCCGATCATATCTGCTGAATCGATAGATATTACCATATCGTAAGATTCTGTCACAATCTTCTTTTGAATCAGCTTCTCATCCGCCTCAATTATGACCTCTCCTGCATAATCATGAAACAGCGTGCTTCCTCCGTAATCTCTAAAGAAATGCAGATCTACTTTTATCTCCTCCTTGTTCACTCCCTTTAACCGGTTATACAAAGCCGTCTCCACACCGCCCCTGGTACAAAATAAATAGGAAATCAAAACCTTCATTAGTATCCTTCACCTCAATATGCCTTTTCAATCTTTGCTATATGATTCAATAGTTCCTCGCATTTCTTTTTCCAGGTGTTCTGCTTTATAAACTCTTCCACCCGTTTTTCATCCATCTTCGTACCAACAGCAGACAGGATTGCACGCTCAAATGCTTCTGTGCCCACGGCAAGCGTAACATAAGGATACGATGCAATCTCCGGCATTTCGGAAGCTACCACTGGCAGCCTTAACTGTAGATACTCGAAAACCTTGATCGGATTCACACCCTTTGTCAAATGATTATTTATAAACGGAATGATAGCCACGTCCCAGAATGCTGCATATCGAGGTAATTCTTCCGGTGATTTTCTACCATACAATATAATATTTTCTGGTACCCTCATATTGTCTGGCGCCCCATAGCCAATCATATGGAAAGTCCATTCCGGGTGCATTGCTGCCAAGTTTCTTAACAACTCCCAATCAAACCACGCGTCTGTTAAATGTCCGAAATATCCGACCTGTAAACTTCCTCTTGTATGATCATATTCCGGCATCCTCTCACATCTTCGCATTCTATTCGGATCCACACCGTTTGTGACCACCGGATAATTCCGCCTTTCCACAATGTTTTGTTGCAACTTATCTCTAAGTACATATGCTGTAGCAACGTTGAGATCCACACTATTGGTTATTTTTCTTTCTACTTCTATGCGATACCAGTCTGCCTGCCCACATTTCGAGAACTCCTCCCAGTCGTCAATCACGTCATATACGGTTTTCCATCCAAAGGAACTTGCGATCTCAACAATCTGTGCCGCAAACGGATGCGGAAATTCTACCAGCAGTGTCTTATCAGCCACATCCCGGAAAAAGGACTCAAAAAAGTAGATCTTCTGAGACGCCAGGATATCGATCGGGATCTGAATCATATCTGTTCCCGGCTCATCAATCTTCTCATCATGATTCCACCGCCAATAAGCAAACACTACCTTAACACCCATTTTGCGCGCTTCATGGATTAAGCGGATATTTCGCTGGCCCTCATCATCTACATACTTTACACCGCTGAAAACAAGAAGCAGCTTGTCACCCTGACCTGTTGTCTTATCAAATTCATGTACAATCTTTAAAACATCATTTTCCTGTGAAGAATTGCGAATCAACAGTTCTGATCGTTGACCACTGAAATACTTTTCTTCCAACTTCTTTTTGACTGCATGTGGAATATATCTCTTCAAAATTGGATATCCTTTAGAATTTCTGAATCTGACCACCATATTTCTGATCAGTTTCCTTTCTCCCCGTACGACAGCAAGGATTCCTCTTCTCACCATGCGTAAAGGCAGTGTGATTCTCCAAGAGAGCGAGTTTTGATACCTCTTGATCTCCATTTGCAGATCATAGATAGCAGATTTACACCACGCGTCCTGACGCTTGGCATAGTCTAGTTTCTCCGTAAGTTCACTATTATTCGCTTCCAATTCACCACAACGTACTTCCAGTTCAGCACTACGATACTTTGCCTTCGTACAGCGCAACTCCAGTCTGGCATTACGAGTCTCCGCTTCTGCATACTTGATTCTCAGTTCGCTGTTCCCGGCTTCCAATTCTGTTCTTTTTGTTTCTAATTCTGCATTACGGGCTTCCAGATTCGCATTCTGCTCTGCATATTCTCTATTCCTGTTTTCCGTCTCCTCCATCCTCTGCGCATCTGCCTGTCGTTCCAATTCGCAGAGTGATCTGTTCTGCTTCTCTTGATCAAGCTGCCCGTTCAAAATATCCACTTGCTCACATAATATCTGTATTTTAGTTGCCATTTCGGAGCAGCTCTTACCATTTCCTGCAATCTGTTCCTGCAAATCTGCTCTCTCCACATGGAGCATGGCAATCTCTTTCAAATACTTGCGTTCAAAAGTATCTACGTATTCCTTTAGCATGATCTCTTTGACCTTCAGATCTTCTCTGGCATAAAGCAATAGAATCTGTTTGTCCGCATAAAGCGTACCTTCCATCAACGCACAATCCCTATACTCCACATGCACAAGAAGAAAGTTTTCCAGCCTGATCGGAATGCGGTCTATATCAAATTTATTACAGTGTTCCTCTACAAACATCGTTTCCCGAAACGGTATCATGATCAAGAAATATTGTCGGATACATGACAATATATTCCGTGCTGTTTCCCATGGCTGGTCAATATGCTCCAGCACATTCGAGATATATCCGACATCAAATATCTTGTTACACACATCTGGGTCTGTAATATCCATACAGAAAAATTCATGTTTCGGATAACGGATTCCGGCTTCTCTGACAGCATTCTCTGAAAAGTCTGCTCCACTCACCTCTGTTTTCAATTCACGCGCAAGATAATCCACAGCCTGCCCCATCGCACATCCGAAATCACATACCGTCAATCTATCGTCCGCCACCCGTCTCCTAAACCATGACGGCATCAGTTCCAGCGCGATCCGGGCAAAGAACTCTGTCTGCTCCTCCCCCTGCATAGTAATCCAGTCCCTGTCAAATCTGTAGTTCCAGTACTCTCTAGAATTAATATTACCCATACATTTCTCCTGCAAATCCAGCATCAGTTCCAGCACCAAAAACAGCTTCGCCGAAACATGGATCAGATCATCTTACCGTTGCACGGTCAGTACATGATCTTTACTGCCACATCATAAACACCAAATATCTTTCTGGACGTATACGCTTTAAAAAAACATGCTCCTTCGATGTACTCATAATAAGCAATAGAAGCATTTTCTCTATTTTCCACTGCAACGACCAGATAATAATCTCCGTTCGCAAGTCCCGGCATAAGTTCAAAAGAAATCTCCTGTTTTTTCCCAGCGTGCAGTTTCATATCCTCATCAAATGTGGTCTTAACGATCAAATCGGTTCCTTCCGTATTCTTGATCGAAACAGCTATCGAAAAAAACTCAATGTCAATGTCATCATCAACGTCAAATGAAATCGATATTTTGATAATATCTTCAGCACTAAAATAGCTGATCTCTTCCCCCTTCTTATTACACAGTCTAACAGACTTGACTATACCAGTCCTATACCCCCAGTGTGCAATACAATCAGGGAACAAGCCGTCTTTTATCTTACGCTCTGCTGCTATAGGTTCTTCCAGTCTGTTTTTTGGAGTTTCTCTGTTTCCTGATTCCTGTATCTTAACGTCACCTGCGTTCCGTACGTCTCCGTCATTTTCTCCATCACAGACATTCTCTGTATCTGCCGGCTCTAACTCATGTCCCAACAGCCTATAATCCGTAAACTCTGTCATCTCATCCAAATACATAAATTCTGTATATTTTGCACTGATAAATGTAGGATCTCCAATATCGACCATCCTGCCTTTATTGATCCACATGGCTGTATCACAAAATGTTCTCATTGTCGCCACATCGTGTCCTACATACAGAATTGTCACTCCTTTGTCCTTAAACTCCTTAAATTTATTGAAACACTTTGCTTGAAAGCGCATATCTCCTACACTCAGAATTTCATCCACGATTAGAATATCTGGTTCCACATTGACAGCACACGAAAATGCCAACCTTGCAAACATGCCGCTGGAATATGTCTTGACCGGCTGATATACATAGTCTCCAATCTCTGCAAAATCAATAATCGAATTAAATTTCTCCTCCATCTGTTCCCTTGTAAATCCCATAAGTGTTCCATAGAAATAAATATTTTCCACACCGGTATATTCCATATTGAAACCAGTTCCCAATTCCAATAATGACGAAACTTTTCCGGTGATCATAATCTGCCCGCCACTTGGCTCATAAATTCCGGTGATCAACTTAAGCAATGTTGATTTACCGGAACCGTTCCTTCCCATAATACCTAAGATTTCACCACTGCTTACAGAAAAACTGAGATCCGTTATTGCATAGAACTCTGTATGTCTGCACTTTCCTGACAAGCTGAACGCTTCTTTCATTTTGTCCATTGGTGTGTTGTACATTTTAAAACATTTTGATACATGCTCCACTTTAATCTTATAATCCGTATTCATCGTGTTCCCTTCAGCACCTCAGACCGTATCCGCAAAATAAGGCTTCAAACGCGTATATACATTTGTTCCGATTATGAGTAATACAAATGTGATCAACCAAAACCGAATTCCCAAAATTTGTTTCTCCCAGAACCACTGCCTGCCCAAAATAGCATCTCTGTATCCTTCCACCAGATAGTAAAATGGATTCAACTTCAACACTTTCTGTGCACTTTCCGAGAAATTAGTAATATTCCATGCTATTGGCGTTCCCCACATCCCGATCAGAAGAAAGATATTGATGATCTGGTTTAAATCCCTGAAAAAGACCATCACTGATGATGTAATTAAGGAAAATGCGAACAGGAACATGATCGTAGCAAACATATAATATAAAATCTGTATCATCATGATCTGTGGATAAAATCCGAACATGATACAAATGATCAGTGCAATCATCAAAAAAAATAAATGAATGTAAAAGCTAGATCTGGAGGGAAGCTAGGAGGTCTTTGACACAGCTTAACAGAGTCCAACATTGTGAAGGAGGACAT
>OFGO01000877.1_pt1 | contig 25515 bp, 19 predicted proteins | sample 1521761 | NCBI WGS metagenome assembly OFGO01 (sample SAMEA3504128, study PRJEB24116) | mouse gut metagenome | biome: mouse gut; feature: mouse-associated habitat; material: faeces | place: Denmark | collected 2011
TGAGGACGCGAGCAGAATTTCAGATTCTGCTCTGCGATCAATAGAATTTGTGACGCTTCGACACAAACTCCTCACCCCTGCTGTTTTCACCGTGGAATCTCCCACTGTCTTGCATATACTATAATAACTTTTTTAAAACAGGAAATCAACATGCGACATTATACTTATCCCAGCGCTTACGCAAAGATCGGAGGCAGCGCCGATCATCCTTCCCTGCACGGAACCGCCTATTTTTACCCGGTCCCGTCCGGCGGTGTGCTGATCGAAACAGAAGTCTACGGCCTGCCGTACGAAGATACCGCACCTTACAGTCAATTCTATGGCATGCATATTCACGAGACGGGCAACTGCGCTCTTCCCTTCGATAAGACCGGCGCACACTACAATCCCGGCGGACTGCCGCACCCGGACCATGCCGGCGATCTGCCTCCCCTTCTCGGCAACAAGGGGTATTCCTACGGCGCCTTTTATACCGATCGGTTTGAGCTGCCGGAGATCATCGGACGCTCCCTGATCATTCACGGCGCGCCCGATGATTTCACCACGCAGCCTTCCGGAAACGCCGGCGACAAGATCGGCTGCGGCGTTATCACCGAAAACTATGATATCCCCGGCCGTTTTCCCTGAAATCAATATCACTTAGAGCGCTTGCCGAAGCCTCTTTCCTCTCCTACTCCGCTTCCATGCCCAGCACTTCCTCTTCCCGCTCACGGAAATACCGCACACTGTCAAATACCAACTGATCTAGGATCGCCGGATCCGTCTTGGCATGCTGCATGGGATAGGGATCGCCGCCCGGTCCTAAAGGTTCCGGTGTAACGAAGCAGCTCTCGTCATTGTTATAGTCAAGCAGATACAGCGCCATAATGATCGTATCGATATCCAGGGACCCGTATCCCAGTGCACGGCGGTTCGTATCCGCCATATGCAGATTGGTGAGTCGCTTACCGGCATCCATGATCGCCTCTCCGATATGGCTTTCCTCCACCAGCATATGATACACATCACCATTGATATGCTGCACACCCGGATGATCCAACCGCTCGATATAAGCCTTGGCATCCGCTATGCTGTGCACAAGTGTCGTCTCCGCTGACCGGATCGGTTCAATGGCCGCGCGTATACGATGCTCTACAAATGTGTCCGCCACCCGTGACAGACTGTCAATGCTCCTGTCCAGCTCACTGTCATCATACTTCCTACTGCGTCCTACTGCCGCCGGACAGACTAACATATATTTGCCTCCCACCTGCGCCGTAAATTCCGCCTCCCGCCTGATATAGTCGATCGCCGCCTGTCGGTGGACCGGCCGGTTGGAGGACAGATCATTGTCCTCTGAAAACATGCCGCAGATACCACCGACCTGAATGCCACAACCGTCCATGATCCGGCGTATCTCCTCCGGCCGATATCCCAGATCTTTCCCGTAATGATTGCCGTGTAGTTCTATATAAGAAATGCCGGCACGCTGCATCCGTTCACAGGAAACGGCAAACTCTTCCAGCCCGAATCCCCAATTACTCCAGGAAAATTTAAGCCGGGCTTTCAGCTTGTCCGGATTCTCTTTCTTATACTGTAAAAAAGCCTGGCGGATCTTCTCTGTCTTGTACTCATAGTTCTGTTTCATATCATGTCTCTCCTTTCCATATACCGCTTAAAGGCAAAATCCCGCGGAATAGTGACCGCGGATATAAGCAGGTCGTAATTTCATCATAAGCACTTTTCACCGGACTCTCTATGCAGATATGAGCACAAAATGGTAAAATATGAATCAGACAAAAAAATCTTTTAAAATATCCGAATTTCATGATAAAATTTGAAGAAAACACTGAAAGGAACACATCCATGATCTATGCATCCGGACTCAATTACGGCCAAAACCAGGAAGAAATGCTGCAAATGGACAACATGGGATTTCCCTATGCATGTTATTATCGCACCATGGATGACAGATTCCGCAATATCGTCCCCTGGCACTGGCACAGATCGATCGAGATCGATTATGTGACCGAGGGTTCTCTGCTGCTCACGACTTCCGAGCAAACGCTCACGCTGCATAAGGGCGATATCTGCTTTATCAACTCCGGTGTGCTCCATACTCTCTGCACGGCTCCCCGTACAGGAACCTGCAGTTTCTACGCTCATCTGTTCCATGCCTCCTTCCTGTCCGGAATGCACAACAGCCAGATCGAACAAAACTATCTGTTGCCGATCCTTGGAAATGCTGCCATCACTGCCTGCCGCTTTCCCGCAGACACACGACCGAACATGGCGATGCTCCCTCTCTATCATGAGATCATCACACTCGATGAGAAACACCCTTTCGGGTATGAATTTACCATCCGGGAAGCCCTCTCTAAGCTTTGGCTCCTGTTCTTTCAGGAGACACTGCCGCTCCATGACCGCTCCTCCCATAAAAAAAGCGCCGATAACCGGCGCATCAAAGAAATGATCCAATATATTCACGATCATTACGAAGATCCATTAACGTTGGGAGACATTGCGGCTGCCGCCGGCGTCAGCCGACAGGAGTGTATGCGCTGCTTCCGCAAATACATTCACACCTCTCCTGTCGCCTATCTGACCCAACACCGGATCCGTATCGCAGCAGGAATGCTGCTGCATACGGATCTGAGTATCATCACTATCAGCGAAAACTGTGGTTTCGGCTCAAACAGCTATTTCTCCAAGGTATTCCGCAACGCCATGGGATGTACGCCAAAGGAATACAGGAATTACGAAAAGAGAAAATAGATGCCAGATCACTCCTCCCAGTTCCTTCTAATTCTCACATAAGCTGCAATTCCGCCGACGATAATACCTGCACCTGCCATCGAGATCAAGATCGTCCAGAAAATACCTCTCATTCTTGATCCCTCACCGGCTTCGCCGTCATCCCCGCTTTCCAGCACAGCGTCATCCTCCACACCCGGTGCCGTCAGCTGTTCTTCACTCTCTGAGCCTGTCTCTGTCATCGTTTCTGTCCCCTGGTCGTAGGATGACGGCTCCGTATCGCCTTCGGAGCCTTCTCCGTCCTCTTTCCCGGAAAGCGATGATGCAGACGGTGCCGGTGACGCAGCAGACGCTGCAACGGATGTCTGTTGATCGTCCTCCGCTTTTGCCTGCTCCTGCGGTGCCTGCGCAGCCAGTATCTTATCTGCATCGGATGCAGACTGCTTACTGCTGCCGGAAGCGGCTCCTGCACTGTTTCCGGAACTTCCGGAAGCGGTGTTGTTCTGCTGCTGTGTCCCGGCAGGGTTCGTATTCGTGGACGGATCTTTCTGTGTCGGCGACGTCTCCTGCTGCGGTTTATCCGGCGTTGGTTTATTTGGCTTCGGTTTGCTCGGCTTACTCGGCTTTGGCTTCTCCGGCTTTGGTTTCTCCGGCTCCGTCGGCTCCTGCTGCTTCTCCTCCGCAAAGGTTACATCCAGGATATTATTACAGCCCGCCAGATCCTCATATTTGAGTGTAAGCTGCATGGACTTGGTATTTGTTATCTTCTGTTCTCCGATATCTGACAGGTAGATCTTACTTATGGAGTAGCCATCTTTTGCCTTGATGGCGATCGTCTTGGCATCCTCTTTCCCCGTCAACTCACATATTTTGTCGCCGTTGTTATTCTCTATCGTCACTTCCCCACCCTTGGAGTTCATGACAAGCAGCTTCTGTGCCACCGGCGGCGCTCCCGTCGAATCCTGCACACCGACAATGGCAAAGGGACTGAACGAATTACAGGTGATCATCAGCCCTACATCTGTCACAACACAACTGATCTCCTCGGCAACAAGTTTCCCATTCTCATCGGTTCTGAAGTGGTAGGCTTTATATGTAACTCCCACCTGCTCCGGGCTGAATCCTTCCGGAAAACCGATAAAGAGTCTGACACTGTTTCCGGTCTGGATAATATAATGATTACAGTGCTGAAGTCTGATATCAAAAGTAGCGCTCTCTGTGATCGTAGTTCCCGGCTCCAGCTGGTCTTTGATCTCATCCAGCATCTGATCGCCCTGTTTCGCCGGCTGCTCACTCTCCAGCACCGGCTTCGTTGCCACCAGCTTTATTTTATCCACGACATCGGTAAGTTTCTTCCCGTCCTCAGTCTGCCAATCGTTATAGGAAAGATCCCCTTCCTCCAACAATACCGGCTTTCCGCCCAGCGTCAGATCGATCCCCTCCGGGCGATAAGCACAGATGGCGATCCTCTTCTTCACATCATAACGAAAGCTGTCCGGTACTTTCAAGCTCTCCACTCCCTGTAATCCCGTAACCTGTATGATATAGCCGGCATAATTGTCCGCAAGCATTCTGCTGGGCGTAAAATCAAATTCTATCGTACGGTCTCCATCCCATTTAAAATTTTCGATCTTGCTGTTTTCCTCTGCACTCCAGCCATCCTTCACCGTAAGCTTATAGCCGGCAGACTGCCCCTCGATCTCTTCCAACGGTTCATTATACACTGCCGTTATATGATGTTTTTTGCCCATAGAAAGATATCCGGTATTACTCGGCGTAAGCTTCTTTGGAAAAGGAGACGGCACATAAGTTCCTTTGGGATTATCCAGCTTTCCTGTAGATACGAGAAAATCGCTCTCAGTTCCCTGGAACGTCCAGTTCCTTTTCAATTCCTCCGCTGTCAGATCTGCTCCATACAAGGGGCCGACCGGCTCTTTCTTCGTGATGGCAAACTCAATATATCTGCTGTTTCCATTCGCTATGAGCAGGGCTTCTTTCAATTGTGGCATCATAAATGGTTTGGGATCCGAATACCCCCAATCACCGACCTTATAAGTATCAGTACCTGGCATATATTGGTAAAAGCGAGTAAGCATATATACACCTTCCTGATCAACAGCTTCCTGATATCCCATACCTTTATAGCTGACTTTAAATATACCTACATCCCCTTCCGATTCAGTACCGTCCCGATATTGCACCAGAAATTCACTTTTCTCAAAGATCGTCTTATACTCCTGACTGTCCGATCCTCCTTCGTCCGACGTATCGGCTCCCGCAAGCTGCGGATAAGTAAAGCGAAAGCCCGCTCCCGACATAATGCCATCCGGGATATGATTCTTCTCCATCACTGCCTTCTCTGCCAATAAGTACTTCTCGCGGTCCGCGCCTCCCTTCATCCCGTCATTGGCGGTCGCGTCCAACCCATACCATTTCCCGTCAACCTGTACATAATTCCACATATGAAGGTTATCACTGCCGTCCGGCGCCCGGTAGCTTCCCTGTACCAACACGCTTCTGATCCCCAACTCGTCCAATACTGCCTTGACCGCTCTCGCGTATCCTTCACACAGACTCTCCCCTTTCACCAACGCGCCGTAAGAAGTCCTCACATGCCCACTGTTGCCGGGACCGCAGTTCGTGTCAAGCTTATAGACCGTATTGTCGATAATGGCACTATTTACATAGGCCACCTGTTCCCGTACTGACTGCGACTTACTCCTTGCTCCCTGCACGATCGCATCGATCTTCTTCTCATGCTCGCCGATCGCTTTCTCTACCTGTGTCTGATCGCCAAACCCCTGTACATAATAATTATCCGTTCTTCCGGTTCCCAGTGAAGCCCCATACACCACCGTATCGTTCTCCGACACACTAGGGGCTGCTATCGTCTTCTCCGTTACATTTATGGACAAGTTAGAGAAATCCACATAGAAAATATCGGGATAGTCCGCATAAAAGGCATCCCTCGCAGCACCGAACACCTTCAGCACCGCCTCCTGCTGCCCGCCGTAGGCCGCAAGCTGATCGCTTGTTATATGACCATTTGCAACCAGATCATATTCCTGGGTCCCTGTCATGAAGATCTCTTTCTCGTACATTTCATACATGGCATCGTAGATGCCTTTCGCATCAGCCTCCAGCTGATCATAATAGTACCTCTCTTGATTCCCCTTCTCAGCATTTACAACGCTGCCAACTTGCGCCAGACTAACGGGTATCACCAGCGCTGCGGCCAATACGGCCGCCAGAATTCTCTTTCGTCTCATGGATCTTACCTCATTTATATGTTCTTTTCGGAAGGTCCGACTTTGTCCTTGTGCAGTCTTTTCTTCCGTATTCTTGTAAAATTTTAGCGGTTCAGGAAAAGGTTGTCAAGGGTTTACATAACACATTTTCTTCTCTTTTGAAAATTCATGACAGGAAACTCTCATTTCGCAGCTTTTCCCTGTATGTTCCGCCCGTTTCTGACGAGAAAAATAACAAGAAGAAAATGCAGAGAAGATTCCGAGAGACCATACTGCAGAAACGGAGAAGACCATGAGTATAACATACACAGCTGCCCTCAATCACCATACAACACAAATAGAACACTCCTCAGGATTTTCCACAGAAAATGCCGGAAAAACAGACAATACCACAGGCAGTTTTAAAAAGCTCGTACCTGAAAGTGTCGTAGACGAATACAAAAGAAGACATCCCGACCGCGCAAGCCATGTGGATCAACAGCTAAGGGCCGGCAGGACAGTGCGCGAAAAAAACAGTGGCGGGATCTCTACCGAAACTATGACAATGGCAGAATATCAGGCCTGGTTCTACGCCCTGCTTAATACGATCCCCTATGATCCTACGAGGGTCAACGACACGACGTCCGTCTCTATCTCCGATAAGGGCTGGGAACAGATGCGGAAGGATCCGGATTATGAAGCATGGATCTTGGGCTATTTCGTAGAGGACAGATCGGTGCGCAATCCGTTCTTCGGCTGGGGGAACAACGAAGGCAGCGTCATATTTGAACGTTTCGGTGCTTCGATAGAAGAACACCGTGGAGATGGCTTTAACAGATCTGCCCTGAAAGGCAGCCGGCCTGACGACGACGATGATGACGATGACATGGAGGACTGGTGGATCAAACGTCACAAACGTATGAAAAAGCTGATGAAGGAGCAGGTGGAACGAGAGATGAAGAGGGACGCTGCCAAGCGCGCCATCTTACGCGAAGAATACGCCAAACAGCAGTATATAAGCCTCAGACGCCAGCAATGCTTCCTGACTAGCGGCACCCCCAATGCCTCTCATCTGCCTCTGCCGAAAAATCCTGCCTCCTCCTTGACAGCAGCCCTGGCCTATAACAATATTTTGGATCTGTTTGGCAGCGCACCCCGATGACAGATCATTGCATGACCCTCTGCATCAGCGCTGCATAGCTGTCCACCACATCATAGACGACACTGCCATCGGAAACGGCCCTAAAGTGTTCCCTCGCACAATGGATCTTCGATTCTTCCATCCTTCTTGACTGCATGGAATTCGCAGATCCTTTCGTTTCCGCCACAAAGTAAACATGTTTTACATGGTCCTCATAGAACGCGATTGCCCAATCCGGCACATACTTCCCAACCGGTGTCGAGATACAAAATCCGTCCGGCAGCTTCACATATACCGCCACATCCGCGTTTGTGTCCAACTCTGTCGCAAAGTCACGTTCCCCGGAAGAATCATATACGATATGATCGTACAGATGCTTTCTTGCTTTCATCGCATTGACCCCCAGCCGCCCTTTGATCATGGGCTTTGTAAAGATATCCGTTCCGTACCGCTCGTCCAACACATCATAAGTAATATGCTCGATGACCGCGGCAGCTTTCTGCTCATTGATAAGCTGCGCCGCCCTGGCAATGAATTCCTCCGGGTTATCTTTGAATTGATCAAATACCGCAGGCTGTATCCCCTGCAGGATCGCGATGACTGTCTTACGGGTAAGCCCTGTCTCATCCACCAGCTTTCCGATCAGATCATATTTCACATTGGAACGGGGCGCTGCAGACATACCGTAGCTTGCGGATTCCTTTTTCACAAAGGAAGTGCCTGCGGCCAGATCTTCCCTCGACTTGATAGAATCCATTGCACCGGTCTCTACCCGGAAATATATCTTTGCCACGCGAAGCTTATCATCAAGCAGGGCGACGGACTCCCTTATCAATTCGTCCGTATCAAAATCCACCACATAAACAGATTTCTTATTGATCTTAGACCACAATGCCTGGAACTCTTTGCTGTTCAACTTCTCAGTATCCAGCAACAGTTCCACATTATTGCTTCGGGCATTCTCAGGCCGTAATGCCTTACTGTCATAGATCGTATCCATGATCTCAATGACAGCGGACGCAAAGTCCTTCGCTTCCTCCGCGATCCTGATCATTCCGCCCGCCTTGTCTTCGTAATATTTATCCGTAAACTCTCCCGATTTGTTGATATATCCGTTCACGATCAGGTCAAAATAGACCGCAGATGCAATATCATCGGTAATAAGAATCTCACTGCCCTGATCGTCTTTCACCACACGGCCGGCAAACAATTCTTTGGTAACTGCCTTCGGTCTGTCCGCCACATCCTCTGCCATCTCTGCCTGAAGCCCCTTCGCAAAAGAATCATAGCTCTCACTTGCAATGACCGTCAGCACATTGACATTGTGAACATCATTGCCCAGGGCATTCATATCCATCCTCTCACCGTTCTGATCGACGCAGAGTCTGAGTCCGCGTCCCACTTCCTGGCGCTTACGGACCACACTGCCGCTCTGCTTCAGCGTACAGATCTGGAATACATTCGGGTTATCCCAACCCTCTCTGAGCGCTGAATGCGAAAAGATAAAGCGCACCGGAGATTTCTTCGGATCACGATCCAGAAGCAATTCCTTGTTCTTCATGATCAGTTCATAAGCACCTGCATCATCGGAAGTCGCCTCTTTTCCCCCCGCCCTGGAGTTGATCATCTTCCCCTTACCGTCAACAGAGAAATATCCTGCGTGCGTCTTTCCTGTCGGAATCGCCCGCAGGTATCTGCTATGATCGTCCTCCCCCGAAGTCATCTGCATATTCTTCAGAATATCCTCATATTCTTCCTCAAACATCCTGGCATACTTTCCGTTTACCGGCTGCCCCGCGGCATCATACTCACGATAGTTTGCCACCTCATCGATAAAAAACAAAGACAGGACTTTGATCCCTTTATAGAACAGCTGCCTCTCCCGCTGCAGATGAGACAGGATCGTTTCACGGATCTGGATCCTGCGCAGCTGATCTTCATCCACCGCACCGACCACGTCACCGGCACATATCCTGATGCCGTTAAGGAACTCTATGGAATCGTCACGGCCGTCAATGCGGCTGACTACAAAGCCATTCCTGTACTCTTCAAGACCATTGGAATGCTCGTAGAGATCATCCCCTTCCCTTACGGTCCTACTCTTTTTCTTCACGGCACCGTTCGCCGTCTTCCTCTCAAACTGCAGCGTGGCTGTCGGGTCTTTCTTCGACAGATTTATGCTTTCCAAATACAGGTAGCCGTCCGTCGCCGTACTCCTGCTCTCCACGATCCCCTTGACCGCGATCTTCTTGACCAGGCGTTTGTTGTACGCTTCCATGGCATCCAGACGATAGACCATATTGTAGATACTGTCGCTCTTATGGGTAGCAGAATAACGAAGCGTGATCATCGGATGAAACTGCTTCAGATTCTCCTTTGTCTGTTTCCCCTCCACAGACTGCGGCTCATCGATGATCAAGATCGGGTTCGTCTGCGCGATGATATCGATCGGCCTGCGCGAACGAAACTCGTCCATCTTCATGTAAATCCTTCTGGCATCCTTCCCCCTTGCATTGAAGGCCTGGGAATTGATGATCATAACATTGATCGAACTGTCCGAGGCAAAACGGTCGATTTCTGTCAAGCGGGCTGAATTATAGATAAAAAACCGTATCTTTTTGCCATATTCCTCTGCAAAATGCTCCTGGGTCATCTCCAGAGATCTATATACCCCTTCACGGATCGCAATGCTCGGGACAACGATTATGAATTTACTCCACCCGTAAGCCCGGTTCAGCTCATACATCGTCTTAATATAAGTGTACGTCTTTCCGACCCCCGTCTCCATCTCAACCGTAAGGTGATACCCGGTACTTCTTCCTTCCAGCCTATTTGAGGGTGCGATCTGATTGGCGCGCTGGATCTTCTGCAGCTGCTGAAGGATCAGCTGGTCGTTTAGTTCGGGCACGATCCTCTGGTTCCTCCAACCGATAAGATCCGCCTCCTCCGTAAAGCTCTGCTGAATATAGCCGGAACCTCTATCCATCCTATAAGTCGGCGTCAGATACGGCTGCCCCGCAAAGACATCGACGACTGCTTTTGCCGCATCAGCCTGGAACTTCTGCTGTTTATATTGTATTCTCATTCGGCCGCTCCCCTAGATCACCTTCACCCGCGTATCAGGCGCAAGCATCTTAAATACTTCCCCCACATTTATCTTCGACGGATCGCCCTTAAACCCGGCATCCCGAAAGACGACACGACGCGGCTGCCGCTTCGCAACTGTTCTTATTACCAGATCCGGTATGTCCTCATCGAAACAGGCGATCAGATCTCCATGATTATATGTATGCACGGTACATCCCTCCATCTTCTCCGATGTGTAAGGCAATGACAGCGGCAGGCCCCACTCAAGAAGACAGCCAAACAAAAGATCCAGATCGGTACGATCGCTCTTGATATTTGACTCCAGCATAGAAAGTAAGTCCTGCGTGTAATCTCCTGCGGCATAATAAACATCGTTCATATTGCTCTCGTCTACTTTCAGGACACGGAACCCATAGTCAATATCTGCGTTCGTCTCTGCATCTATCTTCTCCCCTGCACGCCTGATCCTGTCTTTTCCGATCTGACAGATATCTCTGTAGCCTTGGCGGTATGCCTCTGAGTTCTCGGCGATACGCTCCGGCACCTGCACCATAATGAATCTCCGGGCCGCCCCGTCTTCTGCATTTGCCTGCATTGTCGCATGTGCAGTCGTTGCCGATCCGGAGAAGAAATCCATTACAATATCGTTATCACCAGTAAAAGATTTGATCTGTTCCTTGCATATGCTCACCACCTTCGGAGTATCGAACGGAATATTCATCTGTGCGAGCATCTCCGTATCACTCCCGCCGAAATACAACAGGGACGGTATATTTTCATACATGTTATCCTTCAGCAGGTATTTGCTGTTCGGGATCGTAGTCTCGTCTTTTCCGAAAAGGATCCTTCCCTCCTCCATCATCTTTCTCATGGTGGCTGACGGATTTCTCCATCCTCTATCCGGAACCGGACAAGCTTTTCCCGTGACCGGATGGATCAGCGGCACAAAGTAGTCCTCCGGCGCCTTCTTCTTATTTGGCCAGGCCATCGATACCGGACGATAGACATCTCCGTTCTCGTCGATCTTATTGTAGGCTCTTTCTCCCCCACTAAAATCGTTTTGCATTCGGATCCAGGACGAAAACTCGTTGTTTGCGTCTTCCAGAGAATACGTATCCCCTACCCCGGAAAACAGCTGCGCCGCTTTCTTGAGAATAGTCTCAGCGTTCTTCTTTGGTCTTTGCATTTTGCACTTTTCGGTAAACACGGCCCTTCTTTTGGCGTACGCGACAATATACTCATGCTGATACGAAACTCCGCGCGCGTCTCCCTTAGGATTCCGCTTGTCCCATACTATAGTGCCGAGATCATTGGCCTCACCGAAAACTTCTGTACATATCTTCTGCAGGTTGCTGATCTCATTCTCATCCATATTGATCAGGATAACGCCGTCATCCGTCAAAAGACTGCGGGCCAACATCAGTCTTGCATATATCATAGAACACCAGTCAGAATGATACTTTCCGGCGGTCTCACTGTTTTCCCTGCTGAAATTGACATTTCCGTCCGCGTCAAAATAGCCCGTACCGTTTGCATATTCCTCATTATCCATAATAAAAGAATCGGGATAGACAAAATCATGCCCGGTATTGTAAGGCGGATCTATATAGATCAGCTTTACCGCATTCAAGTAGCTCTCCTGCAGCAATTTGAGCGCATCGAGGTTATCCCCCTCGATATACAGATTTTCTGTTGTATCCCAGTGCTTACTTTCCGCAATATCCGGTCTTAATGTTTTCCTGATCGGTCTGTTCGCCTCGACTATCGACGCTTTCTTGCCGACCCAGGTAAACTCATATGCTTCCTCCCCTTCCAGAATATCTTCTGAAAGCATCTGTCTAAGCACATCCAGATTGACTGACAGCCTTCTGTTCCCATTCCTGTCAACACCTTCTGTAATACAATTCGGGAAAATTTCCCCTAACCTTGCTACATTATGGGAAACCATATCCATAGATTCCATTCTCATTTTATCCATTTTTCTTCCATTCTGAAGCGCTTTGCGCTGAGGACGCGAGCAGAATTTCAGATTCTGCTCCGCTCCCCTGCCGTGCTCTCTGCAAACTGTCCTATCGTCCTGTAACCTGCCATTCGGCAAGGTTGCTGCAACCGGTCATCGAATTCAAAGATCTTTAGTCTTGAAACATCATCAAAGAACGGCGTCTTGACCCGCTTGTTATATACTATGTAAAATTGAAGTCCCCTCGCGTGAGACAGTTTTGAGAGCAGAATAAAATTCTTATAGTCCTGCCGATACGGCTCCCATCTTTCCAGCTCTATATAAGACCGTTTTAACTCAATGATCTCAACCGGCACGTTGTTCCTGTACCTTACCAGATCGATATCGGCAACTACGACAGAATCTCCCATGTTCTTTCTTTGCCAGTCATGAAATGGGCTTGAACTTCTGTCATTGATAGACTTATGCGTCATTATATCATTCATTTTCAGTCCGTACCGTGCAAATCTATTCTTCAGTTCTTCCGAAGTGATCTCCGGTATACATTTCATGCCGGGTTCACAATACCGGACCGTTTCTACATGCTTATCAGGACCAAAACGGACAAAATTAACAGGGATGTTTGTCCCCTGTGTGATCTGACAGGCCACGTGCGCTGCCGCCCTTTCTTCAGCCGTTGTGTTGGCATCGAGCCTGTTTCCGGAGGCAACTGTCAGCACTTTAGGCCCAAGATCATCCCCATACACCAGCAGCCATAAGTGACCGCTTGTCCAGAAGAAATCATCCTTGTTTGCACTATTGGTAAGGTAATCATATATTCCATTCCCTGTATAATAAACATCTGACATAAGTCTACCTCCGCATAACGCTCTTCACTTCTTCCCCAAGTCTGACATCTTAATACATTATAGCAAAATGTTCCCGGATTTTACAGACTTCTTTTGCTGTTCACGTCCTGTTCACATCCCTCTCGCTCTTTGTCTCATAAGACTCACCTTTGTCTATTGACATTTTTGTAAGACTGTAGTAGTATATGTACAAAGGACTACTGCAGTCTTATACGAAAGGAGCGCCTATTACATGGATAAAAAGACCGTAAAGCTTTTCGACTCTGAATTAAAAGTCATGGATATTCTTTGGAAAGAGGGCGATGTACAGGCAAAACATGTTGCAGATATTCTTACGAAAGAATTGGGCTGGAATAAAAACACTACTTATACGCTCATTAAACGTTGTATAAAGAAGAAGGCTATTGAACGTTCTGAACCTAATTTCATGTGTCATGCGCTTATTCCCAAAGAAGACGTGCAGGAAGCCGAAACGAACGCACTGATCAACAAGATCTATGATGGTTCTGCGGATAAACTGTTCGCCGCTCTGCTGAGCAGGAAAAAGCTTTCTGCGGAAGAGATCGAAAGACTGAAACAAATTGTTGCAGATTTGAAATGCGATGACTAACCCAAAAGAAATTGGGAGAAAGGAAAATCCATATGACTTTACTGGAAATGAGTTTTTCAGGGGCTGTTTTTATTATTGCGGTCGTGATGATCCGGACGATAGCAATAAATAGTCTGCCTAAAAAAACGTTTGTTATATTATGGGAAATGGTGCTCTTAAGACTGATCATCCCATTTACTATTCCATCTGCGTTTAGTATATATACGATCATTGACAACCGCATATCCACGCCCGCACTTTCCGGAGCAGAAACGGACACAATTGCTTCTGCCCTGTCACGAGAGCATTTTGCCATGATGCAAGACACGGAACGTCTGACAACAACTATTACGCCTAGTTCCATCTGGCCTGTTGTCTGGTGTGTCGGAGCAATCCTTTTTACCGCCTTTTTCACGATATCATATCTTCGTTGCAGGATTGAGTTTCGGACGGCTTTACCAGTCAATAACCCCTATATAGAACAATGGATAAAAGAGCACCCGCATAAAAGACGAATTTCGATCAGACAATCAGATAGAATTTCCACCCCGTTAACATACGGTATTTTAAAACCTGTTATATTAATGCCAAAGGAAACGGACTGGAAGAATATAGAACAGCTACGATATATTCTCTCACATGAATATGTTCATATTTGCCGTTATGATACCGTTACAAAACTGATCGCTACATATGCCCTTTGTATTCATTGGTTCAATCCTTTTGTCTGGACAATGTACATTCTATTCAATCGTGATATTGAACTGGCCTGTGACGAAAGTGTTATAAGACGATCCGGTGATAAAGCAAAATCTGTCTATTCGCTAATGCTCATCAGTATGGAAGCAAAGAAAAGCGGGCTGTCAACACTTTGTAATCATTTCAACAAAAATGCTGTCGAAGAAAGGATCACCGCTATTATGCGCACAAAACGAACGACTACCGCTACTCTTTTATCGGCTGGTCTTGTCATATTGGTCACTGTCAGTTTGTTCGCTACCTCTGCAATAGTTGCAGCTGACAATAAAACTGGCGATGCACCTGCGGTCAACGCCCTGGACACGAGCACAAATGGTCCTGCTGCAGATAAAAAAGCCATGACTATTATCCATGAAACTGCTGATATCCTCCATTACGAAGACGGAGCACCTTATATCCACGATATACTTACAAACAATACCGATAATACGATCATTGAATCCCAGTATTGTATGTTGGCATATAACGAAAGTGGTTCCCCGCTAAAGCTATATTGGAATTTCCTCGACAGCAATGCGGAAAGCAGCTTTGAAAATATCGTTCGGACAACGACGAAGATTTCATCCGGTCAAACAGAGGAATACCGCGGCGGCTGGTCTCTTTATGACGGTGAGATAATGAAAGACCTTCCGAAAGTTGGCAACGGCGAAGCCAATCAGGTTGCCTACTCTTTGCTTTGCTTGAAACAAGTTGATTTTGAAGATGGCACTGTTTGGAATAACCCAAACTATGAAAACTGGTTTAAGAGGTATGCGGGAAAAGAAACAGCTATAGAAGAACTACAAAATTATTATCCGCATGAATACAAGGTAGTCGCAGACTAAAATCTTAACTTTGAAGAAATTGGGAAAATTGGGGGAAATTCTCATTCATAATCTCTTTTTACTTGCAATAAACTATAATATGGTATATACTTGTTCAGTATTTATCCGCACCAAATCAGCATGTCATTGACATTTTGCCCATGTGTGGTATAATACTTATACAAGAGATTGCCAGTTTGTCCTCCGGTGTCCTTCGGGCCCGGGGGCTTTTTATACACAGGAGGTACCATGGCAGATAAATCATACAGATCGTATCGGCAACAACTAAATATCCTGCGTTCAAGAGGCATGATGATCAAAACTGGATCCCAAGGTTCACGTGTAATGCGCATACTTGAACGCGAAAACTATTACAATGTCATCAACGGATATAAGGAATTGTTTCTTGCTTCTAAAGCTACTGCTACCGCAGATGAAGTTTATAAAAAGGGCACTACATTTGCCGAAGTTTATGCTTTGTATAACTTTGATAGAGAGCTTCGGAACATATATTTGAAATACCTTCTTAAACTAGAAAACGCTTTTAAAACGGTAATTGCCCATGAATTTTCAGTTAAATATGGTCATGATAACTATCTCAAAATAGAGAATTTTAATAACTCCACTGAGCGAAATATATCTTCCTCAATTAAGCTTATAGGAGATATCCAACAGGAAATTGCTCGCCAAATGAGTAAACATCATCAAGTAGTAACCCATTACATGACTGAACATGGATACATTCCTCTGTGGGTCCTTGTCAACGTACTTACCTTTGGTAAAATTGAACATTTCTACAAAAACATGAAGTCTGCAGATAAAACAACCGTTGCTAAACAATTTAATCTACATCCCGATGAACTCGCCAAATTTATGCATATGCTTGCACTTGCCCGTAATAAATGTGCTCATGATGAACGATTCTTTGATATTAAATTCAAAGAAAGAATTCATACAAAAAGTATCAAGAATTTCTCCGTTTTAGGAATTGTACGTGCCGTAGACGGCTCCTATACTTATGGAACTAACGATGCATATGCCATAGCTATAATGTTCGCGCTATTACTAAGCAAATCTGACTTAAATGATTTTATCTCATCTATGAGAACTGCTTTTGGCAAACTTCAAAAACAGCTACATACCATTTCAGCCACAGATATCATGTCCATAATGGGTTATGATGCAAATTGGACGAACTTAACAAAATTAATATGATATACATTTTGCCAAACCCTTATACCGTGCTGTTGGAGTTCTTACCGGCAATCCAGTAGATTTCACAATAGCTAACTAGTTTAACGCCTGAGCATAATTATCTATAGCAAATTGAAGGCTGTTTGTCTGGCTTCCTAACTGTGTAGCCACGCCTTCGGATGATGCATTTTCAAGAATATTAGACACAGCAATTTCTCCTGCAGAAAAATCTGCAAGATTTTCCAGATCGAACTCATCCTCGATCAGTTTAAGCTTATCTAATGCCTCATCCATTTTAACTATACCCTTTTCCCAAAATGATCTTCCGCAATCCTATCCAGCTGCGCCGCAATCAGCGAAAACGCCTTATTCAGATCCAGCGTCTTCACGCTGATCCGGTTCCCGCCCATCACAAAGCTACAGTCCGGTGTGATTACCTCATCCGTCTTTGCATACAGGAGCATACCCGACACATTACCGGTGCTGGCCGCATCCTGGTTCTTCACATACGTAAAAATCTGATAGACATTGCCGGAATGCAACGTGGCCTTGTCATACTGCATCTGCATTGTCTTGCCATAATATTTCGTATCTATTATCAACGCCTTCTCATTCAATCTCAGGAAGATATCCGTCTGCATAATCGGCAGGAAGCGAATCATGCTCTCCTCCGTATTCGGAGCCAAATCCCATTTCACCTGCGCAGCCCTGGCCTCAGTCAGGTAAGAATGATGTTTCTTGAAATACTCAAGGACAAACTTTTCATACAGCCGGTGCATGTGCTCATCCGAGAACTGCACCATCCTGTAATTGCCCTTTTCTGTCGTCTGAAGCATGCCGTCCAACACGAAATAACAGATATTCATGAGCATCTCATAATTCTTATTATTCCGTTGGTACCCGAGCATATCCCACCGAATCCCGAATGGATCAATAACGCTGACCTCATCAAAGAACAGAATCACCTTCTTCAGATCAGCCTTGTGCTCTGCCTTCACAGAAGAATCTCTGACCAGAATGTTCACCGTCGTCTTCAAAATCTGATTAAAGATATTGTCTGCAGACAGCTCATCATATTCACACGACAGAATCTTCTTCCGCTGGATCTGATTCTTGATGGTTCCATGAATATCCTGCTTGCCGCGCATCACTGGCAGATCCTCATTCCTGGTAATATACTCCCGATGAAGCCCCTGCTTTAACTGCTGCGCAATGCCTCTGGAAAGAATGGCGGCAAACAGATTCTGCACATCATCGAATTCTTCTGAAGCGATGTCTTCATAACTCTTCTGCCTGAGCACCTGAAATGCATAAGCCAGCATGTAATAGATATTTTTTATAAAAATACCCTTATCATTAATCATTAAACACACCACTCAGATTGTTTTCCCAGCGCTGCACCTTCTGCTTATCATCAAACCAGTATTCCTGCAGCATCGGGATAATATCGTAATAAACAACAGACTTCATCCACTCCTCAGTGCAGCTTTCCTGACCGCAGAAATAGCTGTGGCCGATTCGGAAGCCTTCACCCAGGGAATCATCTATCTTAATCTCTCTGTTAAGATCAATCACCTGCTCAATCAGTGCATTAAAGGTCTCATTCTGTAATAATTCCTGATAAGCCTTAAAACCATCGGAATTAAAGCCCGGCTCCATCTCAAAGAAGCTGAAACGTCTGCGCAAAGCATAATCAATCATCGCCAGGCTTCGGTCCGCTGTGTTCATCATACCGATAATATACAGATTCTTCGGAACTGAGAACGGCGTGCCGCTGTAGGCCAGTGTAGCCTTTGTTCCTCTGTAATCTTTCTCAATCAGCATCAGCAGCTCTCCGAAGATCTTGCTCATATTTCCACGGTTGATCTCATCGATGATAAAGAAATAATCCTTATCCGGATGGTTTGCGGCATTCATACAGAACTGATGAAAGATACCGTTCGTCAGCTTGAAACCCTCTTCCTGCGGCTTATATCCCATGATAAAATCTTCGTAAGAATAATTCTGGTGGAACTGAATAAACTCGATTCTCGATTCATCCATCTCTCCCATCATTGAGTAAGCCAGTCTCTTGGCCGCAAAAGTCTTGCCCACACCCGGAGCTCCCTGCAGAATCAGATTTTTCTTATTCTTCAGAAGCGCAACCAATGTATCATAACGCTCTTCTGTCATGTAGACTTCCTTAAGAAACTCCTCTTTTGTGTACGGATCCGGAGCATCCTTCTGACTTCTGCTTCCATTATTCTCGCGGATAATGTCCATGATGAAATCAAACTCTCCCTTGGTCAGCTTAAAGAGGCTTCCCTGAGGATTCACGAAATACTCCATATGTGCCAGTTCTGAGCAATCCTTCAATGTCAGATAATCAATAGGAACCGCCAGACCTTCAACCTTCTTGAAATACAGATTCTCGCCATCGTTCTCCCTGGCAATCTGCGCAATCGCAACAATCTGCTTTACCGGATATGACTCATAACCGATAACCATATCACCAGCCTTTGCATCCAGGAAGTTCTGGAAAATCCTGCGCTTATTACCATTCTCATTGTAAAGCGTATAGGTCTGTTCATCACCGATATCCAGGTTTGCAAAGCTCCAAATCTTCGGATTCGCATTCAGCCACCAATATTTACCGCCTTTGCCCTCTGTTGACCCTTCAGGCTTAGCATAAAGAGAAACAGCGGACAGATCCGTCTGGCTGAGAGCCTCTCTCAGCTCATCTCTAAGCTTCCATACATAACTGCCGTCTACTTCCTTATCCGCGCTATGCCCCAGATAAAGCACCGTCCAGTATCTGGAGTTTTCATTATCACGATCCAGGAGCGGACAACCTGTTTTCTCATGAATTCTCTTTGCCAAATATGATGAACCGGAATTATAGAAATTATTTGATTCACCATACTTCACTGATAGCTGCTTGCAGGTTGCCTCCCCGCCGTAATCCAGGAATCGCTTCATGATCTGCAGACTGCCTTCTGTAAATATATCCTTATCCTGCAGCAGCTTCTTCCAATCCTCCACTGCTAAGTTCGGAGAATAATCTGCCGGGAACCATGTCACCTCTTCCTTCTCAGCCTTCTGACCATAGAATCTGCTGACAAAGAAACCAACATCGGTGGTCATGGTGGTCTTTTCCGGATCCGGATAGCAGCTGTCCTTCAGCGCACCTTTCAGCAGCTGATCCATCTCTGCATCCTGCGTAATGATCTCGCGGACCTCATTGTAAAGCTTCAGACCACCTTCCACATTAAAGGTCGATCCGCCCTTTTTCGGCACAAAATCGCTTTCAATAGCCTTTGCAAATGCCCTGATCTCGGAGTATTTGTAGATATAATACTTGTCCGGATATCTCAGCCACAGATATGTAGTGATAGCATTTTCCCCCTGATAATGCTGTCTCCAGGTACCATCATCGTATTTCAGGCGCATCTCATCAGAGGATACCTGGAACTGCTCAATACGCTCTGCCAGGTTCTTTGATTCATCATATAGATTGATGAACATACCCCTGACAGCTTCAGCATCCGCAGTCGCAAACGCCTTGATCATGCTTCTCGGATAATTATTCATGTTCGCCAGCAGATTAAAGGTCTTGTCTGTTGCCACCACAAACATATCCAGGAAATTTTCTGCATTGATATCCCAATGCTTCTGGAAATGCTGGATTGCCTCCCACTTATACATTTCATCCTGCCAATGCTCTGGAAAGTATTCCTTATATGCAGCAATGACTGCTGACAATTTTTCATGATTAATCATCCTATAGGCCTCCTTATACCGCCGTCGGTGTAGCATACGTATCCCATAATCCGGACTCGTTTAATTCTTCTTCGCTGTCATCATATCGTAGTGCTGCTTCTGTCCAAGCTTATCAAAGATCATCTCCAGTACCCCCTTGTACTGTTCCGCATCACTGCAGTCCTCAACCAGGTTGAAGCCATCCACAAAGCCTTCTGCACAGCCGATATAGGAAAGCATAGCCGTTGCCAGGTGCAGCTTTGTGTAATCCTTACGTCCGTTTGCATCCTCATCTACAAACTCATCCTTGTGATCATCCAGAATGGTATTACGCACATTCGTTTCCTGATAGCCGCACAGCTGGATGAAATAGTAATCCAGGATTCTGCGGATAACATTCAGCAACGGTATTGTAGAATTGAGCGCTCTGTACTCTTCCCAGAGAGCCGCGTAAGAGTTCTGCACCGGGTTTCTGTTGGACGGATCATCCAGTTCACTCTTAGCCTCATTGATGCACTCCTCTACCATAGATACGTTGTCGCTCTTGCGAATCATGAAGAAGGAAGCGCTCTCATATCTTGCCACCAGGTTATAGCTGATCTCTCTGTGGAAATAAGCATTATGTGTCAGGATAAATATCTGCTTGATATAAGTTCCGTCCATAACTCTGTGCGCATAATCCACATTATTATTGCAGACCTCAATCATCTCATGCACCAGAGAGCTGACGATAAACAGCGTATTGCTATCCATACTGGAAACCGGATCATCGATAACGACAATCTTCTCTCTGTTATCTGCCAGACTTTCAACAGTCTTTTCAGTTCCATCAACCGCCAGGAAAAATCCTGCACCGGCCTGTCCACTGCCCTTTACAAGGAAATAGAAATACAGGAATGCAATGAAGTTCTTCTCGCCTTCACTGAGTTTTTCCGCTACTTCCCCATTCTCTCTGACCACCTCATAAGTATCCGGCACACTTGCTTTTTCTCTGAGGCTGAAACCCTGGAAGCCGGAATCCTTCAGCAGCTTATTGATGCCATCAATTGCCGCGCTTGTATTAATGGTCTGATTTCTCAGTGTATTGATTTCTGTCTGAATCTTCCCCTGGCGTTCCTTTTTCTTTTTATACTCAGTTCCCAGATCATTGCGTTCCTTAGTGCTCTTGGCAACAGCGTTGTTATAATCCGTAATCTCCGCTGTCAGCATAGAGGCCAGATGCTCCCATACCGCATCTTCGCATTCCTTTTTCTTGGTCTTCTTGGAATTTACGACATCATTATTGTCCTTGATCTGCTGGTTAAAGCCATCGATCAGAGCATCAATGTCAGCGATCAGCGTCGATATATCTTCAAGTATGATTTCCAAAGCCAGCTTCTCAAGCTTACGATCTATCTGCGTCAAATTAGCCGTAACCGTTGTCTGCAGTCTGCTGACCTTTTCCTTGTATGTTGTCAGATCCAGCTTTGCAAAAGCGCAGGACTGATTTGCCAGATAGATATCAAGAACATCCTGAGTCCAGTTCTTATATGATGACTGGAATTCTACCAGAGCATTCTGATCATTCTGGTACTGCTCATCAAAGCAGGATGCAATATCTGTTTCGAAAGTATCCGGCAGCTTCTGCTGACAGAATGGACACTTGCCGTCTGCTCCCTTTACATAGTGAGCATGACCATTCTTAACCCAATCCATTGCGTTCAGAGCCTTCATAAACACAGCGAATTGTGTATTACTGCTGCTGATGATGGATTTGCCCATCAAATCCGCTCCGGACAGATCATATCTGCCTGTCACATCTGTAGACTTCTGTAAAGAGCTATAGACCTGGGCCTTTGCGTCATATGCAACATCATAAAGCTCCTTCAGTTTCTTCAGATCATGCGCAACCGGAGTAATAGTAAGAATCTTTTCCGTGAAACTGTTTTTCCTTTTCTTTCCGGTCTGTGTTGCGTCAAAATCCTCTCTGACCTGCGCTGTCTTCTTCCAGCATTCATCCTGCAGCTGTGTAAGCAGGTTTTGTTCCAATTCCTTTTTCTTATTACCGGTTTCAATCAGACCGGTCAGCTCCTCCGCAAGTCCCTGCCTCTCAGTAATCAGCGCATCTATCTTCTTCTGGATCTCAATGTTTACCTGATTGACGGTAAACACGCCCTGCAGACTATCGTAGGATGCGAAGTTGTTATCAATGAAGTCCTGGTTATACACCAGCACATCATAGTCTGCCTCAGATTCTCCGGCCTTCCATTCGAGACCTTCTCTGGCATTGATCGCCCTTGCAATGGAAGATTTTCCCGCACCGTTTCTTCCAAAGAACAGATTGATATAAGTCGGAGTCACGGACTCCTGACTAAAAGTTGCTGTATTTAAAGAAATCTTGCTGATTACGGACCTTCTCTTTTCCATAAATCGTCACGCCTCCCTATTCTGTTATCTTGCCGGCTTTCAGCCACTCATCCACTTCTGAAATTTTAAATTTATATCGCTTTCCGGCACGGTAGTATGGAAGCTTTCCGTTTTTCACCCAGGTGCGCACGGTATCCGCACTCACACTTAGGTAATCTGCTATATCTTCCAGGTTTACCCATTTTTCTACTTCCATTGCTTCGTATTCTGCGCTCATTGTTTCCTCCGTTATCTCAGTCAACAAAACAGTGTCTATACTCCGATTACTTTTCGCAAATTAACTTTTTTGATGGTGTAGTGCACCCTGTCCAGCTCATTGCTATCCGGCGCATGTTCCAGCTGCAGAGCATCCTCGATCTCGTTCATCTGCTGCTGGCCCAGCTGATAATTCATGGAATACTGCACCGTCAGGAGTTCTCCCTGAATGCTTAATTTCTTCACAAAGCCATACATCATGATATGATGCTCATCTGTTGTCCGGCCATTATGATTTCTTGTGGCAACCAGAGTGGGCAGTTTCATGATCTCTTCACGTTCTTCTTTTCCGAATCTGCCGAACTTCTCTCGAACTACATCTGCTATACTCTCCTTCAGAGCCAGGTCTTTCGGTATCGCCAGCATTCCTGTAAATGGCTGTTTCTCCACTACAAACAAATTGTAATAATCAAAATTTATCTCCTCAGGATAATACTGCTGCGTCCCCGGGTACGTGGTAATGTGGTTTACTGTCACGCTCCCGATATTGCTGTATATATCACCGCTGCCGGTATGAACATTCTGAGGAACCCCATTTGCTGCCATTACCTCTGCATTCTGTTTAATCTGTACCTCGTTACTCACCCTTGCCTCCGTAATAATTCTTGTTAATCGTCAGTGTTTCAATATCGCTGTAGATATCTCCGGTGCCGTAATGGACATTTGTCTTCGGATTTGCCAGGAACTGACCAAGCTGCGGTTCTCCCGGAATTCTGTATGTGTTATCTTCCGGCTTCGGATGATCAATGACTTCTGCTCTTTCGTCCGCATCCTGTTCTTTACCTATATTTTCTACATCATAGAAAGAAATCTCCATCTCCCAGTCCTTTCCCATATCAGCCTGGTACTCTCTGGGACCACCTCCATTCGCCGGGCACCATAAATTATAAGTGTTCTCGCCGACCTTATTATTCTTTCGATGCACACAGCAAAAATGCCATACACCGAGCAGAAATGACGGAAGATTAACTTTATCCATCTGAATCAGCTGACATCTGGTACTTGCCTGACCGTCCGGTGTTACGAAGAACTCATCGTCGTTACTCTTTCCGATGCTGTCATCCTGCTTAATGAGATCCATCAGTGCCTTTACCAGCCTGTAATCCTTCTTCGGAGCCGTTCCCACTTCCAGGAAGTTTTCTACGAAGGCTGCCATATCTGCCAGTACAGATGCATAGTCCGTTCTCACCCTTTTATCAAACTCTTCTATTTCTGCAGTCTTGCCAAACGGCAGATACTCTCCCTTTGAGAGACCACAAGACTTAAAATCATTCACTTTTGTCTTTATTGATTTATGCGGCCGAGCATAGTCCGAATTGATCACTTCAATCAGACCTATCAAAACATCCGGATCCGAAAGTCCATCGCTCTCACCCTTGTAATGTTCCCTTGCACCTACACGCTGCTTTAGATCCTGCAGAATCAGTGTAAAGAAAGTGCCGCCGCAGAGTCTTGGATACTCATTATGTGTCAATGATTGCCTCCTATTTACTCTAAAAAAACGTTATTTATAGTCTGTTTAGTAACTCTGATTGATTCCCAACAACCCCTACTAAACCCCATTATAGCACAGAGGCCTTTTTACATCAATTTGATTATAAGTCTCGTGCATTTTTCTTCTTTTTCAAATCCCGAACCTTAAGAAGCAGAAGAACCATAACAGCCAACCTACAGAACGATTGGATAGCTCTTGTGAGGATATCATAAGGGTATTTTTCTTACTGATTTCCCCACTAAAGCAAATAACCGGCAATCAAAGGAGGAAATCTTATGCCAAGAAAAACAGATTTTTCAAACACGCACAAGTACGACAACAGAAAAAGCTTCAATGACCAGCCCGTTGAAGCCGGAAAGGTCCTGGTACCTTTCCGGAAAGATCAGATGGAGTTAAGATCCTGTGATTACATTGCAGATAATTTCACCACCATGACGCTCGGAGAGTTCAAGTTTGAGCTTGGCTTTATGTCCATTGATGAGGCCTGCTTCGCAGATTACATGCGGGATTTCTGGAAGGATATTAACAAGGAACTCCTCACCAGACACGAAGGCCGCTGCATTCTCGGACAGAATCCTGCTGGCACAGACATCATCTGTTCCAATGCAAAAAACCGCTGCATCGGCTGTCTGAAAAAGGGCATGTATGAGCGCTCCAATCCGAACCGTGTCGATATCCTCTCCCTGAACTACGAGTACGAAAACAAAGAGTTTGATATCGAGGATACTAGTCAGCCTTCTGTCGAGGACCAGGTCATTAACAAGCTCTGTCCAGAGCCTACCCAGGATGAAATCCAGATCAGAATGCTCACGCATTTTGACAAGACCAATCCCCGCTATGCCCAGATTATCCGTCTCAGCCTGCAGGACAAGGAGATTGATGAGATTTGCATCAGCATCGGTTTAAAGCCGAGCAGAGGCCGTCAGGAGATCAATAGCGCACACGATGCAGTCTGTGATTACCTGAGACTCCGTCACCACAAGAAGAGCAGAAAGTAATATTTCCTGCTCTGCCCCTTTCAGGGGCTCTTTCAGTGCTTCCTTCTACCGGCCTAGCCCCATATAATGCAAATTCATCCTTGAATCATTTAGCTTTTCAGCTTTACTGATATCGCTAACTTTCATTGACGTATTCTCCTCATAATTTATATTTTCCTTAATATTATTTGTATCAATCCTCTGTTCCTCATGAATAGACCAATCCGCATAGCTGCAAAGAGAACGAAAGGTCATTGCCATTTGCTCTATAACTCTATCACTTTTTTGACCTTGCGTAAGTGT
>OFGO01000878.1_pt1 | contig 25514 bp, 22 predicted proteins | sample 1521761 | NCBI WGS metagenome assembly OFGO01 (sample SAMEA3504128, study PRJEB24116) | mouse gut metagenome | biome: mouse gut; feature: mouse-associated habitat; material: faeces | place: Denmark | collected 2011
GTCATGGCCGCCGCCAAATACCTGCTACTGGGTGCAATAGCTCCGATCGTGTCCGGAGCGCTGATGTATTCTCTTAAAAACTGCCACATAAGATGTTCCTCCTTATTTAAATCGCTTCGCCATAGCACGAAACCTTTGCGACTTTCCTGTCATGGAAATTATCTTTCAAAAGCACTGACATTTCTTAACTGGACTTATATAAATTCAGCGTGCTATGCTGTCATTTGATGCTTTCAGTATAAAGAGGAAGTATAAAGAGAAAACCATAAGAACTATAAAGATTTCTTTAGATCTTCCTGCTCCGACAGCAAAAATCCCAACCAAAAGAAGCAGGACAAGAAGCAGGATAATCCAAACACGCTCCTATTCAGTCCTTGACAATGCCTGCGGAATAATATATAATTAATGTTATATAACAATAATTATACAAAGGCAGGAAATTAAAATGCCGCCGAAAGCAAAGATTACAAGAGATATGATTATTGACGCCGGGTTTGAAATCGCCCGGGAAGAAGGGGCGGAAAACATCAATGCAAGGATAGTGTCAAAAAAGCTGAACTGTTCCACGCAGCCGGTGATGTACCATTTTGCAACGATCGAGGAACTGAAAAGAGTGGTCTATGAAAAAACAGACAGGTACCATACCGGCTATCTGATGAAAGCTGACCCACAGGCAGAAGATTTCATGCTCGCCATAGGGCTGAACTATATCCGTTTTGCCATTGAGGAGCCGCATCTGTTCCGCTTTCTGTTTCAATCCGGGTATGCGGCGGAGAACAGTCTGCTTGAAATGATCGATTCCCGGGAACTGAACCCCCTTCTTGCTGCCATGCAGGAAGCCACCGGGATGAAGGAAAACCAAATGAAAGAAGTGTTTTTAACGATTGCATTATTTGCCCACGGCTACGCCAGCCTCATCGCAAATAATTCGCTTGCATTTGACGAAACCATTGTTTCCGCTCATCTGGAACGGGCGTACCGGGGGGCAGTCTCGGCATCACAGAAGGGCGAAGTGTGAAAGCAGACTTCCATATTCTCATTGGTATTGCGCAGAGCGAACAGAGAGATATAACTGTGAAAGCAGACTTTCATATTCTGATTGCTTTTGCGCCAAAGCGCACAAAAAACTGCATTTTTCATTTCTATTTGAGCCGTCAAAGGCGGCAGGGGGGATTCACATGACAAAGTGGTTGGATGATTTGTTTGAAAAGAATGAACTTACTTTTGCGTTGGTATGGATTGGCATTTATTGTGCTTTAAACTCACTGGCCAATCCCCTGTCGGATGCCATAGGTATCCACAACTCTGCATCTCTTATATGCAATTCCATTCTCACAGTCATGCTGTTTCTGTGGATCCGGAAAAAGGGCCTGACAAAGTACTATGGATTATGCAGCCCCCATTCTCCGGCAGGAAGGTTTCTCTGGTATCTCCCGCTGCTGCTGTTCATGTCCCACAACCTCTGGTTTGGAATTGCCGTAAATTATCCGGCAGCGGACACAGCCTGTCATATCCTAAGCATGCTCTGCGTGGGCTTTCTGGAAGAAGTCATTTTCAGAGGCTTTTTATTCAAGGCCCTGGCAAAAGAGAATGTAAAAACGGCAGTCCTCATCTCCAGTGTGACTTTTGGTCTGGGGCATATCCTGAATTTGTTCAACGGCAGCGGAATGAATATAACGGCCAATCTCTGGCAGATCGTGAGCGCCATTGCCTGCGGTTTCCTTTTTGTGATTATTTTCTATGGCGGGGGCAGTCTGCTTCCCTGTATTGCTGCCCATTCGGTCAACAATGCCGTCAGCGTTTTTGCCAATGAGGCGGCGCTTACCGTAGAAAAACGCATTCTGTTCTCTGCCGTAAACTTCCTTTTGGTTGCGGCATATACTTTTGTTCTGACAAAAACGCTTCCGAAACAGCAATTCCCAAACCCGAAGACCTGATCTCCTATTTCTCTTCCCCAGATTGTGTACTGGACAAGTTGGGTGTTTTGCGGAAAATACCGTAAATCCTGTATTTGTGGGTTGTTTGAGAGTTCAAAACAAGAGGGGTAGGGACAAATAGTTCAACTATAATTCAACTCGTTTACAAAAGTTTGATGCTTATCCCTGTGGTCACCCTTGTAATATATTTTGGATCAGACAGCTGGGATGCGCCGCTCTCCCTAAAAGAAATGTATTCCAATGTGGACGATGCCATTCTAGCACACACCGGACTACCATGTGAACCTGATTGCTCCAAAGGAAATGTCGGATGACGAAATTAATGAATTCCACTCAAACCTGCGAGAAGTGATGCTGTACATCAAATATTCTAAAAATAAGGAAATATTGGATAGGGTTGTAAGGGAAAACTTAAAATTTCAAAGCATGGAAAGACAGGCGGCTGAAGTAATAAATGTTGTTACGGGATCCAAGCTGAAATATCCAGACGGGAAAGGAGATGTGAACATGCGCTTTCCATTTTAAATGCATCTACTATTTTGCTTATGAATGACATTCCCTATCCCTCCGATACATTGATACCTACAACATACCATATTCTGACAGGAAATGCTATACAAAAGTCAATACCCCAAATAAAAAGGTGATTATAAATAGAAGCACCCCTGCCGGTAATAACCGGCACCCCACCCTGAAATTTCCGGGTACTGTCTGGCCGCACACCTGGTTCCACACTTTTGCGGAATTTATTCGGGTCCGGGTACGCTACCACTTGTGGGGATTCCTTGTGTACTGTTGCCAGTCTGCATACTTTCCTGGTATCTGCATATAATATCTACGTAAAATACGTGTATTTTTCTCTTGGCAATACGTAAAATACGTGCTATTATATAATTGTAAGGAGGAAACATACATGAGATTCAGAGAAGCCGACCGGATGCTAAAGGATGATGGATGGTACGTGTCAGACATAAGCGGCTCACATTACCAATACAAACACCCAACAAAGCCCGGAAAAGTAAGCGTTCCGAATCATCCCGGTGACATCCCGAAAAGTATTGTTAAATCCATACGCAATCAGGCGGGGCTGAAATAAGCTCCTGCCCCCTGCAAATAATATAGATTACACGGACGAGGAGCAATGATTTATGAATTATGTATACCCGGCTGTTTTCTATGAGGAAGAGGGGAAAATATCTGTCATTTTCCCTGACTTAGGGAATCTTGCAACTTTTGGGGATAATGTGGCAGACGCTATGCGCATGGCGGGGGATGCCTGCGGTCTGTATCTGTTTACCGCCCTGCGTGACGGTGAATCCATCCCAGCTCCCAGTGCATTAAACGAAATCGATCCTGCTGCCGTCCTGAAAGATATTGAAATGGAATCCGCTGCGGATAGTGCTTTCGTCAATATGGTACTGGTGGATATGACTGAATACGCAAGGCAGCACAGCGATAAGGCAGTAAAAAAGACTTTAAGCATTCCTATGTGGCTGAATACTCTTTGTGAGGAAAAAAACATCAACTTTTCAAAAGTATTGCAGGATGCCCTATTGACAAAAGTACAATCGCTATAACTGGCAGCCGTCACTACCGCAAATAGTGGCGGCTATTTGTACTGTACTTTTTGAAAATTTTATAAATTCATATGGCAGTCCTATATCTTCAGAATATTTACGGATTTCTAACTTTTCGTCATCATTCATTTCATCATAGAAAGGGCGGTCTGATACTTTCCGGTATGTTTTAACTTCCTCTATTTTCAATACATCACCCCATGGGGCAGTATAAAATTCCCCAACTTTATATTTCCCCAGTTCTTTATATACCCTTGTGGTATAACAATACCCCAGTTTATTTAAATAATTTTGAATTGACTCATATTCATGTTCAGGGAATGATATCTTTTCAAACATACAATAAACCTCGTCTCCTTTGCATTCTCATTGAAATGCACTTTCACACAATACATGTGGCCGATACTCTTTGTGAAGAAAAACACATCCATTTTTCAAAAGTTTTCCCTATCCTCTTCACATGTCCGTTACAGATTATCATTCCCTACACCGGAAACAGCATTCTCTCTATGTATTCCTCCGCAAAATAAGCATGGGAGGACAATTCTGCCACTTTTCCGCAGCCGGCATATTCCTGGCAGACTTTTCTAAGATCCCTGTCCAGCAGAAGCATGGCGGCACCCGTCAGGGCCGCGTTTCCGATGACGCGGACCCTGGGGACCAGTTCCGCAGGAATCAGGCCAATGCGTCCTGCATTTGCCACATTCAGATAACTGCCAAACCCGCCGGCAATCTGTAAAGAATCCACGTCCTCCTCTTTCAGGCCGGCTATATGAAGCAGCGTCCTGATTCCCGCATGGATGGCGCCTTTTGCCAGTTGTACCTTCCGCACGTCCTCCAGGGTAATGCTCACCGGTGGACAGATCAGAGCCTTCTCGTCTTCCATGTAACCGGTCTCATCCATCACACCCGTCTCCAGAAGACATGCGATAGCGTCAACCACGCCGCTTCCGCAGATGCCCTGGGGGGTTCCGTCTCCCAACACATGAACTGTCAGCTTGCCGCCACAGACAGAAACCTTGTCTATGGCCCCTTTTCTGCCGTTCATTCCCATGGAAATTCCGGCCCCTTCAAAAGCCGGTCCCGCGGCCGTGGAGCAAAACAAAAGTTCTCCTTTGTGCACCAGGGCCATCTCCCCATTGGTGCCGATGTCCGCCAAAAGCTGTGTCCGGTCTGACGCACAGATGCCGGACGCCAGCAGGGCTGTCACAAGATCCGCCCCTACGAATGCCGACACACAGGGCGGCAGATATACCCGGGCCCGGGGTGCCGTCTGGCCCAGCCCAAGCGACGCGGCCGGCAGTGACTCGTCAAAAAGCCGCTTTGCCTGAAATGGCGCATGGGAAAGCGGTTCCGTGGAGGAGCCGGAAAACATATGTAACATCACGGTATTGCCAGTGACCACAATTTCCCCGATTTCTTCCCCCGGAACACCCGCACTGGCGGTCATTTCTTCCAGAAGACCGTTTACGGCGCTTTGAACCGCTTCAGTCAGCGCAGTTCCCATGCCTGCCAGATCCGCTTCTATCCGTGATACCACATCCGCGCCCCAGCCGGCCTGGGGATTCATGCCGCTTGCCCGGGCCAGGAGATTTCCCCTTACATCATACAAGCCGGCGGCCAGCGTGGTGGTTCCGATATCCACTGCAGCGCCAAAGGAAGCAAATGACGGATTCTTTTTCATATCCGGCAGGGTCTCCTCTGTGCGAATCTGTCCGGAGTCTGTTTCTTCCGGAAATACAATGCAGTCCTCCTGCACCCTGGCAAGACAGGCCAGCCGGATTCCGCTATTAATTTCCGCTGCCGTCAGAAGGCTTTTCTCCCTGTCGGAAAGACTGCCCGTATTTCCTTCTACCCTGACCCGGCATTTTCCACAGCGTCCGTGGCCTCCGCAGGGCATCCCGATATATCCCTGCTGTGCCAGCAGGTTCCCCAGACAGCTGTCCTGCGCCACGGTATATACTGTATCTTTTATCGTTACTTTCGGCATACCGCTCCTTTCCTTTGTGTCAGGCATAATATCATCAATGCTCTCATGCAGTCTAAAACTCGTACCTTGTTCCATGTGACAGCAGCAGTCCATCTGTCAATTCCACACACAAAATGATAGTGTTTTCATCATCAAAATTATTATGTCCGTTATCAATCCATTCAGAAAACACATTTTTCAGTTTCCCGGCAATTTCCTGATTTTCCTTCTTTCCAAAATATCCTAAACTGATACCCTTTCCGTGTGCCGTGAACCACTCTCCGGCTATCGCAACAGAAGAATTCTTCTCCATATGTTTCATTTTGTCTGAAAGTGCGTATGTAATAATATAAAATGCCCCATTCTCATAATAGGCATTTACATACCGCACATATGGCAGCCCATTTTCTACTGTCGCCAATGCAATAACCGTATCCTTTCCAAAACGTTCTGTCATTATTTTTTCAGCTTCATAACCAAGTTTTTTCATGGGTTTCTCTCCTTTTTTTGCTAATGTTCTCTATATTTTGTATTTTGCAGGTTATTTCCACTCTTTTCTGGTAAATTGTCCTGGAAAACTGACATTATTATACAGTAAATATTGAAAAAATGGAACAGATTATCTGTTATTTTCCAATTGCCGGAAGTCGTGGGGCTGCTGAAAAACCAGCCTGACAGCCCCAATTTGCAGCCATCGATACCCGTCCGGGCACGGATACACCTCTTTTATTCTTCCTGAATCATGGAATGCAGCTTTCCTATGGCCTTGTCAATACCGCCCACTTCATCTATAATACCCCGTTTCACCGCTTCCTCGCCCACCAGTATGGTTCCCACATCTTTTGTGAGAATCCCGGTCTCTGTCATCAGTTCTTCCAGGGTATTCTTGTCAATCTTACAATGTCCGCACACAAAACCGGTAATCCGGTCCTGGATCAGTTTGAAATAATCAAAGGTCTGGGGTACCCCGATGACCATACCGCTCATGCGGACCGGATGGATTACCATGGTTCCCGTGGGTACAATATAGGAGTAGTCCGTACTTACGGCAATGGGTACGCCTATGGAATGGCTGCCTCCCAGCACCAGGGAAACGGTGGGTTTGCTAAGGGATGCGATCATCTCCGCGATGGCCAGCCCTGCTTCCACATCTCCGCCCATGGTGTTCAGCAGTACCAGAACCCCCTGTATATCCTTGCTGTCTTCAATGGCTGCCAGACTGGGCAGAATATGTTCATATTTTGTTGTCTTGGAATTATTGGACAAATTTTCATGTCCTTCAATTTCCCCTATAATGGAGATCAGGTGGATGTTGCCTATTTTGCTGTTTTCATCCAGTGTCACCTGGCCGGTCTGTTCTATCCGTTTGTCCTGGTGCTCTTCTTTTTCTATTTTCTTTTCTTCCTTCTTTTCAGCCATGTTTTCCTTTCTATTCCAGTTCCGAATGTATCTTTGTCTGATGCCTTCCGTGCAGAGAATTTCCGGCTGTAAAAAACTTTCATCCGGAATTTCTCTGGGCATCTTCCTTGGATACATTCTGTTTCCCAGTTCCGAATGTATCTTTGTCTGATGCCTCCCTTGCAGAGAATTTCCGGCTGCAAAAAACTTTCATCCGGAATTTCTCTGGGCATCTTCCCTGGATACATTCTGTTTTCCAGTTCCGAATGTATCTTTGTCTGATGCCTTCCTTGTATTAAAACAGGGAGCGCATTCCCTGCACTCCCTGATAGAATTCCCTTTTTCCGCATATTTATCCCAAATCGCTCTTAAATATCAAAATCATCTTCTTCTGACACTTTTAAGTCAAAATCATCCGTTCCCGGTACGGAGGACAGCGCATAATCCATCTCCCGCTTCACATGTTTTCTGGGCAGGGGCAAGGGGTTCTCAATATATTTGATTTCCCTTCCGGTCTCTTTGTCAATGAATGTCCCAGCGTCCTGTGTTTGGGCCATGTCCTGTTTTTTGACATTATCCCGCTTTGGGGCCATGTCCTGTTTTTGCACCATGTCCTGTTTTTGGACATTGTCCTCTTCCGGTTCAGACCCGGGTTCCGTTTTGTATGATACGGCAGCTTCCGGAGCTGCTTCCTCATTTACTGCCGCCGTTTTCCGGAAACACTGTTCCATGCCCAGGCCTGCCAGAATTGAAAACAGTATGTACAGTAAGACAAATCCCGGCATCTCCTCCGTAAACATTCCGAAACATCCCGCAAATATCACAAGGGCAGTTCCCAGCACCCACACCGAAATGCGCTCCCTATGCCTGTCCCGCCAGAAACCGAAGATTCCAAAGGCCATGAACCCCAGCAAAACCGTACTTTCCGCAAGACTTCCCTGGGAGGAAGCCGTAAACGGCACCTGAAACCCTGCCGGTTCATACAGTTTCAGCCATGCGTTTATCACGCCCTGAAAAGATTTTCCGCTCAAAAGCGCGTCCACAAAAATGCATGCCAGGATTCCCAGCACAATTCCCGCCAGACAGAGAAGCACGGCGGCCATTTTCTTTCCCCTGCCGGAAGCACTTTCCCTTTGACAGAAAATCATGCCCAGGGCCGGCACCAATAGCAGCGCGCCGGAAATATCTGTATAACAGCAAAAAGTACACAGTATTCCGATAAAAAGAAATGCCACCGGCTGCAGTTTTCCTCTGGACGCCGGCAGTATCAGGCCTGCCGCCCCGGTGAGCAGGGCGAAATACAGGATTTCCGGTGACAGCGCCAGACTGTTCTGTACCATGAAGGGCGCACACATACAGAAACCCAGCGTAACCAGGGCCGCGATTCTGCCCGCCAGACTCCTCAGTACAAAAAACAGCCCCAGAGACGCCGCAAGCTGCAGCGCCACCTGAAGCCAGATTCCTGCCGCCGGCTGATTTCCCAGCAGAAGAAACAAGCCGTGAAGCAACTGAATGTAAAAATAAACCGCCCCGTGTACTATCTGGGGAATCCTCTGCCCGGAAGCCACTTTGGCCGCCTCAAAATAAACGGAATTTTCTTCCCGGCTTCCGTTTATACGGAGCAGAATACCGGCCGCCAGCAGCGCCGCCGCCAGAAGAACCTCCAGAATCAGGAGCAGTCTCCTGTTTTTTTCCGCAAAAAGAACCATTCCGCTTCCCGCCCGGTGAAGCAGGAAGACAACGCCTCCGGTCAGGGCAAGAAAAACCGCGGCAGTCAGGATTCCCCAGCCGGAAGCAAGACCCAGACCCGCACAGTACATACCCCCCAGTCCTGCCAGGGCCGTGCTGACCATGAGTGTGTATCCAAGCCACACAACATAACTAAAGACATTCTTTTTCCAGCTCATCTCATTCCTTCCGGTTCTCCTGGGTTTCCCCGTGGGTCTGGGTCAGTATTTTCTCAATATTATAGCGCGGTCTGTTTTTCACTTCAATATAGATCTTCCCGATATATTGCCCCACCATGCCGATGGCAAGCAGCTGCAGTCCACCCAGAAACCATATGGACAGAATCAGCGAAGTCCACCCTGCCACCACATGACCGGTAAAATAGGAAAACAGTGCGTACACCAGTGCAAGCAGGGATATGAAAATGATAAACATCCCCATTCCCAGTATCATGCTGATAGGTTTGACGCTGAAAGAAGAAATGCCGTTAAAGGCCAGGGCCAGCATTTTCTTCAGGGGATATTTGGACTCTCCCGCCGCGCGTTCCTTCCTGTCATAATAGACACAGTCTGTCTGATAGCCGATCAGGGGCATCATTCCCCGCAGGAAGAGATTGGTTTCCTTGTATTTTGAAAACTCCTGCACGGCGCGCTTTGACATCAGACGGAAATCCGCATGATTATACACGGTTTTTACTCCCATAAGTCCCATGAGTTTATAAAAAGCCTGGGCGGAAGTGCGTTTGAAAAAAGTATCTGTCTTCCTTTCCTTCCTGACACCGTACACAATGTCGCTGCCGCCGTGGAATTTGTCAATCATTTCCTCGATGACAGATATATCGTCCTGCAGATCCGCATCAATGGAAATGGTTACGTCGCTCCTGTCCATGGCGGTAATCAGCCCTGCTGTCAGCGCAAACTGATGCCCCACATTGCCTGCAAGCTTGACGCCGTTCACCCTGGAAGGATATGCGGCATGTTCTGCCTCGATCAGTTCCCAGGTGCGGTCACGGCTTCCGTCGTCCACAAACAAAACAAAACTGTCTGCAGCGATTTTTTCTTTCCGGACCAGATCTTCCAGCACGCCGCGCAGCGCTTCCGAGGCAAGCTTCAGTACCTCCTCCTCATTATAACAAGGAACCACGATTGCCAATTTCTCCATACACTATTCCTTTCTGCGGACCGGTCTTTCACGGGACTTATTCGTCCCAGTTATGGTAAACAGCCTGCACATCATCATCATCATCCAGAAGGTCCAGTGTCTTCTGAAGATTCTTGACGGCAGTTTCATCGGTCAGTTCCACATAATTCTGCGGAATCATGGTAACTTCCGCACTCATCATGGGAATCCCGCCCTCTTCCAGCGTCTTGCGTACATCCTCAAACTGGTCGGGATCTGTCAGAACCTCATAGCTGTCCTCTTCCTCGTTGAAGTCTTCCGCACCTGCGTCAAGGGCCATCATCATCAGGTCATCCGCTTCCAGCTCACATTCTTCCTTGTCGATGATAATCTGCCCTCTTCTGTCAAACATAAAGGAGACACATCCCGGCGTTCCCACATTGCCCTGGCCCTTTGTAAACGCGCTTCTCACATTGGCCGCGGTACGGTTTTTGTTGTCCGTGAGGGCATCCACAATAATGGCGATGCCGTTGGGCCCATAGCCTTCATACGTCACATATTCATAATTGACATTGCCCACATCCCCGGCAGCCTTTTTGATTCCCCTCTCAATGGTATCGTTCGGCATATTGTTGGCCTTTGCCTTGGCTACCACTGTGGCAAGCTTGAAATTGTTGTTGGGATCCGGCCCGCCTTCCTTCACCGCCACGGCGATTTCTCTTCCAATCAAGGTAAAAATCTTTCCCTTAGCCGCGTCATTTTTTTCCTTTTTATGCTTGATATTGGCAAATTTTGAATGTCCTGACATTTTAATTCTCCTTCTTTCTTCCTTCTTCCTCCTCAGAGGCCGTATCTTCTTCCGGCAGCCTTGTCACAAGCACGCTCTGGATCATTTTGTTTTCCACGGACTGAATCTTAAAATGATAACCGGAAAAATCCAGGTCAAACTGTTCGTCCGGCTCCGGTATTTTATCCATCCTGGAAATCAGGAAACCGTTCAGGGTCTCAAATTCCTCATCTTCAAAAGAAATCCCGAAACGCTCTTCCAGTTCCTCCAGCGGTGTCATGCCTTCGATCAGATACTCGTCATTTCCTTTTTCTTCGATATGCTCACTGATCTCGTCATATTCATCCAGAATATTCCCCACGATCTCCTCCAGAATATCTTCCATGGCCACCAGTCCGTCCGTCTGTCCGTACTCATCCACCACAACCACCATCTGCTGTTTTCCGGCCTGCATCTCCCGGAACAGTTCGTCAATGTTCTTGGTCCTGTGGATAAAGACCGGCTCGCGCATCAGCCCTTCCAGTTCTTTCAGCGGCCTTTCCAGATATCCCGGCTCCGCGTGAAAACGCATGGCATCCTTCAGATGCAGGATACCGATAATGTGGTCGATATTCTCCTCATAGACAGGATAACGGCTGTTTTTGCCCTGTATCATAAAATCCAGGGCTTCTTTCAGCGTCATTTCCGCGTCTATGGCCACCACATTGGTTCTGTGGGTCATGATATCCTGGGCTTCCTTGTCGCCAAATTCAAAAATATTGGAGATCATCTCTGCTTCACTGGCCTGAATCACCCCCTGCTCATGCCCCTCATTTACCATATTGATGATTTCTTCCTCGGTCACGTCCGCATCGCCCGGATTGCCGTGAATCCCCAGCAGGCGCAGGACTCCCTTTGTGGTCACAATTACCAGCTTTGTAAACGGCGAAAAAAACTTTGTTACCACAAATACCGGTGTGACGCATAAATACGCCCACTTTCCGGGATTTCTCACCGCAACGGTTTTCGGCAGGAGAACCCCTATGGTAAGCGTTATGTACAAAAGCAATATTGTTGCAAGCACGGCAGCTGCAGCCACGATCACGCCTGCCGGCAGCGCTTCCAGCTTCAGCTGGCGTCTGGCCACAATCTCAAGCCCTTTTGACAGTGTCCCAAGCAGCAGGCTTAAGTTTGCCGCACCCATGATAACGTTTATCAGTGTTGTGATCAACTGTACGGTATTTTCATACTCTGTAGGATTACTGATGATTTCCCGCAAGCGGATTGACTTTCTGTCTTTCTCTTCCTCGGCCCTCCTTTCGATTTCTTTTTCGTTCAAAGAGCTGACGGCCGCTCCGAAGCCATAGAAAAACATGTCAATGAAAAGTAACACTACATAGAAAATAATACTGGCAGTAGGCCCACCATCGTCCATTTTGATCCTTTCCTCCAAACAATTTACTCACTGCTTTCACAGCAGTCTTTCATAAATATACCATTTTCAGGCCCGTTCGTCAAGAACCGGCCCGAATCGTTTCTTTGTCTTTTGTCCGCCGGGAACCTCTATTTCCTTATGTATCCAGTTCCAGGCTGACCATCAGCGCCCTGTTCACCCTTCTCATAATATCTCCGTCCAGATGACAGACCTTATCCTTGAGACGCTTTTTGTCAATCGTCCGAAGCTGCTCCAGCAGCACCACGGAATCCTTATCCATATCATACAGCGTGGCATTCAGTTCAATGTGGGTAGGCAGCTTCGCCTTGTTCATCTTAGAGGTGATCGCAGCGCAGATGACCGTGGGACTGTGCTTGTTTCCGACATCGTTCTGTATGATCAGTACAGGCCTGATGCCTCCCTGCTCTGAACCGATCACCGGTCTCAGATCTGCGTAATAAACATCTCCTCTTCTCATTTTACCTCCAAATCCATCTTGATTCCCGCGTACCATGAAGCATATGGGCCTGCCGGCGCGCGTTCCTGCCGGAAAACGGCCCGCAGCGGGATTTTAATTTATGCATTTGTAGGATAGTTTTGCCAGTTTTCCGGAAGTTATTCAATCCCCCTTTATCATATGAATCAAATTCTCAAAATGTGCCTGGGGTGTGTATGAAAAGTGCTTTCAGACACACCCCAGGCACCGGCCCGTGCTTTTGGCAAAGAACCGCGGCAGAACCTTTCTACCAGGGAATCTGATCCCGCCGTGCCGCAAGGGCAATATTTTCTGCAATATCCCCGGCCATGCAGGCATATTCTCCTTTTCTGGCTGCCGCCAGATCTCCCGCCCTGGCATGGAGATATACACCCACCGATGCCGCGTTAAAGCCTCTCATCCCCTGGGCCATGAGACCGGCGATAATGCCTGCCAGCACATCCCCGCTTCCCGCCGTGGCCATCCCGCTGTTACCGTTCAGGTTCATGCAGACAGCCCCTTCTTCCCCGCAGATATAGGTCCTTGCGTCTTTTGCCGCCACCACCGCATGGAAGGCACGGGCCAGCGCCCTGCCGGCAGAGGGCAGGTCTGACTTACATTCAGCCGTGCTTTTTCCCAGAAGCCCGGCCAGTTCTTTTACATGAGGGGTGAGTATGATATCCCTGCCTTTTCCCCCCTGGGCCGCCAGCAGATTTCCCAGCTCCCGGTTTTGCGCCAGCAGGTTCAGGCCGTCCGCATCTGCCAGAAGGGGCTTTCTTCCTTCCCGGATCATTTTGTCCAGACAGAACAGCGCCGCCTTGTCTTTTCCGAGTCCCGGCCCTATTGCCAGAATGTCCGCCCATTCCAGGGATTCTTTCAGGCTCTCCGCATTGCCCAGGAGCGCCTCCGGCACCGACTGCTGCAGGATGCTGCGGTTTTCCGGCGACGTGATGACCTTTACCATCCCCGCGCCGGTCCTATAGGCCCCCCGGGCAGCCAGAACAGCCGCACCGGCCATGTTCAGGCTGCCCGCAGTCAGAAGAAGCTTTCCGAAGGTAGCCTTGTTACCGCCCGGGTCCCGTTTCGGCATCAGAACGGACACTTCCTCGTCGTAGGCAAACATTTCCGGTTCCTGCCCGAAAAAGCCAAGATCCGAAATCCCAATGTCCGCCGTAAGGATTTCTCCCGCCGCCTCACATCCGGGATACATCACCAGTCCCTTTTTGCAGAAACCGAAAGTCACCGTGGCGTCCGCCTTCACGGCACATCCCCATATTTTTCCCGTATCGGAGTCCACACCGCTGGGCAGGTCAAGCGCCAGTTTCCAGCCCGGCAGCCGGTTGAAACATTCCACCGCCCCGGCATACGCTCCCGAAACTTCCCGGGAAAGTCCCACGCCGAACAGGCCGTCCAGCAGCACATCATATTCCTGCCGCCCGGGTGTCTCCGTGAATTCCACCGGGTATTTTTCCAGGATTTCCATCTGGCGTACCCACTGGACGGAAGCTTTTTGCCGGTCTCCCACACACCAGACCTCCACCCTGCAGCCTTTTTCTGTCAGAAGTCTTGCGGCCGCCAGGGCATCGCCGCCGTTATTGCCCATGCCCGCCATGACAAGCACATGTGCTCCCGCCGTTTTGCAATGCGCATATGCAGTTTCCGCGGCCGCCAGGGCTGCCCTCTCCATGAGAACACATGCCGGAATCCCGATTTTTTCTATGGTGTTGCTGTCATAAAGGCGCATCTCTGCCGCCGACACAAGATATTTCATAAAACCCTCTTTCCCCCAAATGTCATATCGTACAGACCCAAAGCTTTCCGCATCCCCTTCCGGCGCCGTGCAGGTTACTGCTCCTCCATTTCTTCCGAATCATGCTGCATGTCAAATATATCGATCACTTCCGCCCCGAACACATCATGCATATAAGAATATATGGTCTGGTTCCGCTGCTCCATCTCCTGCTTCCTGATCAGGCGTTTTTTCAGTTCCACACGGATCTCCGTTATCCACTGTTCGGTTTCCTGAATCATTTCCTTATTTTCTTTCATGGTGTCATAACAGCAGTCCATGGTGGCCAGCATCAGCTGAAAATTTGCCTCCTCGATCTGCTTGGGCAAATCCAGCAGTTCGTCCTGTCTTGCTTCCAGCCGCTCGTTACATTCTTCCACCAGCTTCTTGTTCTGCTCTGTCTTCTGGGCATTGTCAGAATCCCCTTCTGCCTCTTCCATCATGGAGACAATCTCGCCCATCAGCTTCTTTTTCAGTCTCTTGATGTCCTTTATTTCGTTATTCAGCCTGCCCTGCTGCTTCAAAAGCGTGTTCAGCTGTTCTTCCAGGCCGGACACTTCCTGTCTTGCCTCCTGCGTCAAAAGCTGATACCATTTATTATCCAAAGTAAGAACGGGAATTTTCTTCCCCTCCAGCGCCCGGACATAAGTCTCCTTCTGGCGTCCGCTGCCTTTCTGTCTCATCTGCTATGTACACCTCCCTGTTTCAGTTCCCTTATGCGCATGTTCCCGGCGCGGTACGCACCTCCATGCCTCCCTGGGTCCAAATGGCACAAGGTATATTCCCATGCTTTCTTCCGCATCCCCTGCAGAAATCTCATCTCTTTTTCTCCCATTCCCGGATATTATAGGATAATTTCATGAGGCTGTCCGAAAGATGGACATTTTCCACCTGAATCCCCTCCGGTACATTCAAGTCCACATGGGCAAAATTCCAGATGGCCCGGATTCCGTTCTGTACCAGTTTTTCCGCCACTGATACCGCGCCGGCTTTCGGAATCGTCAGCACCGCAATATCAATGTCATTGTCACGGATAAATCCCTCCATCTCCTCCATGGGCATCACTTTTACCCCGCGCACTTCCATGCCCAGCAGTTCCGGCTTCTGGTCAAACATACCGCGGAAAATAAAGCCCCTTCTCTCAAAGTTCAGATAATTTCCCAGGGCACGCCCTAAATTTCCCGCCCCGATTATGATAAAATGATGCTGTCTGTCCAGTCCCAGGATTTTGCCGATTTCATTGTACAGGTATTCTACATTGTAGCCATAGCCCTGCTGTCCGAAACCGCCAAAATTATTGAAATCCTGCCTGATCTGGGATGCCGTCACTTTCATCAGCTCGCTCAGGTCCTGGGACGATACCCGTTCCACTCCCCTGCCTTTGAGTTCCCCGAGATAACGGAAATATCTGGGAAGGCGGCCCACAACAGCTTGTGAAATTTCCTTTTCTTCCAATTTTATTACCTCCGCCCGTGCCGCAAAGCACCTTTATGCATCGGTTCCGCGTCAGAACGTGTCTGACTTTGACGCATGCCAGTCTGACAGAAAGCATTTTTCAGACACACTCCGGGCCGAACCGTCAGCTTTACATTATAATGCCACGAATATGGACTTTTTTTATCATGATTTCAAACCAATCATGATAGGATGGCCATTCGGCCTCTCCATGCCACGAATATGGACTTTTTTTATCATAACAAATTGGCAAATTCCTGTCAATCATTTCCAGGCAGGCTTTGGCCCTGAAACCAGTACTTTTTTCAAAGGGAACTTGTCCTGCGGTTATTCAGGCTCTATGGCCCCGGGGGCCTGGCGGCAGGAAAAACGTCACAGCCACTTCACAACCGGACATTGACAGTTCCCCGATTCCCAAGTAAAATAGAAGAAATACCCTCCGTTTGGCGTGTGTTTCCTTATCCATGGCGGGTACAAATACAGATAACAAAATCCCGGTCCGGGAGCCGGAGTGAAAGGTTGATCATCATGATACTGTCTTGTCAGAATATATGCAAAGCCTTTGTGGAAAACAAAATATTGGAACATATCAGTTTTCATATAGAAGATTATGAAAAAGCTGCCATTGTGGGCATCAACGGTGCCGGCAAGACCACGCTGCTGCGCATTCTGGTGGGGGAAATACCGCCGGATGAAGGTATCGTCACGCTGGCAAAAAACAAAACGCTGGGCTATCTTGCCCAGGACGGCGCGGTGGACACCGCAAATACAATTTATGAGGAACTTCTGTCCGTGAAACAGCACCTGACGGATCTGGAGCATCGCATCCGGGACTGTGAACTGGAAATGCACCGGACCCAGGGGGCGGCGCTGGAATCCCTCATGAGGCAGTATGATAATCTCACCCACGCTTTTGAGAGCGGGGGCGGCTATGTGTACCAAAGTGAAGTCACCGGTGTGCTGAAAGGTCTGGGATTTTCCGAACATGAGTTTACAAAGGCGGTTTCCACGCTCTCGGGGGGACAGAAAACCAGGGTTGCCCTGGGAAAACTTCTGCTCCAGAAACCGGACCTGATCATTCTGGACGAGCCCACAAACCACCTGGACATGAATTCCATCTCCTGGCTGGAGACCTATCTGCTCAATTATAAGGGAGCCGTCCTCATCGTCTCCCACGACCGGTATTTTCTCAACCGCATCGCCACAAAGGTTATCGAGATTGACCAGACAAAGGCCACTGCCTTTCAGGGCAATTATTCCGATTACGCGGTCAAAAAAGAACAGCTGCGCGCCGCAGCCATGAATGCCTACTTAAACCAGCAGCGGGAAATCAGGCACCAGGAGGAAGTCATCGAAAAACTGCGTTCCTTCAACCGGGAAAAATCCATCAAAAGGGCCCAGAGCCGCGAAAAAATGCTGGAAAAGATGGAAGTGCTGGAAAAGCCCACGGAGACAAAAGCCGATATGCATATCCGGCTTGTACCCCGCAAACAGAGCGGGGGGGATGTGCTGACTGTGGAGGAGCTGTCAAAATCCTTCGGCTCCCTTAAGCTGTTCGAGCATGTGGGTTTCGAGCTGAAACGCGGGGAACATGTGGCAGTGATCGGCGACAACGGAACCGGGAAAACCACTCTGCTGAAGATTCTGAACGGAATGCTGCCTGCAGACAAAGGTTCCTTTCGTCTTGGCACCAATGTAGAGATCGGCTATTATGATCAGGAACATCATGTGCTGCACGGGGAGAAAACACTGTTTGAGGAAATTTCGGATGAACATCCCACCATGACAAACACGGAAATACGGAATCTTCTTGCCGCTTTCCTGTTTACCGGGGATGATGTCTTCAAGCGCATTGACGATCTCAGCGGCGGGGAACGGGGGCGCGTCTCGCTGGCAAAGCTGATGCTGGGAAATGCCAATTTCCTGATTCTGGACGAGCCCACCAATCACCTGGACATTGTGTCCAAAGAAATTCTGGAGGATGCCCTGAACAAGTATGAAGGAACGGTATTATGCGTCTCCCATGACCGGTATTTCATCAACAAAACAGCCCATCGCATACTGGACCTGACAGCAAGCCGTCTCATAAATTATGTGGGCAATTATGACTATTATCTGGAAAAACGGGAAACCATGATGCAGACCGTCTCTTCCGGCGGTGCCGCCCAGACTTTTTCCGGAAAGGCAGAACAGGAATCCGAAAACAAACTGGACTGGAAAGCCAAGAAAGAAGAACAGGCCAGACTCCGGAAAAAGGAGAATGACCTGAAAAAATGCGAGGAGCAAATCGCATCCATGGAAAACAGAAGCGCCGAAATCGACGCCCGGATGTCCGACCCGTCCATTGCCACCCAGATGACAAAGCTTCTGGAACTGTCCAAAGAACAGGAGGGCATCCGCGCAGAACTGGAAAACCTTTACGCCCGCTGGGAATCGCTGGCGGAATAGACCGGATGCCTTTTACAGCAGGGTGTCCAGGGTTTCCCGGATGGCTTTGATAAAGTCGAGGCTGTTGAGGATGACAGGATTTTCACATGTGGAAATCAGGGAAAGGCTCTTTGTCATTTTCCCATCCTCCACAGTCTTGATGCAGGCCTCTTCCAGCTTATCCGCAAAGGAACAAAGCTCCTTTATGCCGTCCAGCTCTCCCCTCTTCCTCAGTGCTCCCGTCCAGGCAAAAATGGTGGCAATGGAATTGGTGGAGGTCTCTTCCCCTTTCAGATGCTTATAGTAATGGCGCTGCACTGTGCCGTGGGCCGCCTCATATTCATAGACACCGCCCGGGGATACCAGCACGGAAGTCATCATGGACAGATCACCGTAGGCCGTTGCCACCATGTCTGACATCACATCACCATCATAGTTCTTGCAGGCCCAGATAAACCCTCCCTGGGAACGGATGACACGGGCCACGGCGTCATCAATCAAAGTGTAAAAATATTCTATGCCCAGAGCCTCAAATTTCTCTTTATACTCCGCATCGTATATTTCCTGGAAAATATCCTTAAAGGTATGGTCATATTTTTTGGAGATAGTATCCTTGGTGGAAAACCACAGATCCTGCTTTGTGTCTGCCGCATACGAGAAACATGCCCTGGCAAAACTGCCGATGGATTTTTCCGTATTGTGGATTCCCTGAAGGATTCCCGGTCCTTTGAATTCGTGGATCAGTTCCCTTGTCACCGTGCCATCCTCTGCCGTGAACACCAGCTCGGCCTTCCCTGCCCCGGGCACCTTGATCTCCGTATTTTTGTAGACATCCCCGTAGGCATGGCGGGCAATGGTGATGGGCTTTGTCCAGTTTGCCACATACGGGACAATCCCTTTGATCAGAATGGGTGCCCGGAACACGGTGCCATCCAGTATGGCGCGGATGGTTCCGTTGGGACTCTTCCACATTTCCTTTAAATCATACTCTTTCATTCTGGCGCCGTTGGGTGTGATGGTGGCACATTTCACTGCCACGCCGTATTTTAAAGTGGCATTGGCCGAATCCGTCGTCACCTGGTCGTCTGTGGCATTTCTGTGCTCCAGTCCCAGATCGTAATACTCCGTTTTCAGATCTATGTAGGGAAGCAGCAGCTCCTCCTTGATCATCTGCCAGAGAATCCTTGTCATCTCGTCCCCGTCCATCTCCACCAGCGGAGTGGTCATTCTGATCTTGTCCATACATTTTCCTCGCTTTCTTTTATATAATTCCGGTTCCGCATATTCCTGCGTTCCGGAGGATGGATGCGCCCTTCCGGACAATCCCTGTCCCCGGTTTCCGACTTCCTCTACTGTGTAGTCTCCCGGGCCAGGTTTTCTTTTTCAAAAATTTCGTGCAGGCCGTTTTTTACCATATTGTCATAAGCATTGATCATGTGCTGATGGGCAAGCTGCCCTGCCAGTTCCCCATTGCCATCTTTTATGGCCTCCATAATCTCCTTGTGCTCCTCATTGGACTTTGGCCCCCTGTTGACATTGGAGAGCGTCTTCCTGCGCACCCGCAGCACATACTGATGGAAATCCTTCAGCTGGTGCTCCAGCAGCTTACTGTCACAAGCCTCATACATGATATCATGGAAACGGTTGTCCAGCTCCGCCAGCTGCTCCAGATGTCCCTTCCTGGCGTGGAATTCTGCCAGGTAGACATTCTCCTCCATCTCTTCCATCTGTTCTTTTGTGATATGCTCCGTGGCCCAGCGGGCACAGAGTCCCTCCAGCAGGGAACGGATGACATAAATATCCCGCACATCCTTTTCCGTGATGCCGGTGACATAGGCCCCTTTATTGGGAATGATCTGTATCAGTCCCTCCAGTTCCAGCTGCCGGAACGCCTCCCTCACCGGGGTTCGGCTGACGCCCATCTCTTCCCCGATTGTCACTTCCCTCAATTCTTCATGCTCCGCGTACCTGCCGTTTAAGATATCATCTCTCAGCCGGTGAAATACGCGGCCCCGCAGGGAGTATTTATCTGCCACTTCCTGCTTTACACTGTAATTACCCATCTCTTTCTTTTTCTTACCCTCCTGTTTGTGCCGCCTGCGGCAGCCCTTCACTCATTTTCCCATACCGGGATTTTCTCTTCCGGAACCTATTGATCCGCCCCTGCCCCCGGCATATTCTAAAGTACACTTCACATTCTTATACCCGGCTGTTGTCACATGCCGGGCAATGCAATATTGTTTTTCAGACAGACCTGCTCCACACAGCCCACGATCTCCTCGTCCGTCATCACGGTGACACGTCCTCCCGCGTACTCTTCGTCCACCCATTTTTTAATCTCTGCCACCAGTTCGGAGCCCTTCTCCACCTGCGCCTCTCCCTTGAGCCCGTAATAGGTATTGAGCCAGTGGGCGATTCCCGCCAGTCCCGAGGTGTTGGAAATGGCGCACAGCACCGGCCTGTTCAGGAATTTCTCCGTGTCAAAGATATTGTAGATTTCCTCGTTTTTCAAAAGGCCATCTGCGTGTATCCCTGCCCTGGTCACATTAAAATTCCTGCCCACAAAAGGCGTCCTGGGCGGGATACTGTATCCGATTTCCTTCTCATAGTATTCTGCCAGCTCCGTGATCACCGTGGTGTCCATTCCGTTTAAGTCACCCTTTAACTGGGCATACTCAAACACCATGGCCTCAAGGGGTGTGTTGCCCGTGCGTTCCCCGATTCCGAACAGGGAAGTATTCACGCCGGAACAGCCGTAAATCCAGGCCGTGGTGGAATTGGACACTGCCTTATAAAAATCATTGTGTCCATGCCACTCTATCAGTTCATGAGGCACGCCTGCGTGAGTGTGGATGGCATAAATAATGCCCTGGACACTTCTGGGAATCACCGCACCCGGATAATTCACCCCATATCCCATGGTATCGCAGGCCCTGATTTTCACCGGAATCCGGTAAGTCTCCATCAGTTTCATCAGCTCCACACAAAAAGGTACCACATAGCCGTAAATATCTGCCCTTGTGATATCTTCCAGATGGCATCTGGGGCTGATTCCCTCCTCCAGACAGTCCCTTATCACGCTCAGGTAATGTTCCATGGCCTGGCGTCTTGTCATTTTCAGCTTCAGAAAAATATGGTAATCCGAACAACTGACCAGAATACCGGTCTCCTTCATGCCAATCTCCTTCACCAGCCTGAAATCGTCCTTGCTGGCGCGGATCCAGCTTGTCACCTCCGGAAACGCATAACCTTTTTCCATACATTTATAAACGGCATCCCGGTCTTTTTTGCTGTAAAGAAAAAATTCGCTGGCGCGGATCATCCCGTTTTTTCCGCCCAGCCTGTGGAGATAATCATAGATGGTCACAATCTGCTCCGTGGTATAGGGCGCCCTGGACTGCTGTCCGTCCCGGAACGTGGTGTCCGTGATCCAGATTTCCCTGGGCATATTATGGGGCACAGTCCTGTCGTTGAAAGGAATCTTAGGGATCTCGGAATAAGGAAACATATTGCGGAATACATTGGGCTTCCTGACATCGTCCAGGATGTACATATGCTCCTCTATCTGCAGCAGATTGCTGTTCTTATTCATGGTAACCGGACGGTTCTGAAACATTTCGTTCTCTCTCATATCCCTCTCCTCCCTTTTTACACGCTTGTATTATTGTATACAATCAGAGAGGTATTGTCAATGTTTTCTTCCAAAAACTTTCCCGGCTATCCGTCCAGAAGATGCCCCACATGCAGCATGCCCCAGCCCTGCTGGTTCCACGGCAGTCCCAGATCCGTCGCCGTAAACTGCAGCCGCTGCTTTCCCTTTTCATTGGTCAGGCCGGGGAACTGCTGGAAGAGTATCGCAGCCGCCCCCGAGACCACCGGCGTGGCCATGGAAGTACCGCTTTTTCTTGTATAGGCATTACGATAACCGATCCTGTCATTTCCTTTCCAGCGCACATTACAGGATAAAATATCTGTTCCCGGCGCTACGACATCAGGCTTACGATACAGCATACTTCTGGCGCCTCTGCCAGAATAATTCTCACACAGATCTCTGCGGGCGCCAAAATATCCGCCTTCATGGCATCCGACCGTAATCACCCTGCGGCTGCACCCAAGCGGCGATATTGTCCCTTCCCTCGGTCCATTATTCCCTGCCGCACATACCACCACAATCCCTTCTTCCCATGCCGCATCCAAAAGTTCAACCAATCCTTCCATATGCTCCATCTCACCGTTTGAACCGATTCCCAGAGACACATTCAACACTCTGATCTGATAGCGCGCATAATTGTTCAAAACCCACTCCAGGCCACGATGCATGCTCTCGACGCAGCCTTCTCCATTCTGGTCCAATACTTTGCCCACACATAATCTGCAGGCCGGAGCAATGCCCTTATAAAGTCCATGAGATGCATACCCATTACCGCCTACACAGCCAGCAACATGTGTTCCATGCCCACTGTCATCATAACTGGCCTGACGGCCATTTACAAAATCTACAAAAGTCAATATCCGTTTGCCGAAATCCGGATGCCGGCCAATACCGGTGTCCAGAATAGCTACTGCGATTTCCTCTGTCGCAATATTTCTTTGTATATCATCTTTACACTTTACCTGTTTTCTAACACGATTCACCACTGGTCTCCGCACATTAAAATACTTCGCCGGAAATTCCAATATCCTGCAGCATACCAAAACTCCCGGCCTATAGATTTATTCTATGCCGGGAGTTTCTCCATGTTCTGCACTGTATTTTTGTTTATTTTCTGCTTATCTTACCCTTCTGCTCCATCTGTTCCCACGCCACAGGAACAATGCCATCGCTGCAAAAAGAAGGCCTGCGCTGAAGAACCACTTCGGGTGGATGCTCCTGTCGCCTGTATCCGGGGAATCATCCTTATTACCAAGCGATGCAAATACAGCCTGACCATCTTTTACGTCCGCCACAGAACTGCCTCCGGAACCATAGTTATAGATACCGTAAGCAGAAAAATGCTTCGCCGTAAAAGTAAGAGCATCCATACCGTCTGATGCCGCCACTCTGCTCTCCACTTCTTCCAGCTGTCCGTCTGCATCAAGGCATACTACATGAAGGTTCTCATCCCCGACTCCATCAGGCAGTGGAATCGTCACATCTACACTCATTTTGCCAAGCCCGGTGATCGGTACACCTGTAGCCTCTTCCGTCAGGTTGATCTCATAGGCGCAAAGATTAGCCGGCAATGTATTTCCATATATTTTCTTATAAACAGTACCGATCTGACGTCTGGCGTCCTCACTGTCTTCGATCGTCATCAGATAACTGTCCTCAGATCCCGCTAAGACAGCGCCCGCAGTTCCGCTGTCAGGCAGAGTATTACTTCTGATCTGCACCGTAATCCCTGTCTCTGCAGCAGCGTCAGCAGACTCCCCGCCACTGACAGCTATCTGCTCACCCTCTTCCAGAACATAATCCGCACCGCCAATCTGGCAGGTCTCTCCGACTGCCGGCACGGAACCGCTTCCCTGCCTTGCAACGATCTGCAGCACACCGCTTTCACCGCCCGCCGCTTCCTTCGTCATCTTACAGACAACGCCTGCAAAGCCTGCCCTGCTGTCATCCAGGATCGTACCTGTCAAATCGCTGACTGCTTCCGGAATGACTGCCACCGGACTGCCCTTCAATGCCATATCACGATAATCATCCCGATACAGTTTCGTCGACATCGTCTCATACGAAACCTTCGGCAGGACTTCTCCTTCAAAGACCACACACCCGCTCTCTTTTGAGGAACCCGTACTGTCAAAGGCCCGCAGCCCGATTTCCTCAACAGACGCCGGAATATGCAGATCCGCGATCGGACAGCCGGCAAATGCCCGGTCACTTATCTTCCTGAGATTATTGCCACCTTCCACTGTAGTAAGACTTCCGCAGCCGGCAAATGCCGCTTCGCCGACTACCTCTATACTGTCTGGCAGATTAACGCCTGTAATATCACTGCGGTCTTTAAAAACTTCGGCGCCGATGCTCTTAACCCCTGAAGGTATAGAAACTTCACCGCCATTTCCTTTATATGCCAACAGGATGCCGTCACCCACGACCAGATGATCTCCACTGCCGTTCTGTTTCCAGTCCGACAGCCATGCAGTCTGTTCAAAAGCAGACGCCTCAATCTTTCGTACACTGGCCGGAATAACAACCTCCGCCAGATCATCGCAATGATAGAAAGCGGCATACCCGATTTCCTCCACACCATCCGGAATCACCATAGACTGCAATCCTGACCTGGCAAAAGAAAACTCACCGATCCTGACAATATCCTCCGGGAGCGTATAAGATGTCATCGCATCGTCATAATAAGCCTGCGCTGCTACGATCTGCTTACCTTCACTATTACGAACGATCGTATACTTCGGGAAGGAACCGCCCTTAGCATCCTCAGAACCGGCCAGCCCCGGTACGGTATCTGTATTCTGCTCCGCATCGTCCGCAGGATCTCCGCCAATGGTTTCCCCTGTACCGCCTACATTGATGGTAGCAGTTGAATTATCAATCATAATATAAGCCTGTTGTCCAAGCACTCTTGTCTTACCCTTGACGGACGAATCCTCTTCCTCCGCCATAGCATTCATGTGAGATACCTCATGATAATAATCAGCCGGTGACAGCGATGGCTTCTCCTCGGAACCGGTATTCTCTTCACCGTCTCCATCTTCCGGCAGGTTATTCCCGCTGACACTGCCAGCGACAGGCGCTTCCTCATACTCCGACACTTCTATATCTTCCAGCTTCAATGTCTGTGCGAAAGTATAAGCTGCCGAACCCACATCTGCTTTGATCTCCAGCTTTGTACACCCGTCAAAAGCCGTGCTGTGGATAGTACTCACCGAAGACGGCATCGTGATCTTCCGTATTCTCACACAATCCTCAAAGGCCTTCATATCGATATTTTTAACGGAATAGGGAATTTCCACATTCTTCAGATTCCTGCAGTTGGAAAATGCATAAGCCGGTATTTCCTTTACATTACTGCTGATATTTACCTTCTCCAGATTATAATCACCCCAGAATGCATAAGGTTTGATCGCTTTCACAGTAGACGGCATCGCATAACTGTCGCCTTTCCTTCCGGCCAGAACCTGATAGATCGTATCTCTGCCGTCCTTATTCAGGATTGTCCCATCATCGCAGGTAAATTTGGGATTGCTGCTGCTGAATTTAACATTCTGCAGGCTGTGGTTTCCGGCAAATGCACCGTTCCCCAGACTGGTAACCCCTATTCCCACCGTAACTTCCTTCAAAGACTGACAGCCGCTGAAGGCCGCCGTCCCGATCGACTGAACAGCGTCCGGAATCGTCACACTCTCGAGATTCTTACAGCCTGAAAAAGCTCTTGCGCCAATGCTCTTTACCGCATCGCCTACCGTAACGCTCCTGACAGTATCATTACCCGCAAACG
>OFGO01000886.1_pt1 | contig 25359 bp, 24 predicted proteins | sample 1521761 | NCBI WGS metagenome assembly OFGO01 (sample SAMEA3504128, study PRJEB24116) | mouse gut metagenome | biome: mouse gut; feature: mouse-associated habitat; material: faeces | place: Denmark | collected 2011
TAAAAGTCTAACAGCCAAATCTCATCTTAAAATCAATGCGTTTTGCTCTTCTCTACATCCAATTATACTATCGGATTTTTAGAAAATCTATGATGCCACGGTATGTGGTAGTGAATTTGCGATGGACGGTAAAACCGTTTTGTAAGCATCAATCGTGACACTTTATATGTTCACAAAATGATTTCATAAGTTCGACAGTTTCAGATTTATTAAATCCCAACTCAAACATGTTACTCATATATGAGCAACAAAGTATCTTGACAGTTTCTTGCGTTTTATCTTGTATATGCTTAGCATCTTGCGTAACAGTGAATTTACCGCTTCTTGAGCAAGTGATAAGTTGTTCCTGCTTTAACCTTTTATAAGACTTCGCAACAGTATTCGGGTTTATATGTAACAATTTTGCCATTTCACGGATAGACGGGATAGATTCCCCTGAACAAAGATTTCCGCAAAGAATTTTATACAACATTTTGTTGCAAAGTTGCAGATAAATAGGCGTAACATCGTGAAACACCCAATTCTCGTAATCCATTAGGTTTCCTTCTTTCAATAGAAATATACATTATTGATAATAGCAGCCTGTGCTTTCTTTTGAATGAGTAAATCACGCAAAAAAATTGCTTGATTTACTCATTCGCTTTTTCATTCACAAGAGTAGAATGTGGATATCAAAATGAAAAGGAGATTTGCTATGAGTACATTATTGGAAGCAAAAGAAGTAACAAAAATCTATGGAAAAGCGGGGCATCCCAGTTTAAACAAGGTATCCTTTCGTGTTGCCGAGGGTGAATTTATTGGCATTATGGGGGCATCTGGCTCTGGAAAGACCACTTTGCTCAATGTTCTTTCCACGATAGATACTCCTACAAGCGGAGATATCTGGATTAACGGCGTGAACTTGAAAAATCTCAACCATACAAGTGCTGCCGATTTTCGCAAAGACAATTTAGGATTTATTTTTCAAGAGTATTTTCTGCTTGACAGCCTTACTATCCGTGAGAATATATCCGTTCCCCTTACTCTCCAGAAACTTCCGCCTAAAAAAATCGAAAATATGGTGAGGAGTCTGGCAGAAAGATTTGGCATAGCATCGCAGTTGGGCAAATATCCCCATGAATTGTCTGGCGGACAGCGGCAAAGGGCATCCGCAGCAAGGGCGATTGTAAAGCAGCCAAGTATATTGTTTGCAGACGAGCCAACGGGGGCGTTAGATTCAAGCTCAGCTACGGAACTGTTGAATACTTTGTATGAAGCCAACCAAGAACTGCATACCACCATATTGATGGTTACGCATGACGCTTATGCAGCGAGCTTTGCAAGCCGCATTCTTATTTTTAAGGACGGCTGTATTATCAAGGAACTTGCCAAACATGGCAGTAACAGGCGTGACTTCTATGAAGCTATTGCTGCGGAAGTTGCCAGATTAGATACTGAACGATAAGGGGGAAAAACAATGAATAATTTATCTATGGCATTTAAGAATTTAAGGAAAAATTTTTCATTTTATGCTCTTTATCTGCTGTCTGTATCCCTTGTTATTACGGTCTACTTTGCGTTTAAATCATTTTCAATGAACAGCGTAATGCTTGAGAAAATATCGGGGGATGGTCGAGTAGAATCCATGTGCAATGTCATTTCTGTATTTCTGGTAGCCTTTGTGATTTTTTATATGTCATATTCAAATCGCTTCTTTTTGAGACGCCGCACTAAGGAACTTGGGATTTATGCGTTGTTAGGTTACAGAAAATCAAAGATGCTTTCTTTGCTTGTATCTGAAAATATTTTAATCGGTTGCGGCTCTCTTATCGTAGGCTTGGTATTGGGAGCCATTATGCATAAGGGCATTGTATATGGGACAACAGCTCTTTTGAATTTGTCAATAGACAATGCGGAAATCCATTTCTTCAATTTAAATGCTATTAAAAACACTGTCGTTTTTATTTTTTTGATAATGTGTGTAATGGCTATATCAAATGCCTTCTTTCTTTTCAGAACTTCGCTCATGGATTTGGTTCGGTTTGAAAAAAGTGCGGAGAAAAGAATGAAATTCAAAAAAGCACCTTCCATATTCGGCTTTATTCTAATCATTGTCGGATATGGACTGGCATTGGATATTTTCCGTGGCGCTGATTCCTTATGGTTTACTGTTGGGTTTTACCATACAGGGCTGTTGACTGCCATGTTAATTGTGGTGGGAACTGTCCTGTTCATTGCTTATTTTCTCCCGTTTGCTGTGCAGAAAAGTAAACAGCATAAGAAAACATTTTATACCGAAACAAAGATTGTGACGGCTCCTAATTTTATTTATCGCATACGCTCTAATGCTAGGACTTTAATAATGCTTACGCTTTTATCAGCAGCGACATTGACTGTTTCAAGTGTAATGGCATTATCGCTTTTCTATCCTATTGCTGCAGTTGCTCGGATAGCTCCCTCTGAGTTGGAATTTAGAATTGAGGAAGAAGGACAGTTAAACAATGCAAAATTGCTTGTTAGCCAATATGCACCCGATGATTCCGTAACTTATATTCAAACTGATATTTATAAGGTGACTGCATCTGCCGAAAAACTCCCTATGGAGTATAGCGTGGGAACTTCAAAAGGCAGTGCTGACAACGAAAATATATTGAGGGAAGCGGGCTTTGAATGCATTTCATATTCGCAATATATTTCCCTGTTACAAGCTCAAGGGAGAAATGATATTGCGGGTAAACTATCGGTATTGCAGGATGATGAATGTATTTTGGTAAAGTATCAGCCAAATGCTGACGGAAGCGATGAAACTGGAAGTATCTATTCCTTGAATATCAATGACGGCAGCATACCACTTACTGTAAAAGCAACAACACTCAACAATCCTATTTCCTTTGCAAACAGCATAGGTACAATGATTTTAAGTGATAATGTTTATGAACAGATAAAATCTGATACAGTTTTAGAAAACAGTATTGTGAGCATAAATGGCGAGGGCATCGAAGATAACGAGAATTTGTTCAAGGACATGAGCAATCTGCTTAGTAATAGTCCATATTTACAGGGACATTCCCATAGAGTGAATGAGATTATGTCGGCAAGCAGTTCAACTTTCCTTTTGATTGGATTTTTGGTTGTACTGTTTTTCATTGCGACAGGCAGTATCTTATATTTTAATAATATTTCTGCGGTTTCAGATTTAAAAGCCGATTATGAAATACTCAGTAAAATGGGATACTCAAACAGAAAGCTAAAGAGGATTCTCAGAAAGCAAGTTTTAACCTTTTTCAGTATTCCATTCCTTTTCGGGCTGATAGACTGTATATTCGCAACGATTGTTTATAAAACAGGACTCATGCAGGATTTGCTTGGAAATACGATTACTCTTTATTTCCCTACCATGATTGCGATAGCTCTGACAGCTTCAATATATTTCATATATTACTTCATTACAGTCCATACTTGTTATAAAACAGTACTAAAGGGTTAACCATGACCAAGCTGTCGGCAGAGTGTCGGCAGCTTGGTACTCTTTATCTTAGCATGAAAATATGGTAAAATACAGAAAACTCATAAGGGAGTGATAAAAATGAAAGACATGGTATCAAAATCACTATTCCTAACGAATTACCTGTTGATTATCTTTTATATAAGTTGGAATATAAACGAGAAACAGACTACCATAGGTAGCGGTGTTCCACTTCTTATATCCAGTTTGATGCTGATTGATGTTACCTACATCAGTTCCTGCAATATCAGAGAAAGCAAAGTAATGAATTTGTTTTGCGGATTATTGGCTTTAGATAGTTGGTATCTGCTGTTGTCCTTTGAAGAAGGACGAGTTGAACAGGTCATCCTTACTGCACTACACCCTATCATATGTTATTTATCCATTAAATTTATCCTGATGTTTTTGTTTCAAGGAAGCGGATATAAATTTAGGAAAGCAACTAACCTTATGCTTTTTGTAACCTGCATCAGCTCTCTTGTTGGTATTGCCATATCGGGCAGGGCATTCGCCTGTTTGTATGGAATACAGTTTTTGGCGGGATGGTTATCCTTTTTCTTTGTTCTGACTTATCACCGAAAAAGAGTTGCATTTGTCCTAAAAAGCGAATGGAAGTGTATTCTATTTTCCGTTATAGTCATTACGACATTCTTCATTGCTTATTATATTGCTACAATCAATGTGAAAAATCACATTGCCAATTTTGGGATATATCTGCCCATGCTTCTGTTTCTTATGAGCATTCATGGTATAGTAATTAAAGAACATGGCAGTTATCCGCTTTCTACCGTATTCAACAAAAGACAAACAGCACTAATCTTATGTCTGTCATTACTTGCTCTTTGGCTGATGATTGCGTTAATAGGTGGCGGTGATAAAGAACTGTTTGTTGTGGTAAATGCACTATTCTCTTTTATCTATATCTGCAATATCATATTGGGGATGAGCTTAAAACAAGGTGAAAGCAGAATAATCAAAGAAAGTAAATACAAGTCTTCTTTGCGGCAGTTGCAGCAAGAGGAATTGTTAAAAACAGAATTTTCAAATTTTCTTCATGATGATGTACTTCAAGACCTTCTCTCAATTAAAAATATGATGACGAAAGCTCATCGTCCAGATATACAGGACATTATTATTGAAACACTTGATAATTTGAACACGCATATCCGTGAACAAATGCAGGACTACCATCCTGTTATTTTGAAAAACTTAACCGTTAAAGAGAACTATCAAAATTTAATTGAAGCTATTTCGCAGTCTTTTCCGCAGAGAAAGATTGTGGTATCCTTTGATTGTTCCGACACCTTGTTTTTAGTCGAGCCATATAATGTGCTGATATATCGGTTGCTCAAGGAGCTTCTCACCAATGTTTTTAAGCATTCAGATGGCAATAGAGCTTGGGTGATGCTCACGCAGGAAAATGACATTATTGAGTTATGTGTCAGCGATGATGGAAACGCTACCCCAGACAGCTTACTTGTAATTGATAAATCGAAACATAAAGGCATTGCTTCTATTACCGAGCAAGTAAATAATATGAGCGGCTCAATAACTATTTCAGATAACTCGCCACACGGCATTTGCATACAAATTACACTACCAATGAAAGGGGATGTTTCTTATCAATATTTTGTTAGTTGATGACCATACGCTTTTCGCCAAAAGTCTTTCAGTTGCTTTAGATGAGTATAATGAAATTGAGCATTTCTATTCAACACAGGACATTCAAGGCATAGGGCAAATGGTTTGCGATAAAAACATAGATATTATTTTAATGGATATTAACCTCGGCAATTTAAGCGATACAGATGGTTTGGAAATAGCATCAAACCTACTGAAATCAAGCCCTATGGTAAAAATAATTATTCTTACAGGATATGACCTGCCTGTATATAGGCACGAAGCAAAGAAAATCGGTATCAGTGGCTTTCTTAACAAAAATATCAGCCCTGATGATTTAATTTCTTCGCTAATTCATGTTTCTCGTGGAAACACTTGCTTTCCATCCGAAAGTAATGAAATAATGATTGAAGATTTAACAAGTATGGAAAAGAAGATATTACAGCTTATTAGTAGCGGTAAAAAACGGAAATGTGTCGCTGATGAGCTATATATGAGTGAGAGGACACTTTCTAATCACTTGCAACACATTTTTGAAAAGTTAAATGTTTCCTCTGTTGTAGAAGCCGTAACAAAAGCCATTCAACTCGGATACATATCGCCAATATGTTAAATAATAACTGTCTATTAGCTCTTTTAAGTAGTAATTTGGGAGAGGAAATTTTAAATATTAATATTACATATATGAATTTTTTCTTCTCATATATAGAGATATAATCTCTAGTTTGCAGAGATTTCACATCGTTTAAGTAGAACTTTCACTTCTGTACAATGTATAGCATAAAATCTATTAGTACAGGTGGTGAAAAAATGAGCGAAGCCGCAGAAAATTTTGATTTTCTGGAATTAGGGCAGGCAATCCAAGATGCCCGTGAAAAACAGCGGATTACAAGAGAAGAATTAGCCGAGGAGCTTGGCATTTCGGCAAGGCATTTGCAATCCGTGGAGAAAGAGGGGCAGTATCCGAGCTTTCGGCTGTTTATTCAGCTTGTTACAATGTTCCACATATCCGTAGACCAGTACATACACCCAGACAGTCCGACAAGGAAAACAACTTTACGTCGGCGGTTAGATTGTACTTCTTGACACTTTTGATGATATGGAACTGACTATCATAGCAGGGACAGCGCAGGGGATATGTAAGGCAAAAGAGCAGCCAGAGGATTGACCTCTGGTTTTTCTTTCACCCATTCTGCCATCAATAGGCAGGACATCCTTATGTAGAGAAAGCACTTATGTAAAGAGAATGGGTAAATCTTTCATAATACCGAGAGATTTACCCATTTTTATATATCAAAACTTTACATAACACATAGGCAGTTCATCTCCTGACGATATACTTGGCACAGGAGGTGTTCAAAATGGAAACTAAAAAAATCACGAACCTTGAGGAACTAATTAACCAAACAAAACAGAACCTGAAAGACACAGGATACAGCTCAACGTCCCTCTGCGTGCATGGGAAAATATGGAGAGAGCTTTCCGAATATCTTTCCTCTAAAGGGATTGCATCCTATGCGCCAGTAAATGGTCTGGATTACCTGCATTACAAAATCAATTATCCAGAAATCCTTGAAAGAACCCTTACGCATGACGAACGGGATTTCATCAGAGCCATCCGTTTCCTTAACGAATATCAGGAAAACGGCGCAATCCCTTCAGCCCTTCCACGCAGGCGTATCATATGGGACAGCGAAACAGAAAGCCTGCGGGAAGAGTTTGAAGTTTTCTGCCAGAAAAATCTGAACAGCAGGTCAACTGTAAAATCACGGATGTATGCTGCAAGCCGTTTTATGCAGGTTGTCCTTATTGACAAACAGGTAAAAGTTGAAAAAATCAATGCTAAAACCATATCGGAGTACGCCGCTGGACTAAGCGGCTACTCAAAAGCCACTGCAACCGTCCATTTGGCAGGGCTGCGTTTTTTCTTCCGCTTTCTTTATGAAAAAGGATATGTTAAGGCAGATGTTTCCCCCTTTGTGCCACGGCTTCATGGCGCGACTGGCGAAAAAATTCCGCATATCCTCAGCGAAGATGATGTCAGGAAACTCCTTGATTCCATCGACAGGGGAAATCCGATTGGGAAAAGGAATTACGCAATCCTTTTGATGGCGGCGCTGCTCGGGATGCGTGACAGCGACATCACGAACCTTACCTTTTCCAATCTGGACTGGGAGAAAAACAGCATTACATTTTTTCAAAAAAAGACCAGCCGCATGGTAAAGCTCCCATTACTGCCAGCAGTAGGGGATGCGCTGATTGACTACCTTAAATATGGCAGGCCGCAGACTGACAGCAGCTATGTGTTTGTCAAGCATAAAGCCCCTTTTGAAAAAGCCGTGTCTTTTTATTGCGTCATGTCTGTATGTATCAGCAACGCAGGTATCAGCGTGGGAAAAAACGTCAGCCACGGGCTGCATATACTCCGCCACACACTGGCGAGTGAACTGGTGCGCCAAGGGGAAGCATACAGCACGGTATCGGCAATCCTCGGGCACTCTGGAATCGGCTCGACGGATGCCTACACCCATATAGACCTTGACGGCCTGCTTAAATGTGCATTGGAACTTCAGGAGGTGACGTCACATGAATGAATATATCGGAAAGCTGTGCTTTGAAAGCCAGTTTGCGCAGGAACTCACAGGCTTTATCCGTGAAAAGCAGGGGCTTGGAAACAAATACATATGCGAGATGCGGAATTTATGGCACTTTGACAAGTTTGTGAAAGAAAATGGCTTTCAGGAAAATATCCATGATCAGGTTCATGATCTGTATGGAATTGGAGTATCTGCGGAAATGGTGAGCAAAATCACAGATAAGATTCTGCCCCAGGTAAAAGAGTGGCAGTCCCGCCCTTTGAATCCAATTTATCCTTTTGTGTTCATGGATTGTATCCACTATAAAGTGCGGGAAGATGGCCGGATCTTGAACCGTGCTGCTTATGTGGTATTAGGCGTTACTGTTGAAGGGTATAAGGACATTCTGAGCATCACGGTAGGCGCAAATGAAACCAGCAAGTTCTGGCTTGGCATGTTAAACGATTTGAAAAACCGTGGAGTAAAAGACGTACTGTTTTTCTGCGTAGATGGCCTGCCCGGCTTTAAAGAGGCGATACAGGCAGTATATCCGCAGGCAGAAATACAAAGATGCGTGATCCATATGCTGAGGAATTCTTTCAAGTATATCAACTATAATGATTTGAAGAAGTTTTCTACAGACTTCAAAGCCGTCTACAATGCGCCAACGGAATCAGCGGCACTGACAGAACTGGATATCATCAAAGAAAAATGGGGAAAAAAATATCCTTATGCCATTAGTAACTGGGAAAATAACTGGGAAGATGTAAGTTCATTTTTTCAATTTTCAGATGATATCAGACGCATCATGTACACGACAAATATCATAGAGGGTGTAAACCGCCAGTATCGGAAAGTCACCAAGACAAAAAGTGTATTCCCAAGTGATACATCTTTGGAAAAGATGCTATATCTGGCCAGTGAGAATGTAGTAAAAAAATGGACGCAGAGATATCGAAACTGGGACCAGGTATTGAACCAATTGATTGTTTTGTACAGCGAAAGAATCACGAAATACCTGTAAAGTAAAAGGCGGGATGGCAATCATCTAAACAAACCATCCCACCCTTATTCCATCGGCATCTGTATGATTGCCAAAAAACTTAGGTCTTATTCCGGAGGCCGGGTGTGGGCAGAGCCCACGAAAAAGCAATAAATACAGAGCCTTAATAAACATGCAAAAAATTAGAAATAACTGTATAACCCTCCTGAATCTGGGTATACTATAGATACAAAGAAATCTTCGACAGCAAATCGACATCACAAAAAGTGTAAAATCGACAGAGATTTTTTACATATCTTATTCTTATCAGGAAGTCTTAAATTCCATAGACACAAGATTTTTTACAGCCTCGTAGAGTATCTACCGTTTATATTTATATGAGCAAAGTTGCATAGATTTGAATTTGCTTTCATAGTTTGTGAGCAAATATGTAGAAGTGTAATAATGGTAATTATGATTTGTTTGTGTTTATAAATGTTTTTTTGCAGTTTTGTGTTTACATGCATTCATAGTTTAGCAAACAAAACTTTCAGCAGTGCAGCCCGCTGCTTATCCCCCAAATTTTCTATTATATGGAAAAGCACAAAAAGCCCCTCTTGCACATACACTGTTATTAAGTACGCCAAGAGGTGCTTTTTTTTGAAATCATTTCCCCAACCACTCACCGCCGCTGAAGAAAATTATTATATGCAAAAATATACGGAGGGTGACTTAGAGGCTAAACATGTCCTTATTGAAAGAAACCTGCGCCTTGTGGCTCATATCGTCAAGAAATACCAGACGCTGGAAGAAGACAACGAAGACCTCCTGTCAGTGGGAACTATCGGGCTTATCAAAGCGGTGGTTACATTCAACCCTGACAAGAGCGTAAGGCTCGGAACCTATGCCGCCAGATGTATAGAGAACGAGATCCTTATGAATCTCCGGGCGAAGAAGAAGTCTTCCAGAGAAGTGTCTCTGTATGAACCGATCGGAACGGACAGAGAAGGAAATGAGATACAGCTTTTTGACATTATAGAAACAAATGAGGATGACGCCCACCACAAGGCGGAGCTTAAGGATGACATCAAGATGCTGTACCGGAAAGTGGAGTCGGAGCTGTCGCCCAGGGAGCGCTTGGTGCTTAAGATGAGATATGGCCTGTATAATGAGGAAGAGTATACGCAGCGGGAGATAGCAAAGCATCTGGGCATCTCTCGTTCTTACGTTTCAAGAATCGAGAAGAGCGCGATTGAAAAGCTGAGAGAGTATTTTTAAGAGAGCATTTTTAATGTTGACATTCTTTTGCATTTCCGATAAGATATAAGCATATTTTTGGAGACGGGGGTTTCTTCCCCCAGTCAGTCTCCGGTCATTTATCCGGCCGATTCGGCCTGCTATCACTTATGATTGATCTTAAACAGAAGAAAGGAGTGTGCAAATGTCATTCAGCACAGTAATGTCTGCGGCTATCGATGGTCTCCATGTTGAGCCTGTGCACGTAGAGGCAGATATAAGCAACGGCCTTCCGATGATACATATGGTGGGCTATCTGTCGTCGGAGGTAAAGGAGGCGTCAGAGCGGGTGAAGACCGCAATACATAATTCCGGCGTTCAGATTCCCGCGAAAAAGATTATCATCAACCTGGCTCCGGCGACCGTCAGGAAAAGGGGGGCGTCCTTTGACTTTCCCATCGCGCTGTCCATGCTGGCGGCTCTTGGAGAAATTCCGGGGAAAAAGCTGGAAGGAACAATGGTAATCGGTGAACTGAGCCTGGACGGAAGCTTGAGGGAAGTTCCGGGAGTCCTTCCAATCGTGGCAGAAGCGCGGAATCTTGGATGCACGAGATGCATCCTCCCACAGGGAAACGCGTCCGAGGGAGCATTGGCGGACGGTATTGAGGTGTTCGGGGCGGAAACTCTCGGACAGGCTGTGGGGTTTCTGAAAGGGGAAACACAGCTCCCATGCGCGGAAAGATCCTGCGGCGGCGCAGGCAGGACATGCAGGGAGGATGAGGTAGACTTTGGAGATATCCAGGGGCAGGATGCCGTGAAACGGGCTGTGGAAGTAGCGGTGGCAGGCGGCCACAATATTCTGCTGATCGGGCCTCCAGGCAGCGGGAAATCGATGGTTGCCCGGAGGATTCCCACAATTCTTCCAAAGCCTTCATATGAAGAAAGCCTGGAGATAACAAGGATATACAGCGTCCTGGGGATGGTGGACAAGGAGAATCCGCTGATGAAGGAGCGGCCTTTCAGGAGCGTGCACCACACAGTGACGAGAGCTGCCCTTACAGGAGGAGGGCTTATTCCTTCTCCGGGGGAAATCAGCCTGGCGCATGGCGGGGTATTGTTTTTAGATGAGCTTGCAGAATTTAAAAAGCAGGTGCTTGAAGTATTAAGACAGCCCCTGGAAGAGCGGAAGATCAGAATAAACAGGGCGCGAGGGGGCTACGAGTTCCCTGCGGACTTTATGCTTGTCGCCGCTATGAATCCCTGCCCCTGCGGGAATTACCCGGATCTTTCAAAGTGCAGCTGTACGCCGTGGCAGATACAGCAGTATCTTGCCCACATAAGCCAGCCGCTCCTGGATCGGATTGATATATGCATAGAAACGCCGAAAGTGGGTTTTGCCGATATACGGCAGAAGGATGCCGGGGGAGCTTCGGCTCATATCCGAAAGCGGGTTGAGGCTGCCCGGCTTGTGCAGAGGGAGAGGCTTGCCGGGAGCAGGGCGCGGTGGAACGCCTTGCTGGGAGTGAAGGAGACAGAAAGGTTCTGCCGTCTGGGCAGGGAGGAGGAGCTGCTGATGAAACAGGCTTTCGCCGCCCTGGGGCTTACGGCGAGGACGTATCATAAGATATTGAAGGTTGCGAGGACGATTGCTGACCTGGACGGGGAGGCGGATATCAGCGGAGCGCATTTGAAAGAAGCAATCGGGTACCGGACTGCAGATAAGAAATATTGGAGGAGGTAGCAGCATATGCATATGATATACGAGTATTGGCTGGCGGCGGTTTCCGGGGTGCCGTCGGGCAGGAAGAGACAGCTCAGGGAGCTGGCAGGGAACGCGGAGGCAGCCTATTATATGGAAGAAAAAGAGCTGCGGGCCTCCGGACTTTTAAAGGAAAGGGAGATACAGGCCTTTTTGCTGGCGAAAAAGAATCCGTTTCGGGAAGAATATGAAAGAATGAGAAAGCAGGAAATCCATTTTGTGCCGTATTTTGCGGGAGAGTACCCGAAGAGGCTTTGCTGCATTCAGAATCCGCCCTACGCCATATACGTGAAGGGCGCTCTCCCGGAGGAGGGAAAAGTATCGGCGGCGATCGTGGGGGCGAGAAAATGCACTCCCTATGGGGAACAGATGTCGCTGGCTTACGGGGAGGCGTTTGCGAGGGCGGGAGTACAGGTCATAAGCGGAATGGCGAGGGGGATTGACGGGGCGGGTCAGAGAGGAGCCCTGAACGGAGGAGGGAAAAGTTTCGGGATCCTGGGATGCGGCGCAGACATCTGTTATCCGAGAGAACATTTCGGGCTGTATATGGATCTGCAGCAAAGCGGAGGGATTATCAGCGAGCAGCTTCCGGGGACAAAACCGTTTCCGGGATTTTTCCCGGCGAGGAACCGGATTATAAGCGCCCTGTCAGATGTGGTGCTGGTGATGGAGGCAAGAGAAAAAAGCGGCTCCCTCATCACTGCCGACATGGCATTGGAACAGGGGAAGGATGTCTATGCCCTGCCGGGGCCGGCGACAAGCCCTCTGAGCCAGGGCTGCCATCATCTTATACGGGAGGGAGCCGGGATACTGGTATCGCCGGAGGTTTTGCTGGAAGAAATGAGTCTTTGCAGTGAAAAAGTTGGACAAATAATAAACAAAAATGAAAAAATGCTTGAAACTACAGAAAATTTAGTGTATAGTTGTCTCGATTTCACACCGAGAGGAGTGAACGGCCTGTCAGAACGGACAGGACTTCCTGCCAGGAAGGTCCTAGAACTTCTGATTTCCCTTGAACTTAAAGGGATGGTAAAAGAAATTTCAAAAAATTATTATATAAGGACCTGACAGGATCCTGGACGGAGGCAGTGGTTTTATGGCTAGATATCTTGTAATTGTGGAGTCGCCTGCGAAGGTGAAGACAATTAAAAAATTTCTGGGGAGCAATTATGCGGTGGCTGCATCAAACGGCCATGTGAGGGATTTGCCCAAGAGCCGGCTGGGGATTGACGTAGAGCATGATTTTGAGCCGAAGTACATTACGATTCGCGGAAAGGGAGACATCCTTGCAAATCTTCGGAAAGAAGTGAAGAAGGCGGATAAGATATATCTTGCAACCGACCCGGACCGGGAGGGGGAGGCTATCTCGTGGCATCTGTCGAAGGCGCTTAAGCTGGAAGACAAAAAGACGTATCGGATCAGCTTTAATGAAATTACAAAGAATGCCGTAAAAGCCTCGCTTAAGAATGCAAGGGAGATTGACATGGATCTGGTGGACGCGCAGCAGGCGCGCCGGATGCTGGATCGGGTCGTGGGATATAAGATCAGCCCGCTACTGTGGGCGAAGGTAAAGCGGGGGCTGAGCGCCGGACGGGTGCAGTCGGTGGCTCTGCGTATCATTGCGGACCGCGAAGAAGAAATTAACATGTTCATACCCGAAGAATATTGGAGCCTTGAGGCGAACCTTAAGGTGGAGGGTGAGAGGAAGCCTTTGGCAGCGAAGTTTTACGGAACGGATGAGGAAAAGATGACAATCCGCTCCAGAGAACAGCTGGACGGGATCATAAAAGAGATTGACAATGTGCCGTATTATGTGGAGGAGGTGAAAAAGGGCGAGAGGACAAAAAAAGCCCCAGTGCCGTTTACCACCAGTACATTGCAGCAGGAGGCATCTAAGGGTCTCAATTTTGCCACGGCAAAGACAATGCGTATCGCACAGCAGCTCTATGAAGGCATCGATGTCAAAGGAAACGGAACAGTCGGTTTTATCACATACCTTCGTACGGATTCTACAAGAGTTTCGGAAGAGGCGGATAAAAATGTGCGGGAATACATCTCGGCTCAGTACGGCCAGCAGTTTGTGGCTGACGGGAAAGCAAAAGGCAGCGACGGGAAGAAGATCCAGGATGCCCACGAAGCCATTCGGCCTACGGACGTGTCCAGAACCCCGGCGGCTGTGAAAGATTCTCTTACAAGAGACCAGTTCAGGCTCTACCAGCTCATTTGGAAACGATTTGTCGCCAGCCGGATGCAGCCTGCAAGATACGAGACGACATCCGTAAAGATCGCGGCGGGCAGATACCGCTTTACAGTCTCTGCGTCTAAACCGGTGTTTGAAGGATTTCGGACCGTATATACCGAGGCAGGCGAGGGGAAAGAAGAAAGCGGCGTGCTGCTCAAGAGCCTGGATAAAGATTCTAAGCTGACAAAGGAAGGATTTGAGAGCAGGCAGCATTTCACCCAGCCGCCCGCGCACTATACGGAGGCAGCGCTTGTCAAGACGCTGGAGGAGCTTGGAATCGGGCGGCCCAGCACCTATGCCCCGACGATTTCCACTATCATTAACAGGCGTTATGTGGCAAAGGAAAATAAGAACCTGTACCTGACGGAGATTGGCGAAGTCGTAAACAATATGATGAAACAGTCGTTCCCCAGCATCGTGGACGTGAACTTTACAGCGAATATGGAGAGCCTTCTTGATGGGGTTGCCGAGGGAAAGGTAAGCTGGAAGACTATCATCGAGAACTTCTACCCGGACATTGAGGACGCGGTGGAAAAAGCGGAGAAGGAGCTTGAATCGGTTAAGATTGAAGATGAGGTGACGGACGTAATCTGCGACCAGTGCGGGCGCAACATGGTCATCAAGTACGGCCCTCACGGTCGTTTCCTGGCATGCCCGGGATTTCCGGAATGCAGGAATACAAAGCCGTATCTTGAAAAAATCGGCGTTTCCTGTCCGTCATGCGGGAAGGAAGTCGTCTTAAGGAAGACGAAAAAGGGCAGGAAGTATTACGGATGTGAGGATAATCCTGAGTGCAGCTTTATGTCCTGGCAGAAACCTTCGGAGAAGAGATGCCCACGCTGCGGCAGCTATATGGTAGAAAAGGGAAATAAACTCAGCTGTTCGAATGAACAGTGCGGATATGTGGAAAGTAAGTCAGAAGATAAAAAATAAGAAAACAAATTATGTGTAAAATTTATTGAAAATTCATTAATTGTGTGATAATATTACATCAAAAAGTGGAGGAAGATAAATGAGTGTACAATTGTTAGATAAAACAAGGAAAATTAATATATTGCTTCACAATAACAATTCCAGCAAAGTTGTTTTTAATGATATCTGCGATGTGCTGACGGAAATTTTGGATTCTAACGTACTGGTAGTCAGCAAGAAAGGAAAAGTCCTGGGCAGGAGCAAATGCAAGGATGTTCCCTACATTGACGAGCTGATCGAAAATGAAGTGGGGAAGCATATTGACTATTTGCTGAACGAACGTTTTCTTCTTGTCCTCTCAACAAAGGAGAATGTGAATTTTGAAACATTGGGATTTTCCGAGGAGGCAGGAAAGGAATTTCAGGCGATCGTATGCCCTATTGAGATTGCAGGGGAGCGTTTGGGCACTCTGTTTATCTACAAGAAGGATTCGCTGTATGAGATCGACGATATTATCCTGAGCGAGTATGGAACTACCGTGGTAGGCCTTGAGATGCTGCGTTCCGTGAATGAAGAGAGCGCGGAAGAGACAAGGAAAGAACATATCGTCCAGTCCGCCATCAGCACCCTTTCTTTTTCGGAGCTGGAAGCGATCATCCATATTTTTGAGGAGCTGGAAGGGATGGAAGGGATACTGGTTGCCAGCAAGGTGGCGGACCGGGTGGGAATTACCCGTTCTGTTATCGTAAATGCCCTACGCAAGTTTGAGAGCGCGGGAGTGATTGAGTCCAGGTCTTCAGGAATGAAGGGAACCTATATCAAAGTTGTCAATGAGTACGTATTTCCGGAGATAGAGAAGATTAAAGCAGAGCGGAATGCTTAAAAGGAGCCAGCGCCATGTATGAGAGATATCCTGCAAGCCTCAGGATGAAGAGAGTAATTTTGCAAAACGGCCATTTTAATGAAAATGAGTATAAATGTCAGGTTATAACGTATAATTCCGAGGAGGAAAGCATATATCTATTAACAGGGGATAACGAGCTGCCGCTCTTTTCCCTGGACGCTCTTTATGAATGTACCCTGAAGACGGAGACGGAGGAGATTCTGTGCGAGGGCGTCATTAAGGAAAGATATTTTAATAAGCTGGGAAGAATTGTCGTGCTGTATGTTCGGAACGGATTTTATAAAAATCCTGTAAACTAAATAAAGTGTGTTGACAAAACAGGAAGAGAGTGCTATTTTATATCTAGAGTTTTAGCACTCTCTTTTTATGAGTGCTAACAAATATAGAGTATTTTAAGGAGGAATTCATATGAAATTAACACCGCTTGGCGACAGAGTCGTTTTAAAACAATTAGTTGCAGAAGAGACAACAAAGTCAGGAATCGTGATTCCGGGACAGTCGAAAGAGAAACCGCAGCAGGCGGAAGTCGTTGCAGCAGGACCTGGTGGAACCGTTGACGGAAAAGAAGTTACGATGAATGTGTCCGTGGGCCAGAAAGTCATCTATTCCAAATATGCCGGAACGACGGTAGAGCTTGATGATGAGGAATACATTATCGTAAAGCAGGATGATATCCTTGCAATCGTGGAGTAAGAGATAACAGAGCCAATTATAGAACAATGTTAATGATAGAATAAAGAAACAGGAGGAATACGATCATGGCAAAAGAAATCAAATATGGAGCAGATGCCAGAGGAGCATTAGAGGCAGGCGTGAACCAGCTTGCCGATACAGTAAGAGTAACCCTTGGACCGAAGGGAAGAAATGTCGTGCTTGACAAATCTTTCGGCGCGCCGCTTATCACGAATGACGGTGTGACGATTGCCAAAGAGATTGAGCTTGAGGATGCGTTCGAGAACATGGGCGCACAGCTTATCAAGGAAGTTGCGTCAAAGACTAACGATGTGGCCGGCGACGGAACAACGACAGCTACCGTTCTTGCACAGGCTATGGTGCATGAGGGCATCAAGAACCTGGCAGCAGGGGCGAATCCGATCATTCTCCGCAAGGGTATGAAGAAAGCGACAGAAAAGGCGGTAGAGGCGATTGAGGGCATGTCCAGCAAGGTGAAGGATAAAGACCAGATCGCGAAGGTTGCGGCAATTTCCGCAGGAGACGCAGAGGTTGGCGAGATGGTGGCAGATGCTATGGAGAAAGTTTCCAATGACGGCGTGATCACCATCGAGGAATCCAAGACTATGAAGACAGAGCTTGACCTTGTAGAAGGAATGCAGTTTGACAGGGGTTACATCTCCGCATATATGGCGACAGACATGGATAAGATGGAGGCAAACTTAGAGGAGCCCTATATCCTGATTACAGATAAGAAGATTTCCAATATCCAGGATATCCTTCCGCTCCTTGAGCAGATCGTACAGTCCGGCGCAAGGCTCCTTATCATCGCTGAGGATATCGAGGGCGAGGCGCTTACCACCCTGATCGTCAATAAGCTGAGAGGAACCTTCAACGTAGTGGCAGTTAAGGCTCCGGGATACGGCGACAGAAGGAAAGAGATGCTTAAGGATATCGCTGTCCTGACAGGCGGCCAGGTTGTTTCCGACGAGCTTGGCATGGATCTTAAGGAGACGACTTTAGATCAGCTTGGACGCGCGAAATCCGTTAAGGTACAGAAAGAAAATACGGTAATCGTAGACGGATGCGGGGATAAGAAAGAGATCTCTGACCGCGTAGCCCAGATCAAGACTCAGATTGAGGAGACGACATCTGACTTTGACCGCGAGAAACTTCAGGAGAGGCTTGCGAAACTGGCAGGCGGCGTGGCAGTTATCCGCGTAGGAGCTGCGACAGAGACAGAGATGAAGGAAGCGAAACTCCGCATGGAGGATGCCCTTGCGGCTACAAGAGCGGCAGTGGAGGAAGGAATCATCGCAGGAGGCGGCTCCGCGTATATCCATGCTGCAAAAGAGGTTGCTAAGATGGCGGCAGAGATGAGCGGCGATGAGAAGACCGGTGCGAATGTCGTGCTCAAGGCTTTAGAGTCTCCATTGTTCCACATTGCTGCAAATGCAGGCTTAGAAGGCTCCGTGATCATCAACAAAGTGTCAGAGTCTGAGGCGGGAACCGGATTCGACGTGCTGACAGAGGAGTATGTGGACATGGTTGAAAACGGAATCCTTGATCCTGCGAAAGTTACAAGAAGCGCGCTTCAGAATGCCACAAGCGTTGCATCTACACTGCTTACTACGGAATCTGTAGTTGCGAATATCAAGGAAGATGCTCCGGCAATGCCGGCGGGCGCGGGCGCAGGAATGGGCATGATGTAAGAAAGAAAAATAAATGAATTTTTTGGGAACTCTTTGCGGGAGAGTTCCCATTTTCGTATAAAATATGTTACAATGTTCCAGAAGAGATAAACAGTGCCGGAATTTTCGGCACCGGAAGAAAACAAGTGGAGGATATGGGTATGAATGACTTTTATACGGAACAGTTAATTAAAAAGCAGACAAGCACGAAAGATCTGGTGACAAAGGCAGTCCTTGCCGCATTTGCGATTGTCTCCGTGCTGACAGTATTTATCTTTCCCGTGGGGCTGCTTATTCCTATCGTTGTTATCGCGCTGGTGTGGTTTTTGATGACGCGGCTGGACGTGGAATATGAGTACCTGTATATAAATGGAGACCTGGATATTGATAAGATCATGCACAAATCAAAAAGGAAACGTCTTTTTTCTGCAAATGTAAAAGAGGTGGAGATCCTTGCGCCGGCTGATTCGCCTCAGCTTAACCAGTACCAGAGGGCAAGGGTGCTCGACCTTAGCTCCTGCTCGAAGGACGGAAGGAAATATGCTTTGGTGGTGGCAAGCAACGGGCAGCTGACAAAGCTGATCTTTGAGCCTAATGATACGATTATTGAAGGGATTTCCATGCTGGCTCCCCGGAAGGTGGTTCGGTAGTGTGTCGGCAGGCTTAAAATATGCGGAAAAAGGAAAGATTTTGTTGACAAAGGGATATGGTATTCGTTATTATAGCATTTAATAATTCCAAATAACTGCATTTACGATAAGAGAGGAAGAGAGGTAACAATCATGGGAAGGATTATTGGAGAAGGCATTACATTTGACGATGTGCTTTTAGTACCGGCATATTCAGAAGTGATTCCGAATCAGGTGGATCTGTCAACGCATCTGACAAAAGAGATCAGGCTCAATATACCGATGATGAGCGCCGGCATGGATACGGTGACGGAGCATCGCATGGCGATTGCCATGGCGAGGCAGGGGGGAATCGGCATCATCCATAAAAACATGTCCGTTGAACGGCAGGCGGAAGAAGTGGACAAGGTAAAGCGTTCCGAAAACGGCGTTATCACGGATCCTTTTTACCTGTCTCCGGAGCATACGCTTGAAGATGCCAATAATCTTATGGGGAAATTCAGGATTTCGGGCGTTCCGATCACGGAGGGCAGGAAACTGGTGGGCATCATCACAAACCGCGACCTTAAATTCGAGACAGACTTTACAAGGAAGATAAAAGAGTGCATGACATCCGAGGGCCTTATCACGGCAAAGGAAGGGATTACGCTTGATGAGGCGAAGAAGATCCTTGCAAAGGCAAGGAAGGAAAAGCTGCCGATCGTGGACGACAATTTTAATTTAAAGGGTCTTATCACGATCAAGGATATTGAGAAGCAGATTCGTTACCCGCTGTCCGCAAAGGACTCCCAGGGCAGGCTCCTGTGCGGGGCCGCAATCGGCATCACGCCGGACTGCATTGACAGGGCGAAAGCTCTTGTGGAAGCAAAGGTTGACGTGGTTGTGATGGATTCGGCCCACGGGCATTCCGCGAATGTGCTCCGCACCGTGGACATGGTAAAATCAACGTTCCCGGAACTTCAGGTCATCGCCGGCAACGTGGCGACGGCTGCCGCTGCCGAGGCGCTTATTAAAGCCGGGGCAGACGCGGTGAAAGTAGGGATTGGCCCGGGCTCTATCTGCACCACCCGCGTGGTGGCGGGAATCGGAGTTCCTCAGATCACTGCGGTGATGGCTTGCTATGAGGCGGCGGATAAGTACGGCATCCCAATTATTGCAGACGGCGGGATCAAGTATTCCGGCGATATGACGAAAGCGATTGCAGCCGGGGCAAATGTTTGCATGATGGGCAGCATGCTTGCAGGATGCGATGAGAGCCCTGGAGATTACGAACTGTATCAGGGAAGAAAGTACAAGGTATACCGCGGCATGGGATCTATCGCGGCGATGGAAAACGGCAGCAAGGACCGGTATTTCCAGTCGGACGCGAAAAAACTTGTGCCGGAAGGAGTGGAAGGCAGGGTTGCGTACAAAGGGCTGGTAGAAGATACCGTATTCCAGCTTGTAGGCGGGCTGCGTTCCGGAATGGGCTACTGCGGGGCGGCAACGATTGAGGATTTAAAGAAGACCGGGCAGTTTGTAAAGATATCTTCCGCATCCTTAAAGGAAAGCCATCCCCATGATATACATATCACGAAGGAAGCACCGAATTACAGCGTAAATGAATAGACAGTCAAGAGGGTTAAGAGATGATTTGTGAGTTTGGAAAGACAGGAGACGCGGAGCAGGCGAGCTTATACATTTTGAAAAATTCAGCCGGCATGGAGGCGGCGGTCTCGGATTACGGGGCAACGCTGGTAAGGCTGCTTGTGCCGGATAAAAACGGGAATCAGAAGGACGTAGTGCTGGGATATGATACGGCAGGGGATTATGAGAAAGGAACATGTCATTTCGGCGCCACGGTCGGAAGGGTTGCGAACCGCATCGGCGGAGCATCGTTTGAGCTGAACGGAAAAAGCTACAGGCTGACGGACAATGACAATGGAAATTCCCTCCATGGAGGAAGAGATTACTACAATAAGCGTATGTGGAAGGCGCAAGACGCAGATGAGAGAAGCGTTACGTTCCTCCTGGACAGTTTTGACGGCGATCAGGGATACCCGGGGGATGTGAAGGTGTCGGTCACTTATGAGCTGACGGAGGCAAATGAGCTTAAGATCCATTACCTCGCGCGGCCGGAGGAAGACACTCTTCTGAATCTTACGAACCACAGCTATTTTAATCTGTCAGGCCATGATTCGGGAGACATCCTTTCCCACGAAGCGATGATCGCGGCAGACGCCTATACAAGGGCAGATGCGGCATCCATCCCTACCGGTGAGATTGTGCCTGTAGAGGGAACTCCTATGGATTTCAGGGAATATAAAGCGATTGGGAGAGATATAGAAGAAGATTATGAAGCATTGAATTTCGGGCAGGGGTACGATCATAACTGGGTATTAAAGGGCAGCGGCCTGCGCCCTGTTGCAAATCTTCGTTCTTTGGAGACGGGAATTGCCATGGAGGTATCGACAGACCTTCCGGGAATGCAGTTTTATGTAGGCAATTTCCTTGAGAGAGAAGAGGGGAAGGGCGGAGCCGGATATCTCAGGCGGCACGGAGCCTGCTTTGAGACCCAGTATTTTCCGGATGCAGTCCATAAAGAGCATTTTGAGGGTCCTGTGGTAAAGGCAGGGGAAACTTATGACACTACGACGGTTTATCGTTTTTATCAGATGCCTTAGCCGGTACAGGTCAGGGAATCTTCATAAGTTTTTAAGCAACTATTCATTCTATTATCAAAAATATGTGGTATGATTGTTACTGACAGGATGTTTTTGAGAACGGATGGAGAAAGTACAGGATGAAAAAGAAACACACAGGAAAAAAGAAACAAGGAAACAATCAGAAGATTAAAAAAAACGGCAGCGGGCTTAATGGCGCGCAGAAGAAAAAGAAGGTCCGGCAGAGGATGCAGCTGGGCCTTGTTTTGCTGAGTGTTATCCTGATTGCGCTTGTTGTTATAAAGATCGTAAAGCCGTCTTTGCTGACAAGAAATTATTTTGAGATGGAAAATGACAAGGTTGATGCCTCCAAACCGGATATTGACGTGGAGCTGCTCACGGTGAATCCCTATTCGAGGCCCGGAACCGAGACGGGGAAGATCAGGGGAATCGTCGTGCACTATACTGCGAACCCGGGAGCGACAGCCATCGCAAACCGGAATTATTTCGAAGGTCTTAAAGACAGCCACCAGACAAAAAGCAGCAGTAATTTTATCGTGGGGATTGACGGTGAGATTGTCCAGTGCGTGCCCACATGGGAGGTGGCATATGCCTCCAATGAGCGGAACATAGACACCGTGTCCATTGAGTGCTGCCATCCGGACGAAAGCGGCGAGTTTACGGAGGCTACCTACAGATCTATGGTGCGGCTCTGCGCTTGGCTCTGCCTGAAGTTTGACCTGAGCCAGGAGGATGTGATTCGGCATTATGACGTGACCGGGAAAAATTGCCCGAAACATTTTGTCGAGAACGAGACAGCGTGGGAAGGTTTCAGGGAGGATATAAAAAAAGCAATTGAGACGGCGGGGGATGCGGCATGAAAGAGCAGGAAAATTACAGAGAATCTTTTGACTTCAATATCGCCCTCATTGGATTTATGGGGGTCGGGAAGAGCACGGTGGCGGCTAGCTTAAGCCGGATGTTCGGCATGAAGACAGTGGAGATGGATCAGGCGATAGCCGAACGGGAGAGGATGAGCATCCCGGAAATTTTTGAAACTTACGGAGAAGAGTATTTCAGAGAGCGGGAGACGGAACTGCTCATGGAGCTGGAGTGTGAAAAAAGCACCGTCATATCCTGCGGCGGCGGGGTTCCCCTCCGGGAATGCAATGTGGACAGGATGAAGAAGAACGGATATGTGGTGCTGCTTACCGCAAGCCCGGAAGTGATACTTAGTCGGGTCAGCCTTGGCAATGACAGGCCGGTGCTTAAGGGAAGGAAAAATGCCGGGGCAATTGCACAGCTCATGGAAGAACGGCGGGAGCGGTATGAAAAAGCGGCGGACATCGTAATCGATACCGACGGGAAGGATGTCTTGCAGATATGCGCGGAGCTGGCGCAGAAACTTAAAAGTATAAAAAGGGTGAAGAATAATGTTTGATATGTTTTTTCCGGACAGATATGTGGCATCTGCTTATGTGATCAATTATGAAAAATTGTATGAAGAGGGGGTAAGGGGCCTCATTTTCGACATAGACAATACGCTGGTGCCTCACGGAGCGCCTGCGGACAGGCGGGCGAAGGAGCTGTTTCAACGGCTTAAGGAAATTGGTTTCCGATGCTGCCTGATCTCGAACAACCAGGAGCCGAGAGTTAAAATGTTTAACGAGGACATACAGGTGGATTATGTCTATAATGCCCATAAGCCGTCCACAAAAAATTATAAAAAGGCAATGGAGATCATGGGGACCAAGACAGCTGACACGCTGTTTGTCGGAGACCAGCTTTTTACCGATGTGTGGGGGGCAAAGCGCGCCGGGATAAGCAATATTCTAGTGAAGCCGATTCATCCAAGGGAAGAGATGCAGATTGTCCTGAAACGCTATCTGGAGAGGATTGTTTTGTACTTTTATGGGAGGAGCAAAAAAAATTAGGTTTTTAGCACGGACGAATCAGGGGCATCGATAAAAAAAGGTTGAAAAAAGGCGTAATATATTATAGAATTATAAAAGTGAAAAGAACGTACAGTGCCATTCGGGCACAATTTAAGGAGGATTAGCATGGTATCAGCAGGCGATTTTAAAAATGGACTTACTGTGGAAATTGAGGGAAATGTTTATCAGATATTGGAGTTTCAGCATGTAAAGCCTGGAAAGGGAGCGGCGTTTGTCCGTACAAAACTGAAAAACATCATTAATGGCGGCGTGGTGGAAAAAACATTCCGGCCGACGGAGAAATTTGAGAACGCGCACATTGAAAGAAAAGAGATGCAGTATCTGTACAATGACGGAGACCTCTTTAACTTCATGGATAATGAGACGTTTGAGCAGATTGCGGTTAATGCCGAGACGGTTGGCGACTCGCTTAAATTCGTAAGGGAGAATGAAAATGTAAAACTCAGCTCTTATCAGGGCAGCGTGTTTGCGATAGAGCCTCCGCTCACGGTAGAGCTTGAGATTACGGAGACAGAGCCAGGTTTCAAGGGCGATACCGCTCAGGGAGCGACAAAGCCGGCAATCGTGGAGACAGGGGCGCAGGTAAATGTTCCGCTGTTCGTAGAGCAGGGTGAGAAGATTAAGATTGACACCCGTACCGGAGATTACCTTTCAAGAGCATAATGAGACGGAAATGAAAAAAAGCCTTGCATTTTATGCGGGGCTTTTTTATAATGGTAATACCATAATATTTTATCAATTCTGATAATTCCGAAGGCAGAGTTCCTGCCATAATTCAGAAAAGGCATATGAAAACGAATACCGCCCGGCAAAAGGAGATTTATGACTTATTATCAATTTGTACAGGCAGTAGAAACAAAAGTAAAAGAGGTGGTAAGAGACAAGATAGAAGTGTGTGCCCACACGGCAGAGAAAAACAACGGCGTCACCCGGAAGGGGATTATGCTGACAGAGCGGGGAATCAATATATCCCCGACAATTTACCTGGAAGAATATTACCGGCAGTTCCAGAACGGAAATTCCCTGGATCACATTGCCGCGGATATCCTGCGCCTATATCATGAAGTCCGTTTTCGTAAATCGTGGGATGCCGAGAAGATGACGGATTATGAAAAAGTGGAAGACAGGATCATCTATCGTCTGGTAAACAGAGGCGCAAATGAGAAATTTTTAGAAAATGTGCCGCATATCCCTTATCTGGATCTTGCTATTGTGTTTTGCGTGCTGTTAGAGATAACAAGGCACGGCACGGCCACCATGGCCGTAAACAGAGAACATGCGCGGATGTGGGGCGTGTCCGGGGAAGACTTGTATAAGAAGGCATCGGAGAATACCTGCCGTCTCCTTCCGGATGATTTTTCTACAATGAGCAAAGTGATAGAAGAACTTTCAGACATGCCCCAGGAGGACGGGGAGGAGTATATGTATGTGCTGAGCAACCGGATACGCAGCTATGGATCGGCAGCGATACTCTACGACCGGAGGCTGGAGGGGATCGGGATGTACCTGAAAAGCAATTATTATGTGCTGCCAAGCAGTATTCATGAAGTGATTATCATTCCGGAGAAGGCTGCCCCAGGAAAGGAGCCGCTGTCGCAGATGGTGGGAGAGATTAACCGTACGCAGGTTGCCGAAGAGGAGATCCTGTCGGATCATGCGTACTACTACGACAGGGAGAAAAAGAGGCTTATCCTGTAATTGCGTATAAAGTTGCGTATAAAGTGCGTATAAAGTGAAAACTTGTTCTTTACTTTGTGGGGAAAATGTGATAATATAACAGTTGCAATTTCATAATGTATCTATGCACCCGTAGCTCAGGGGATAGAGCACCGCCCTCCGGAGGCGGGAGCGGCGGTTCGAATCCGCCCGGGTGTGTACCTTTAAAATCGTACAAGTATTCGGAGGGGCCTATGAAAGCATTTTTAAAAGGATTGTTCATGGGGACCGTCGGCTCCCTGATTGTACTGGCTCTGGCAGTAGGAGTCTGTTATTACAGCGGACTGCTGGATTTTGCAGGCGGGGAGAGTGAGGCGCTTTCTTCCTCCGTTCAGGCGG
>OFGO01000887.1_pt1 | contig 25359 bp, 21 predicted proteins | sample 1521761 | NCBI WGS metagenome assembly OFGO01 (sample SAMEA3504128, study PRJEB24116) | mouse gut metagenome | biome: mouse gut; feature: mouse-associated habitat; material: faeces | place: Denmark | collected 2011
TCTATGCCGTCTATATTGTGATGGCCTACCGCAGCCTGAAACGAAATGTGCTGCCATAAGCGCCAGGCATCCCGCCCATAGGCTGCAGATAAGCGGCTCTATCCGCCACGTTGTCTGCTCTGCTTATTATCATAACACGGTTTCTTTTTCCATCAATCGTAAAAATTGCCAGACGGCTAATATAAATTGCTATATGAGTGATCGTCCAAAACTGTCGCATTCTTTGCGCGTCACTTCTATTCACCAAGCACATCATAGATCCGTATCTCGATCCCGTCGTCCGCCGACTGCACCTCGGACCGAAATCTTGCCTGGCACAGATACGCCCCCAGTGCCGGGCTGTCCGTCATAAACCTGGGACAGGCATTGAAAAACGCGTCGTTTCTGTTTGCCGCTGTGAAATAGCCGTTATTTTCCACAAAAAGATAACACGCGTTTCCTTCCCGATCCGTCCCCTGAAACATATATTTCGCGCACATATTTCTGCTGCCGGCGGGATTCTCGACCTGTACATCCGTCGCTCCCGGCAGAATCTCCCCGGTGAATAATTCCGATTCCACCCTGCCCGTAAAGGGGATCATCGTAACGCATCCATACGGCCCCTCCATATTCGAGACTTGCGAGTCATCGGCAATTATCTGAAATCTCATAATCGGTTCGCTCATAAAATCTTCTCCCACCTTTCGTTTACGGTCAGTCTTATGCTATCCGGCAAGTCATGCGTGATCTTAAGTCCGCCGTTCACTGTCTCCCATTCTATATCGACTAAACCATGGGGTGTCTTAACGTGTCCTCTGGCACGCCTAATCAGACCGGGAATAGGATTGATCTCTATCGCCTGATATCCGGGTGCCGACGGCCTGACACCAAGCGTCACACTCGGCAGTTCATATAGCGCAAGTGCTCCCCAGCCATGACATTCACTCCTGGCATACGTCTCCGCCTCTATACAGGTCGTTGCATGATTCCGTATCATATTTCTCCATATGTCCCAGCATTGATCCGTATATTCATACAGATCCGCTTTCTCCAATGCCCGGAAAAGATAATACTGCATAGCGACCGTACATTGCGCATAGGCTCCTTTGTTCTCTAACGTCTCCAACAGATTCCGTTTCCCGGACTCGGTATCTATGGTTTCTGTCAAAAGCGCAAATACCTGACAATGCTGGCTGTATTCTTCCCGTCCCGGTCCGTCCTGGATCATCCCGTCTCTGCCCGCGCAGTATTTGCGGACTGCCTCCTGAACTCTTTCGGCGCGCGCATTATATTCCTTACTCATTTCCGCCCTGCCGATATATTCCGCCAGTCTTGCCGCATGCTGCAGGCCCATGATATACAGCAGGCTTTCCATAGTGACAGGGCCTGCAAAGCCCACCGTGGGCATTCCAACCGTAGAATTCCATTCTTCCGCCCAATCTATGAACGACCAGAACGGAGCCGCCAAATTCACGCCCCCTATTTTCGTAACATAACCTTCTTTCGCGAGATTTCTCTCATAAAAATTTAACACACCTTCTACCGCCGGCATATGATATCTGATCAGTTCCTTGTCCCCAAAGTACATCATATGATCGTACAGCATCAAGATATAGTAAACAGAGAATCCAGGTATAACGTTCGGATTGCAGTTCGGATAGCAGCAGTTCAGCAGCCCGTCATAACGCTGCGAACGCCTGAAATCATCCATACATTTTCTTGCCAGCCGGTCATCCGCCGACACTGCGTATGTACACAAGATCTGAAGCCTCGAATCCATTGCATACTGCAGCTGCTCATAGAAGGGACAATCTTCATACGTTTCATGCATGCATCTTCTGAGCGTGCGCTCGCTGATCGTCCATATATCCGAAAGACTTTCATCCGAAGTTTCTACTCTTGTTTCCACTTTAAGCGGATATCCCGTCTCCTCATAATCGAAAGAATGAATCGTCAGAGGACTTGCACCGGTTGTTATCTTTAACCTGATAAAACGGAATGTACGAAACCAGAACGGTTCGTATATCTCATAGCCGCCTTTCGTTCCCATTCCCGCCACATGATAAATATCCTGATACCCGTCCAAATATCCGTTCACTTTATCTTCGCGGTCCAGCTTAAGCGGAATCTGATTTGCACCCACGTGTTCACTCTGTACATAAGCTTCCGACTCCAAAATCTCCACCCGTGCATTCTCTCCGCCCAGAAGCGAGAGTCTCAGATAGCCTGTCATTTCTTCTCCGGCATCAATCTCTACGATCTCCTCGCTGTGCGCGGCAACCGTGATCTCCGAATCCCCGCGCAGCATCCCCATCCATTGCGCTTCACCGGATGCGGAGCATTTAATATCCATTATTTTTGCAAACTGCTTCCTTGTCCGATACAGAAAAGGAATCGTACGCGGATACAGATTGCCCGGGCTGACCGCCCCATGCACATCCAGATGCCGATAAGGCTTTGCATGTTTCCATGCGGTATCCTGATACCCCGTCTCCATCCAGCCATAAGTTTCTTTGCTTCCATATGCCTCCTCATGAATCATCAGCGGCGCAAACTCTTCCTCCTCCCGCACAATACGGAACTGTCTGTCCACATGGCATTTCCACGAATCGTCTGCCGAAAGAGAATACACGTTTCCCTTTGCGTCGCAGCACTCGCCTTTCACATACAACGCAGGAACGGAAGTTCTGATAATACTATGGTTTCCCTTTGTTTTGTCTTCCGGATAACGCAGGACGATTACTGCAACAACGTTTGCACCTGTCTGCAGATATTTCGCAAGATCTAGCGTATCATAGAACCATATCTGATGGTCTCCCTTACTCGGGCCAACTTCCACAAGTTGTCCGTTGACGTATAATTTATATCTTGAATCAGCCGTGACTGTGACCGACGCCGCACGCGGGCTCTCGGAAAGCTTCAATTCCTTCCGAAAGTATACGGCCCGTGCCTCGTTCTTATCCTGTAAGTCCCATTCCGGATACCAGATCCAATTTGTATTCTTTAAGAAATCCATTCTTCAAACTCCTTCTCCGCTCCCTTCGGAACTTCCCTGCCAACCTTCTGCATGGCTGTCGGTCCAAATTCGTGTACCTCGATTTTATTTCCGTCCGGGTCATGAAACCACATGGTCTTATTGCGGTCAATACTTGGCCCCGGAAGAATGTCAATATACTCCTCTGCCCCTTTATCCACCAATTCCTGATAAAATGCCTGAATATCATCTACGACAAAAGAAAAGTGTGTATAGCCATATTTTGTCGGATCCGGCAGATTCTCAACATGTGCCGTCACTTCATCAAACAGTTCGATAAAGTAACCGTCCATCCACTCCAGATACACGATCCATCTGACATCTTTAATCTTCTCCAGACGCTCCAGTTCCTGCGGATCCATTCTATTCCTCCGCTCCTGCTCTTTCGGGATTAAATCTCCATAGTATAGGGAAAACTTTTCTTTGCATCCCAGCATATCCTCATAAAATTTAACGCTTGCATCCAGATTTTTACAGTTAAAACCAATATGTGCATTTGCCTGAACGATCATTTCAATTCCTCCTACTGTTTATCAGACTTGTTTATGTTCTAAATCACTCCGTGTATTGCGTTATCAGACTGCTCTCGTCTTTCCCTATCGGAACAGTCAATGGCTGCGCCCGTTCACAGGTAGAATTTACCGTTATGAAAACGCCGTTATTCTCATGGCTCTTTACCATACATTCTTGTATATCCATCACATGAAAGGCCCTCTCCTTGGAAGCTCTCGCTCCTCGCCCTTCACGTATCGCCCATGCCATATCAGCCACGCCTACACCCCTGGAATCCTTGTTGAATCCAAACGGATTCTCCTGCAGGATCCGCTTAGGCGTTTCCGCCTGCGCAAAATCATAGGTATTATCATAGATGTAAACCTGCCCCGCAAACCAGTCCGGACAGCCCAGATACATAATGCCCTTATTACCATAGACCGCATAATAAGTCTGATCGAAAAAGACACTGTCTGCATTGATGGACACTGTTCCTGTAATGCCGTTTTCCAACTCCAGAACGGAATAAAACTGGCTCTCATTGGGCGAGTCAAACGTCTCTCCAAAGTGCGGGGACAATTCAAATTGATTGACATGCGTCGGATACGGCGCTTTGATATTTGCACTTACCCGGCGTACCGGTCCCAGCATATTGATCAGATTCGTCAAATAATATACGGAATAATCCAGAATGATCCCGCCGCCCGGCCGGTTCATATAGTCCATTGCCGAGAGCAGTCTCTCATTATCCCGGTTCCCCACCATGGCAAACGACGTAATCGTTCCAAGAACCCCCGAATCAATCAGACGCCTTGCACTTTGTGCCCAGCCCGAGAAGAATGTATCCGGTGCACAGCCCAGGTATAATCCCTTTTCATCCGCCAGTCTGCACAGTTTTGCCGCGATATCCGTCGTAAGCGCAAAGCATTTCTCCGTATACGCATGCTTGCCGCTATTTAATATTTTTTCAATCACTTCTCCGTGCGCTCCGGGCGGCGTCAGATTTACGATAATCTCGATAGTTTCATCCTCCAGTATCTGATCCACCGTAACTGCCCGAATCCCGTATTCTTTTGCTAGTTCTCCGGCCCTCTCACCGCTGCGGTCCGCAATAGCCTCCACCTTTATGATATCGAATTTGGCAATCAGTGAATCCAGGTAGGTCCTGCTGATCATGCCGGCTCCAATGATCCCAATAGGAACCGGCTTAACTTGATTTTGATTTTTCATATGAATTCCTCATTTCTGTTGTGTTCTATCAGACACCGGATAGTGCGTCAGATGCCATGCCGCATAAATACTCGGCTCAGCACCAGTACAGTCTTTACTCCTCATAAAACCGGAGATCGCCCCAGACAGCCATCATATCGCTTCGGTCCATTTGTTCCGTACGCGTCCTGCGGTCAAACACACGGACCGGCCCGCAGACTCCCTCAAACAACGGCCAGTTCTCCGGATCCGGTTCTCCGCTTTTGATAAAATTAACCCACGGCCTATGAACATCCCCGACAATGCGGTCTGACGCTTCCTGCGTCTCCCCCTCGAAAAAGAGACGGCTGAATTCATGCTTCCGTACATCAAACACACATGGCAGTTCAAAGGCATGAGATACGAGCATCCCATTCTCCGCGGCGCTTTTGGGCAGAAACTCGAAACGATACATATAGGTATCCCCATATTCCCTCTGTGCCAGCGCCGCCTTGACTGCCGGCATCTCAAAAGCATAATCCGTAGCAAAATGAACAAATACGTCCCCGAAATCACGGTCAAAATCCTTCCGGAGATAATATCTTTGTATATCCGCGTATCCGTTTTCATTGCCGTTCTTTATAAACATTTCCCGCACCATCTCCCAGCTGTTGGGAAAGCCCGTATTCTCCGGATGGACGAACATGGTGCCCTCATGAAGGTTGGTGCCTATAAGAAGTTTCACACCCCTGGCGCTGCCCGCCCGGATCGCATCAAGAGGACGAACCGGGAGCAGATCGTCAATGACCGGTCCCGGAAGAAAGATCCCGGGATTCTTATACTGATGTTTGGCCGATACATGCATGACTCCCGGAATCATCTCCTCCGCCGGCATAGTGCGCAGTCTGCCCAGATCCTTCTGCGTCCATCCCATTCCTTCCATATATAGATCCATGTTCTCCCGCGTCCTCTCCAGTGTCGTAACACAATTACATACCGCGCTTTCCGCTATGGCTTTCTGGAAACATCCTCTGACCGCCGTCACTGCCAGCAGCGCGGTCACGGCAGAACCGCCGGCGCTTTCCCCTCCAACCGTTATATTCTCCGAATCGCCGCCAAAGGCTTCTATATTCTCATGAATCCATTGCAGAGCAATCACCATGTCCGAGAGTCCTCTGTTCGTCTCGAAATCTTCACAGCCCTGATAAATACTGAAATTAAAAAAACCCAGCACATTAAGCCGATACTGAATGCTCACATAAAGAATCCCGTCCCTCGCAAAGCTTTCTCCGGCATACAGCGGATCGCTCGCGCAGCCCGTCATGAATCCGCCTCCGTGTATCCAGACGAATACCGGAAGTTTATCGTCCTCTGCCTTTCGCACGATATTCAGCGTCAGACAATCTTCGCTGCCTTGATACCGCCCATGGTCGAATTGCGGCGCCGCATCTCCATAACGGTCCGCCTGCAGGACACCTCCCCATGCTTCCGCCTTCCTCGCCCTTTTAAACCGCAGTTCGTTCACAGGCTTCTGCGCATAGGGAATCCCCAGAAATTTCGTTAGTCCGTGCTCCTCAAATCCCTGGATTTTACCGCTTTTTGTTTCCACCAGTAAATGCTTCATTTTCTCTTCCCCTCTTACTCTACGTCGAATCCATTCTCTGCTATTACCTGGCGATACCAGCCCGCACTCTTCTTCGGAATTCTTTCCAGCGTCTGATAATCCGTATAATACAGTCCGTATCTTGCGGCATAACCTGCAGACCATTCGAAGTTGTCAAGAAGCGACCACATATAATATCCTTTCACCTGAATGCCATCCTCCATGGTCTCATGCAGGGCGCTGAGCACATCTTTCACATAATCGATCCGTTCCTGATCGTCCAGATTCTTCTCCCGTCCTTCCCCGGCATCCTGCGGCAGCCCGTTCTCCGTGATGTAAATAGGTACATCCACTTTGTATTTCTCTACCAACATATGCAGGACGTCTCTGATTGCTTCCGGATGAGACTCCGGCCTGTCCTGATAATTACCGCCTTCCTTCTGCGCTTTTTCTCTCGCCCGCAATTCCTCTGCATTATCATATAGGCCATTGTAGAAATTCAGCCCATAGAAATCCACCTTACGCCGCATAATCTCGAAATCGCCTTCTTCCGTCACCGGCTCCATATCCTGCTCCTTCAGATACTTTTGCAGTTCTCCCGAATACCCTCCCAGGAACAGCGGATGCAGGAACATACCATATCCGGTAATCTCATTGTTGTAAACCGCAGACGCTTCGTCCTCCTCATTTCCGGCTCTGGCCGGATAATGCTTCCACACGTCTACGACAATACCGATCTTCGCATTCTGCAGATTCCTCTCCCGGAACATACGGACCACCTCTCCATGGCACACCAGCAGATGGTGCAGACATTGTCTCGCATATTTCTCATCCTGCAGCCCCGGCGCAAAAAAGCCCAGCGCATGTCCGACATATACAGCGATCGGCTCATTAAAAGTAACCCACAGATCTACATCCTCGCCGAAATTGTCCAGCAGCACCTCCGCATAATGCTTAAACCATGTTATGATCTCCCGGTTTCCGAATCCGCCTTTTACCTGAAGCGCATAGGGTAGATCCCAATGGTACATAGTCGCGTTCGGTACAATTCCATTCTTCTTCAGGCATGCGATCAATTCTTTGTAATACCGTATACCTTCTGGATTTACCTCTCCTGACCCGTCCGGAATGATCCTCGGCCAGGAAAAGGAGAATCGGTACGTTTTGACCCCCATTTCTTTCATCAGCGCGACATCCTTCTCGTATAAATGGTAAGAATCACAAGCCACATCCGGTCTGCCGTCGTTTTTAATCTTTCCTGGCAGCCTGCTGAACACGTCCCATATGGACGGTCCTCTTCCTCCCTCAAACGCCGCCCCTTCAATCTGTGCGGCCGCAGTGGCCACTCCCCACATAAAATCCTTTGGAAATGTATATCTCATAAATGCTCCTTTCCATACCTGCCGGCACATACGTTTTGTAACTATTCAGCCTTCGGCAAAGAGTCCGGATTTTTCTCAACCCTTATGCGTTCTCACGACCTTTGCAGTAAATGCAAAGACCTGGGCTGGACTGTTACTATGTTTTCATCAAGATTCTCTGTACACCTTTTTCAATTCCAGCGCTTTCGTACGATACATATACTCATGTACGGCTTCCCGCACAATGCCAAATTTCGACTCCGATTCGTTCGTAAAAATCCCGTTCTCCGACGCAGCAGAATCCTCCTCCTCAAGCAGCCGGAAGAAATGACATGTCTTTACATACGGCATCTCACGCAACAGCTCGAAGCACCGCGGGATCAGCGCTGCCTGCGCTTTCTCGCGTTCCGGATCTCCACAGTCTGAAAAGCCAAACTCCGTGAGCAATACCTTCTTCTTCCCATCGCCATATTTTGCCATGACATGATATGCCATATCATTGTAATTCTTCCAAAGCGCATCCGGCATATCGTCCGTAAGGTACATCTTTTCGGCCGGATATGCCGTAGTATAAGGAGCGTAGCCCATCTGCGTAGATAGATAAGGATGCCATGCAACCATATCAAAATAATCGTCCGTATTTCGCGAGAACGATCTGCCTTCCTTAATGTTTCTGTACATGAGGTCTAAACATACCGCTATGCCGTAACAGGACGGCACGCCTTCCGGCAGATACTGATGCTGCCCGTCAGGCGTCGGTGAGAAGCTGACTACGGTACATTCCGGATTCGCCTTTCTGATGCCTCTGGCAGATACATACATCAGATCACATGCAATGAGCATCATTTCATCGATCGTAAAACCTTTGTCCCCCTCCTTCCACCCGATCGGATGCATAAACAGCCGGAAATTCCATTCGTTCCCCACCTCCCACTGTCTAATCTGCGGAAATCTGCTGACGATCCGCTCCCAGTTTCGCTCTGTTTCCGTGAGCACACGCCGGTAATCGCTTCCCGGCGTCAGATCTCTGTACGGCATCCCGTTTCCATGATTGATCTCATAAGGAATCGTCGGACCGGCTACCCCGGTAACTTCTATATCCGATCTTACACAAAGATCCAACGTCCTGTCATACGCCGCACAGATCCTCTCATAGTCCTCCGGCGCCGGATTCATAGCTGCCCACATCCATTCCCGAAATGCCGTAACGCCCAGGTCATTCATGATCCCTACCGCAGCCTCGGAAGTCGTCTTTCCCCGAAGCACGTCAATCGTAACAGGTTCGCCTATTCCATAAAGTCTGTTTCTTCCCATGGTCATTTCCTTTCCCTTTTCCGGACAGCTGTCTGTTCCACCGGCTTCCTGAAAAAGATGCACATCATAATTCCGCTGCAGATGTAGATGATGCCCGCTGCCGTCATGCAAGGCACCGTATACTCATCCATATATTTCCCAAACAGGATTGCCGCCGGACAAAATGCCAGCGCATAGTACAATACATGGAACGATGAGATCAGCGCCAGTTCCTCCTCCTCACAGGAATAAATGAATGCGGCCATCAGCGCTTTGGTAAAAGCGGATGTCAGCAGAAAATAAGTAAAGTAACAGGCAAAAAAACACGGCGTTGTACGGATCAACGGCGTAATAAACATGAATACTGCGCTGATGATATAACCTGTCATTGTCATCGTACCCGGTTTCATAACTCTGCTGATCTTTAAATACAAATAGCTTCCGATGATCTCCGCCGCTATCGCGAGAGGAATCAACGCGGAGCTTAAAAGGGGCGTCATATCCAAATGTGACATGATCGTTGCCGGCCACAAGGCAAGCGCTGCCGCACCGATGCCTCTCGTTAAATGCGGCATACTCGCAAACAGATACTTCTTTGTCCGCAGTAAGCGCAGATCCACGCGGAACTGCTTATTCTCTTTCCAGTCCGCCGGCCTATGAAATCCGAATGCCAACATCCCATAGAATACCATCAGTAGTGTGGAAATCAGGAAGAAGGTTCGATAGTACTCTACATTCCGCCCCGGTTCCAGAACAAATATAGTGATCAAGCTGATAGCCAACGTCACAAGCCCGCCCCAGTATCCGCATCGTCCTGTCACCAGTGCATACCGTTCCCTGCCAAACAGCATGGGAACCGCGTTGATTTCCGCGCTGTTCCGCATGGAAAATGCCGTATTTCCAATCAGTCCAAATAGGATCATTAATATCCATGCCGCATCAAGACTGTACAAATACAAATATCCGGCGATTAGCATCCCTCCAGGTATCAGGATATTTCCTACAGAACCTGCCCGAATAATGCCAAGCCCCTGTTTATCCCAATTATATGCAAAGATCACCAGTACGCTCGCCACGAAGAGTCCCATATTGGCTGCGAAATTAACCATGCTGATCTTCTCGGTATTCAGGCCGATAAACAACATAAACGCCGTTGCAAACGCGCCCGAAGTCAATTGTGTTGAAGTCGCCTGGCTTATATTTCTAAGGATATGGATCACTTCATTTTTTCTCCTTTGCCGCTCCGCCGCTCCTGCGATACTTCCGTTCTCTATATCAGTGCAGCCGCCGTTTACAAATTTTGCCCGCATCTCTAAGTCCTCCCCGTATCTTACGGCCTTACCGGCGTTCCGTCAGGAAGCCTTGTCAAAAACCAGTCGTGCGCATGTTCCCTAAACTGTGCCGGATACTCTTTGGCCATTTTCTCATCCAAATCGATCCCCAGGCCCGGTACCTCGCTGGGATACAGATAGCCGTCTTTTGTCTCCGGACATCCGGGAAACATTTCCTTCTCGATCTCAGAAAATCCATAAAATTCCTGAATACCGAAATTAGGCACATTCACATCAATGTGCAACTGTGCCGCCACCCCTGCCGGAGAAATATCATGCGGCCCGTGCCACGCCGTCTTCACACCATAAAACTCTGCAAAAACCGCCAGTTTCTTTGCCGGCGTGATTCCGCCCAGCATACTGATATGGCAGCGGATATAGTCGATCATTCCGGCGGAGATCAGCCCCTTATATTCCGCCGGGTTTGTGAACAATTCTCCCATGGCAATCGGCACATGACTCTGCATACGTATCATGCGAAACCAGTCACTGTTTTCCGGAGACAGCGCGTCTTCCAGAAACAACAGATCATACGGCTCGACAGCCTTTGCCGTTTGCAGTGCTTCGATCGGGGACATATGCTCATGAACATCATAGCAAAAATGGATATCCTGGCCGCGAAAGTCTTCTCTCAGACGCCGGAACATTTCACTCAGAAACTCTGGCATTCCTGCATTTGTAAAATAAGCGCCTTCTTTCGCACCGTCGGTTTTGACGATCGGCGCCAATGCGGTTCCATCCATCTCCTTGCATCCTACCCGCACATAACGAACACCCTGATCGATATATTTTTGAATCTCCTCTTTCATATCCGCATAACTTTCTCCGTGCGCATGCCTGTATACCGCAGCTCCCTGTCGGCACCTTCCGCCAAGAAGCTGATACACCGGCATACCCGCCATTTTGCCTTTAATGTCCCAAAGCGCCTCGTCCACACCGGAAATGGCATTGTTCAGTACAGGTCCTCGCCGCCAATAGGAACTCCCGACAGCAGATTCCCACAGATCCTCAATGTCATCTACACTCCTGCCGACAAGAATCGGTTTCAAATTCACTTCCAACGCCGTAACTACAGCCTGCCAACGCTGCGTAAATGTCGCGCAACCCAATCCGTACAGCCCCGGTTCCGTCGTCTCTACCTTGACTACGACAAGGTCGACTCCTTTCGGAGCCGTTGCTATGGCTCTGATATCTCTGATCTTTATGTTTGACATATATTTACCCCGCTTCTTTTTTGTGAATTTAGTCTCTGAACCCCCATGGCGCGTCACTGTCCGCCGGCCGTTCCGGCATCCCCGGAAGAATCAGCCCTCCGTCAACCCGCAGCGTAACTCCTGTAATATAAGAAGCATCATCCGATGCCAGAAATGCCGCCGCTTTAGCAATGTCCTCTGGCTCTCCCATACGACCAAGCGGAATCCGTTTCCCCAATTGCTCGTATACGCCCAGAATCACCCGATCCCCTTGCGGAAGATCCTGTTCGGAACGTACCCGAACAGATCCCGGCGCTACATTGTTGATGCGAATCCCATAGGGGGCCACATCCAGGGCAAAAGATTCTACCGCCCGATCAAGCCCTGCTTTACACGCTCCGTATACACCATCCCCCGGGTAAGCTCTCTCACCGCGTGATGATGTGATATTAATGATGCATCCCCGAATTTTGCGTTCCTGCATATGGCGGGCTGCAGCGCGCATCAGCATAATATAGTTCCGAAAGTCCAAATTGACCAGCATATCAAATGTCTCTTCCGTGATCTCTAGAAGATTCTCAAACCTTGTTGCTCCCGCATTGTTTACCAGCACGTCTACGCTTCCCAGATGCTCCGCAGCTCTGCGGAAAAATTCCTCCCCGGTTCCTTTATCCTGAAATGCCGCCTGAAAGCACACACAGTCAACCGCATGCCTGGTTTTAACTTCCTGCACTACTTTCAGCGCCGCATCTTTTCCCGTATGATAAGAAAAAACAATATCATAGCCCTGTGAAGCCAGTTCTAACACGATTCCTTTCCCGATTCCGCTGCTTCCGCCCGTCACAACCGCTTTCCTGTTCCCCATATCGTTTATATCCTCTCTTTCTCTATCGCTCTCACATAAACTGCCTGCGGGACCGGTACCTCCGCCAGTTTCCCGCCGATCTCTCCTGTCTTTATATTTCTTTCACACAGAACGATATTGCCGCTCTTCTGATTCGCAATCAAAAGAAAGCAGCCGTCCGCTGTCACGCAGAAATTGCGCGGATACTCCCCATTGCATCCATAATGTCCCAGAACTCTCATGACGCCCGTCTCTTCGGATACTGCAAATGCAGCAATATTATTGGCTCCCCTGTTGGATGCATATAGAAACTGCCCATCCGGTGACAAATGAATATCTGCTGCGATATTAAATCCGCTAAATCCTTCCGGCAGAGTGCTCAAATTCTGTATTTCCTGATAAGTGATCCCCCCGTCGTCTGTTCTATAAGCAAATATCCGGTTACCCATCTCTGCTACCACATACAGGAATCTGTCGTCTTTGCTGAATACAAAATGACGCGGCCCCATTCCTCCCGGTGTATGGATCTGCATGTCTTGTGTCCCCTGCTCCAATCTGCCTCCAGCCAGAATCCGATAGCAGAAAATCTGATCCAACCCCAAATCTGCGGCATACAGCCGGCGACCGTCCGCGGATACCTGCGTAGAATGCACATGCGGCCCCTCCTGACGCAGCACGGATTCAAACCCGATTCCCTTATGCCGCTTAAAGTCACTGATCCGATCCAATCTTCCGCCCTCACCCGTACGGCATACCAGAAGACTCCCGTCCATGTAATTTGCCGCCGAAAGAAAATGCCCGTCTTTCCAAAGACACAGATGACACATGGCCGTCCCTTCCGTCTCTATCCGGTTGATCTTCGTCAATTCCCCACTGTCTGGATCCCTCCGGAAAGCCGTGACAGCGCCTCCCTGCGCCCGTTCGCTCACCGCATACACATACTTCCTGGAAACGGACAGAAAAGAGGGCTGATCGCTGCTTTCCGGATAAGATGTGATCATGCGGAGCGTTGTCTCATCCGTATTCAGCTCCATGAAATAAATACCGTCGCCCCCATATTCTCCCATGTAGGAGCTGCCGTAAACATGATAGATCATATTCTCCTCCCCATCTCTCGTTAAAGCCCGAAAATCCAACGGCTTTCCGGGCCGAATGATCATAACACAAAATTTCCTTTACGGCAGACCGTTCAATTCTCTTACTCTGCAGCATGACACGAAATGCTCAGGCTCTATCTCTTCCAGGACCTGTTCTCTCTTACATGTTTCCGTAGCATATTTACACCGCGCTGCAAAGCGGCAGCCGGGTGCAGGATCTATGGGCGATGTAAGTTCCCCTTTCAGAATCTCTCTCTTATTAGGATTATGGATATCCACAGAAGGAATGGCGGAAAGCAGCGCTCTTGTATAAGGATGCATAGGCTTCACAAACAGTTCTCTGGCAGGGCTCTTCTCTACCATCTGCCCTAAGTACATAACCAGAATATCGTCTGAGATATGTCTGACCACAGACATATCATGTGTAATGAACATATAGGTCAGTCCCTTTTCCTTCTGCAGCCTTCGGAGCAGATTCAGCACCTGCGCCTGGATAGAAACATCCAGCGCCGAAACCGGTTCATCACAGACAATGAACCTGGGATCCAGAGCGAGCGCTCTCGCGAATCCCACTCTTTGGCGACGTCCGCCGTCCAGCTCATGCGGATACGCCTTGCTGAGTCTCTGGTCGATCCCCACCAGTTCCATCAGTTCCTGCGCCTTCTGATACATCTCGCTCTTCTTATAGCGTCTGGATACCAATAGCGGCTCCATGATCGTCTGCTCGATCGTTTTACGCGGATCCAGCGAAGAATAGGGATCCTGGAAGATGATCTGCATATCCTCCCGCGCTTTTGCCAGTTCTTTTCCTTTTACATGCGTGATATCCCTGCCTTCCAGAAAGATCTGTCCGCCAGTGCTCTCCAACAGATGTACAATCGTACGTCCAAGGGTAGATTTTCCACAGCCGGATTCTCCCACTACGCCAAGCGTTCTGCCTTCTTCTATTTTAAAGGACACATCGTCTACCGCATGCAGCATACCGCCCGGCGTGGAAAAATATTTATATAATCTTTTCACCTCAATTACCGTACTCATTTGTGAATGCCTCCCTCCTTCACTTGATTCAAATTGATGCATCGGCACTTATGCCCGTCCGGCGTCATCGTTTCCGGAATCTCGCCTTTACGGCAGTTCTCTGTAGCATAGGGACATCTGGGGCCGAATGCACAGCCTGCAGGAAGGTTAGAAGGATCCGGCGGAAGCCCGTCAATGGGATGCAGATACTCTTCGTCCACATTCATGCTGGGGATTGCTCCGAACAGGCCAATCGTGTACGGATGATGCGGATGGTCAAATATCTGCTCCTTTGTCCCTGTCTCTACAATCTTACCCGCATAGATTACCGCTACATCGTCGCAGTCGGAAGCTACAACACCAAGATCATGCGTAATAAGGATCATGGATGTATTGTTTTTCTGCTTGAGATCATTGATCATATCAAGAACTTGCGCCTGGATCGTAACATCCAAAGCCGTAGTGGGTTCGTCCGCCAGCAGGATATCTGGTGTGCAGGCCAGCGCGATGGCGATCACCACACGCTGCTTCATACCGCCGGAGAACTGGTGCGGATACTCTTTATAGCGAGATGCCGGAATTCCTACCATTTCCAACATTTCTCCGGCCCGTTTCTCCCCTTCCTCCCTGGAGATTTCATTATGATGCAGAATAACCTCGGCAATCTGTTCTCCCACGCGCATGGTCGGATTCAGTGCTGTCATAGGATCCTGGAATACCATTGAAATCAGATTCCCTCTGATCTCCCTCATTTCCTCTTCCGGCAGAGAAAGTAGATCCTTACCGTCCGCAATGATCTGTCCGCCGCGGATATACGCCGCCCTGTCCGGCAAAATCCGCAGGATCGTCTTGGCAATCGTAGTCTTGCCGGCCCCGGTCTCTCCTACAAGTCCAATTGTACGACCTTTCTGCACGTCAAAGGAAATGCCGTTTACCGCCTGAATACGCTGTCCGTCAGAAGTATATTCCACTACAAGATCTTTCACAGATAAAAATGCTTCATTCTTCTTTTCGCTCATGTCCTCTCCCCCTTTAATCCTTCAGCTTCGGATCCAACGCGTCCCGCAGACCGTCGCCGAGCATATTCAGCGCAAGAACCGTGATCGCAATGGCAAGCCCCGGAAACAATACCATATACGGATAGTTTCTGATATAATTCCTGGATGCGGAAAGCATGGCACCCCACTCAGGTGTCGGAGCCTGGACACCCAGGCCGATAAAACTCAGGCTGGCTGCTGTAAGGATTAAGTTTGCTACATTCATGGTCGCCGATACGATAGAAGGCGATATCGCGTTGGGCAGGACATGTACAAAAATCGTTCTCATCTTACTGCAGTTAATGGAATCCGCAGATTCCAAATACTCTACTTTCCTGATGGACATGACCGATCCACGCACAAGCCTGACAGCTCCGGGAATGCCTCCGACCGCAAGCGCCACCAATGTATTCATAAATCCGGATCCCAATGCCGTAGCAATACAGATATTAAAAAGAATCGGCGGCATTGCCTGAATCACATCAAGTATTCTCATGATGATATTGTCAAATGTGCCGCCATAATATCCCACGACAGCGCCGATAAAAGTACCTATGACGGTTGTGATCAATGTCGCAAAGATGCCGATAGACAAAGAATATCTCGCCCCATAAATAATACGGCTGAAAATATCTCGCCCCAGTTCGTCTGTACCCATCAGATGCTGCAGAGACGGAAAAGAATTTGCATTTGCGATATCGATCGCGTTCCAGTCGTAAGGTACAATGAATTTTGCAAAAACCGCCAGCAAAACTTCTATTATAATCAGGACAAGACCCGCCATGGCTGCTTTGTTCTTTGATAACCTGTGCATAATATCCAGAAACTGGCTGTTCCTTTTTATTCTCATTTGTTTTGCCATTACGCCTTCGCTCCTCCCTTTTTCTTCGACTCACCTTCATACTGTGCCTTAATCCTCGGATCCACAAAAGCGTATGCTATATCAACCAGCAGCATACACAAGCTGAAGATGATCCCCAGTATGACAACGCATCCCTGCACGACCGGATAATCACGGCTGGTAATGCCGGACATCATATAGAGTCCAATCCCGTTAATGCTGAATACCGTCTCAATGATGATCGATCCGCCAAACACACCAGCAAACGAGGCGCCAGCCACCGTAATGATCGGAATCAGCGCGTTGGGAAGAATATGCTTCAAAACAACCTCCTTCTCCTTCAATCCTTTTGACCGCGCAGTCGTCACATAATCGGCACGGATGACTTCCAATACACTGGATCTGGTCTGTCTGGCAATTCCTGCAATACCGCCAAAGGAAGAGGCAAGAGCAGGCAAAATATAGTATTTAAGGCTTCCCATCCCGCCTGCCGGCAGCCACTGAAGCTTTACAGCAAACAGCAGCACCAGCATCAGCGCCAGCCAGAATGCCGGCATCGAGACACCCACAAGCGCAATGATCATACACATACGGTCCTGCCATCTGTTCTGATGCGTACCGGCCAGAATGCCCAGCAGAATCCCGAGTACAAAGGAAACAAGCATACTGATCATACCCAGCCCAAAGGTTCTCGGTAACCTGGAAAGAACATCCTGCGTGATAGACACGCCCGTCACATAAGAGTTGCCCATATCAAAGTGGAAAAACAAACCGCTGATATAATTCGCAAGCTGTACAAAAAAAGACTGATCAAGTCCAAGTTTGTGCCGCAGCGCTTCAATTTCTTCAGGAGTTGCCGTCACACCCAGGATCATCCGGGCGGGATCGCCTGGCACCAGATGCATGATCGTAAAGATCAACAGGACAATTCCCAGAACGATAGGAATCATCCACAAAAGTCGTTTCACAATATATTTAGCCAATTTTCACCCTCCTCTACACAGTGTATGATCTTCTGCTCCTGTCTCAGTGCCCTCACCGAGACAGGAATCGTCAAAATCGCAGCCTTCTTATTCAAATATTGTACAGGGTACAAACCGCTCCGCCGCAGACATGCTCAGCAGCGGTATTTCAACTGCGCCGAGATCTTTACGGTACACCGTATACTGCGTTGTGCTGAGCAGATTCTGTCCATAGCACATCTCATTGATATAATTGCTTGCCACAGTAGCGTTTTCATCGTCATGACTGCCGACTGTCATAACCGTACTGAGCACTTCCTTCAGTTTCTCATCCTTGACTGCCATGCCCAGTGCGCCTGCTTCACCGCCCGCCAGATCATAAGACAGGAAAGTCCATACAAACGCCACATCGCTCATACCCATCTGGCAGACCGCGATATCCCATGCCGATCCGTCTCCAAAACTCGCCTGGAACATTGCATTGTCATAGGACTGGATTTCGCAGTCTATACCTACCGCCATAAGCTGTCCCTGAACAATTGCGGATATTCTGTTATGATTATCCTCATTCGGAACTAAAAGTCTGATCTTTTCCCCATTGTAACCGGACTTTGCAAGATATTCCTTCGCAAGTTCCTGATCATACTTGAAATAATCATCACTTGCACTGGCAGGCGTCAGGTCACTCATGCCATCCGGCGCTCCCATATAAGTAGGCTTCTTCGCCATACCATCGAACGCTCCTTGTATAATGGCCTCTTTATCGATCGCATGGGCGATCGCAAAACGCAGATCCATATCTTCTGCACAGATACCCTGATTCGCATAATAGAATATATAGCTGGTCGGCGAAGCATAGCCAAGTGAGGTGAAGTTATCGGCGTCGCGCCCGCCTTCAATAAAATTGGCAACTTCTGTGTTCGCCAGACCATAAAACACATCAACCGATCCTGTCTCCAGTGCGATCGTCTGCTGCGCCGCCTCGCTGATCTTCGTATAGACTAATTTGTCAACGGTAGATTCTTTATAAAGAAGATTCTGCAGATTCTCATCCGTCTGCCAGTAATTGGGATTCTTCTCAAAGGTAATGGAAGTATTCGGCACAAAATCCGTCACCATATAAGGCGCCGAACTGGCAGATGTGGTCGCCATGGAATCCTCACTCGCTTCATAAGAAGCCTTACTGACAATCGGCGCGCGGTCGATCGCTGTTGGGAACGTACTGACCGCATCGTCTACCAGCGTCAAACGTACACTGTATTCGCCGGTCGCTTCACAACTATCGATCCATGTATTGGCCGCATCGTCTCTTGCATGTTCCAGAGAGAAGACCACATCTTCCGCTTTGATCTGATTGCCGTTCGTGTCATAAACATAATCATAAATGTTAATATCATATGTGATGTTATCTTCTGTGGACCAGTCTTTCGCAATAACCCCGTACATGGTATTATCACCGTCCCTTATCATCAGCGTTTCATAAAGATATGGCACCACAGGCTGCCTGTTCGTAAAATTTGTAAACGGAGAGATATTCTGCGGCGCCGTACTTACTCCAACCGTCAATGTTCTGCCCGCTGTCTCCGTCTCTGCCATTTCACCGCTCCCCGTACCGGCTTGGCTGCCGTCCGAACCGCTCCCCGAACTTCCTGAGGATGCGCCCGCACCTCCGCATGCCGTAAGAGAAACCGCCATCCCGATGGCTAATAATGTAGATAATAGTTGTTTCTTCATTTTTTTGTTTTCCTTTCTGTTCTTCTTGTAAAATAGTTGGTTCTTAATTTTCAGCTCTTTTCGTGCGCTGTCTTCTTCTTAAATCTACCGCCTGTACATCCAATTATCAATTTTTCATTTTTCAAGTAGTGGCTTTATTTTCCGATTTCTGAATATATGGTAATAATATTTAATATTGGACATTGAAGCGTAGTTTCCGTTAGATATAATAATGGCAGGAGCAATGTCAATGACATTTTTTTCTTATCATGCACTTATTTAAACAGAAAGAGGTCAACATGAAACACACCGCGAAAAAGAAAAAAACAACCCTCTCATCATCCGAAGTTTCTTCCCCGCAAAAAGCATTTAACAGGCTGGTTTTCTTCCTGTTTCTTTTCCTGCTGCTTTTTGCCGCTCTCTTGATGTTTCTCATAAGCCAGACTTCAAAAACTATTAAAAAGAACAATCCGGATTTCGGCGCAGCGATATTGAAAGATCTTCTTACCCCTTTTCCGGATATTATTGACAATCTGTACCGGAACAATCTTGACGAACCCATGGAGACATTGTTCAGTTCTCCTGAATTTATCGGTTTCTCTTTCTCCTCGAAACAATATCTGGCCGATAATATGCTTCTGATCAGACTGCGCGATCTTCTTGCAGCCTTTACAAAAAGCTCCGATTATATTATTTCTTCCTTTATTTATGCATCCTCCACCGATACATGTATTACAGACTTAACGGTCGTAACCCCATCTGGCATTGAGGAAAGTGAGTCCCAGAATGCTTATTTTAACGACATCATATACGACTACAACAGCAATATTATAGAAAAGAGCCAGATTGCGGTCAGCGGACACCACACTTTCATGTTTCGTTATGAAGATTCTATTATCATTGCCAAAGATCTGACGACGCTCTCCGGACAGGCTCATTCCACGGTATTTGTAATTCTGGATATTGACCGTTTTGCTTCTTCTATTTATGATTCTTATCGGTTCCTGGATCCTTACCGCGTCAGCGTCTACGATTCCCACAGCGTTCTGCTGTTTACAAACAAAAAAACCGACAGGGAAATTACACGGGACACTCTGCACCGTCTGGCCTCCGCCCCGTCCAGCATTGACAAAAGGAACGATTCTTACCTGATCTACTGCAGTTCGGACGTACTCCGCTGGCAATATGTCCTGGAAGTTGGTCAGAATTATCTGGCCGGTGATATCAGGAACAATCGTTACATTTACTTGCTTTCCGCTTTCGCGGCGCTGCTGCTCATCAGTCTGTCCACCGCGGCATTCTATCTGTGTTTCCGCAGACCGGCCGCCGAACTGCTCTCCGCCTTGATCCCACGGTGTAACGACGCTGCACAGTCCGCCGTTACACTGCCGCTGTTGAAAGAAAAAATCATCGCCCTTGCCAAAGAAAATCAAACGCTGACCGAAATCGTCTCCTCTACTTCGACAGAGGCGGTTTCTGCGCTCTTCTCGCTTCTCATCACCGGGCAGCACGCTGATATGGAAACGATTCAGATTACTTTAAGCAATACCAGCTTCGGTTTCACGCCGCATGACATCTATGTCGCCGGCATTATCCATTATTCCAGCGCCGATCATCTGGATGTAGAGGATCGTTATCGGATCCTGAATCTGATAAACACAACTTTTAAGAAATTTAAAGCCAAAAATACCTGCAATGCCTTCTGCTTTGTCTCCGGAGGTTCCAGTTTTGCCGTAATCGTTTCTTTTGCCTTTCAGACATCCATCGCAAAAGGTAAAGCAAAAATAAACGATCTTACCGTACTTCTGAATAAAAGCTTTGAATTTGCCAATCTCCCGTTGGATATTTCCTTCGGACATATGTATACCTCTATCTTAGATCTGCCTTTTTCTTACAGTGAAGCACAAAGCAGCCTATACCATAAATCCAGCCCGGCAGACGCACACAGTGAAGCCCGGCAAAAGGTTCTGCCTGTAATTACAGCGAATGCTGCTACAAAAAGTTCACCGGAGAAATCCGCATCCTCTGCGGATGCCTCGGATTCTCCTGCGCCATTCGCAGAGGATGCGTTCTATAGTCTTATTGACCGCAGAGCTTCGCAGATCACACAACTTATATATGAGAATAAATCCAGGGATGTTTCCACGCTGGTCGACAGGACCATTACGGACATCTTCAAGGATGACTCATACCAGAACCAATGTGAAAACAGCAAGCGCCTTATAAGCGCGCTCATCGACAATATGATCTCTTATCCGTTTGTGAATGCCAGCGAACTGTCCGACGTATACGGTAATACGTCCATAGAGATAGACAGCGATATTTCCTCCGCTGAAATGCGGCAGACTGTCCGTAAATCCATCGATATACTCTGTGAGGATTTCTCTGAAATTCTCAAAAAGCAGCGCAATCCCTATATTGTATCCGCTTTGGAATATATCAAAGTACATTACGAAAATCCGGACCTGTCCTTGGAGGAACTTGCCGAGCACTTAAAAATTGCACCTAATTATCTCAGCACCATTTTCAGTAAAAGTCTTGGGAAAAAATTATTTGAATATGTCAATGAATATCGCCTGGAGAAATCTATTGTTCTGTTACAGAGCACGAACAAGACAATCAATGATATCAGTATTGAATGTGGGTTTGGTTCCTCGCGGAATTATATACGTATTTTCAAAAAATATAAGGAAACAACACCAGGAGCCTATCGCAAAGAACATCTGAGCCGTACGGCCCGCCAAACTATAGACTGAGAAAGGAGTATGGTTGTAATGATAAACTGCACAGTCAACAAAACAAAAGCCTTTGTCTCCGGTGCTGTCTCTATTTTCTTCGGCATCTTCGGAATCTTCTATTTCATCCATGCCATGTGGATGGAAACTATTGTTTTTCTTTCTTTTTTTCTTATTTTCGGTCTTGTTTTTCGCGAAAACGCCTCTGTTCTCACGATAGATCGGCATAATATCACTCTTTCCTTTTTAGGAAGGCAGCGCCGGCAAATGGCCTGGCATGATGTAAAAGAACTTGGATTGATCAATGAATTCATTAGGAAACATAGAAACGCAGGCAAAGGACACCGGTACATTTACCTGTCTTCCTATGAAATGACAGACAGCCAGCGCCTTACAATGGTGATGCGCTGGCCTCCCAAAGATATTCTGTATGCAGAGTATCAGGAAAGGCTGCTGGAATTCATCCTGACACTCTACGACAAAGAACTAAAAACCTGCAATATAGATACAGAGTTTTAAGCCGTTCTTAAATGCTTATAAAATTCCCCTTCTGCATAATTCATGATAAATCCCATCCTCCCCGACCGTCTCGCAGGCGGTATCCGCCATGGCTTTTAACTCCTTACAGGCATTGCCCATAGCCACGCCGATGCCCGCCGCCTGCAGCATCTCCAGATCATTCATGCTGTCACCGAAAGCTATCGTATGCTGCAGATCCACGCCGTAATGTCGGCACACAAGTTCCATGCCCTTGCCTTTGTCGATTCCCCGCGGAATGATCTCCCCATTAAAGCAGACGGCGCTCCCGCCATAGGAATGCACCGCATACACAAAGCGGTCCTCCAGATATACTTTTGTCCTTTCAATCGAGGCAAGATCCCTGCTGGTAAAGCATATTTTATAGGCTCCGTTATGAGGATATTCTTCATAAGTCCGTATGGGAATCCCCGCCTCGATCTCCTTCTGCATCCGGATCAACTCCGAATTGCTCTGATCCGGCTTCGCCACTCTTAGCAGCGCTTCCATCTGCGGATCCGTATAAATTCCTTCGGCCGTTTCAATCCGGCAGTACATCCCCTGTGCGTGGAAGACTGCAAGACATTCCTGAATGGTCTTCTCCGGCAGCACACTGTCAAAGAGCACCTTTCCCTCCACTTCCACATGGCTTCCTGCACTGGCAATGATACCGTCAAATCCCACATCCAGAATATCCCTGCCGATGATCGGCATATTCCTGCCTGTGCACAAAAAAACTTTATGCCCTTTCGCCCGCGCTCCGCGCACCGCCTCCACGGTGCGCGGGGACGGCGCGGTTAATCCAAGGATCAATGTTCCGTCGATATCCAGAAAAATGATTTTGTTGTCCATGCCGTTTCCTCACTCCTGCTGCACGCAGTCTTTGACTCTATATTACTGCTCTCATGCTGCCTGCATGCCTTTCATAATGTGCCCTTATCACTTGATGGAAATTCTTTACACTCTGGCACTCAGTATATGTCGTTTACTATAACTATATTTTACAGGATTTATACTTTGCGCACAATAGCCGTTCGTGTATCCTGTGTCATCCGCCCGGGCGCAGATACCTCCAGCGTCTTCTCCTCCGGAAGATCCGTAAAGATCATCGGAATCGCCGTATCATATCCGGCTTTTTCAATCTGTTCCTTATCAAATTCAATCAGAAGCTGCCCCTTTTTCACCATGTCGCCGTCTTTCACATGAGCCGTGAAATATTTTCCCTGCAGATTGACCGTATCCACACCGATATGGATCAGTATCTCCGTGCCGTATCTGCTGGCGAAGCATATCGCATGTTTCGTATCAAAGACGCTCATGACCATGCCGTCCGCAGGTGCATACACTCTGCCGTCCGTTGGCAGTACCGCTACGCCCTCGCCCAGAACTTTATTGGCAAAGGTCTCATCCTTCACGTCTTCCATAGCGATCAGCTGCCCGTTGGCATACCCATAGAAGATTTCCTCTGCCGGGCTTTCCGGCTCTGCTTCCTGACATCCCTGTGCTGCATCCGTTCCCCTCTGCCCTGCATCCGGCAATCCCTGCGTACCGGAAGGAACCGCATCCGCCGGCGTCTTATCCATGAATTTTCCCAGAACAAGCGTCATGATAAATCCGCCCGCAATGGCTGCCGCATGGGCAATGATATAGTTCACATAGCCGTTGCCCGCCGGGTCCGCCAGTGCGATGCCCGGAAGGACTGTGGTGCCAAATCCTACCGCCGCTAAGTCCGTCATATATACGACCACACCGCCCAGTGCACCGCCGATGCATCCTCCGATGATCGGGAAACGATACCTTAAGTTAATACCGAACAGCGCCGGTTCCGTAATGCCAAACAGTACCGAAATAAAACTTGGAATACAAGGTTCTCTTGTCTTCACATTCTTCCTGTGCATCAACAGATATCCAAGCACCGCGCCGCCCTGTGCGATAATGGCCACGGACATGAGCGGATTCAGGAAGTTCCTGCCGGTATCTGCCAGAAGCTGTGCCTCGATCGCACCGAATATATGGTGCAGGCCTGTAATGACCACAAGCTGCTGCAGGCCGGAGAAGACTGCATATCCGGCCACACCCAGATTCTGCGTCATCCATACGAGCGCATTGGTGATTCCTGAAGAAAGTCCACGGCCCACCGGGCCGATCACGGTGAACAGCAGCAATGCACCCACCAGTGTAGTCAGCAGCGGAGATACCAACAGACGGATGACCTCCGGCACCTTTTTTTCAAAAAAGAGGTCCAATTTGGCCGTCACAAATCCCATCAGCAATGCCACGATAATGCCGCCCTGGAATCCTACCAGTTCCACGCCCATGCCAAAGATATGGAGCGTGGTGACTTCCGCCGTCCCTTGCGCCGCCGAATAGGCATTTGCCAGGCTGTCACTTAACATGATACAGCCGATCACGATGCCCAGGATCGGGCGTCCGCCGAACCGCTTACAGGCGCTGTAGGCCACCGCAAGTGGCAGAAAGCCGAAAATGGCCCCGGAAGAGATGTTGATCAGGCGGTTAATGCCATACAGAGTATCATTGGACTTCACAAAGTCAAGATTTCCCAATACACCGGAAAGTCCGGTCAGCAGCGCCGCCGCCAGGATACCCGGCATGATATCCACGAATACATCGGACAGTGCCTTGATGATCCTTTGCAGCGGATTCATTTTCTTGTTCGCTACCGTCTTTAAATCGCTGAGGCTCATGTTCTTCATATTGTTGTGTTCCGCAAACACCTCATACACGTCATTGACCAGCCCCGCGCCGAATATGATCTGCACCTGATCGCCGGCCACAAACACGCCTTTCGCCAGATCCACATCCTCGATCGCCTTTAAATCCGCAATATCATTGTCCTTCAGAACGATCCTTAATCGGGTTGCACAATGCGCCACCCCCTGAATATTCTCTTTTCCGCCAACCAGCCTGGTAAGTTCTATGGATATTTTCTCATATCGCTGACGCTTATTTGCATCCATTTCCTTCTCCTCCTTCTATCTTCTATGCACTGCCAAGATTTCCACAGTATACAAAAAGCTTCTGTTATCGGTTTTCTGCGGCCACAGAAAAGTAGTGTAAAGTTAACAACGGGAAATGGAAATTAGTGGAATCCAGTAAATGGAG
>OFGO01000908.1_pt1 | contig 24963 bp, 20 predicted proteins | sample 1521761 | NCBI WGS metagenome assembly OFGO01 (sample SAMEA3504128, study PRJEB24116) | mouse gut metagenome | biome: mouse gut; feature: mouse-associated habitat; material: faeces | place: Denmark | collected 2011
TTTTTGATTTGAGTTTACCATTGGATTTCTTAACGTCGAATTCGAGGAGGCCAACAGCTTTAGCATTGTTAGCGGGATTAAGAACCGTAACTTTTTCTCCGACCACGTTTTCTATTACTTCATGGAATTTCTGATGGTCATGACCGATAAGCAGAGCGTCGAATCCCGGAACCTCGCGGGCGATTTTAAGTGACGCGTTTTCTATAAATTCGCCGGTGCGCATTGTCTCGTCATGGCCGGAATGAAAAAGTCCTATGATAATATCAGGATTTTCATTCGATTTTATTATAGGCATCCATTTCTTTGCCGAAGTCTCCATATCCTCGAATGAAAGTCCGGACCAAAGATTTTCAGGAAGCCAAGCGGGAATAGCCGGGGTAAGTAGTCCTAAGACAGCAATACGAACTCCGTCTTTTTCCAGGATTACATACGGCCTAAGATAAGGTTGGCCGGATTTATTGTCTATTACGTTCGCTCCCAGAAGTGGCATTCGGTTCTGTGAACGCCAGCGGTCATATACGGCATGGCCAGTTTCAACGTCATGATTACCTATAGTTGTGGCATCGTAACCGATATAATTGTAGATTTCCGAAGCGAGGTGAGGAGAGATAGTGTCAATATAGTTGTAATAATAAACGCTTGGTTGTCCCTGAAGAAAATCCCCATTGTCAAGAAGCACAAGATTATTTCCACCGGGCGTCTCTCTGATCGAATCGATAGCAGAGACAACTCGCGAGAGACTTCCGTCCACCGGCGACATGGTGATGTAGTCAACAGGGAAAAAATTACCGTGAACGTCAGTGGTGTAAACGATTTTTATCTTGGTGTTATGAGCAAATGAGTTCACCGGCAAAATACTTACTACAAGGAACAGACTGATTGAAATTAGAAATCTGAGATGAGCTATCATTGATGGATTACTGGTAATAAATACATTGAACCTGTCCGATTTTAAGTTTTCCTATAAGCTTAAGCGGAATGCGTTGCGGACCGGTGGATACCCATGCCTGGATAGGTTCCGAGCTTTTCTTTTTCCCGTCGGATGTGAATGTGAACGTCACTTTATAGGTGTTCTGCATTTTGCCGTCAACCTTTATCTGTTCCTGACCGGAATAGGTGAAGGTCAGCAGTTCCTTGCGCTTTCCCGAGAAGATATTTATGCTTTTCTTTTCCCCCGGTTTCATGTTTTGAAAATCAAGAGCTCTGAGATAATAAAAAGAGCTCAGCATGTCAACCGTCATACCCTCGGCCGTAAGAGTCCGATGCTCGGTTTTTGCTATTCTCTCTTTCTTAGGCTTACGTGTCCTGGTACATTTTCCGGTAACCGTATTGCCTGATTTGGAGAAAGTCACAATATCATGGGAGTATTTTCCATCTTCATGGGCTATGTATTCGTAACGGGAGGGTGAGTAATCCGGCGCATGCATGGTGCTCCTCAGAGTATCCCTGAGACGGTAGAATTTATCAGCCCATGGATCAGATTTGGCGGTGGCCAGCGAGTGATAGGTGTTACCGTTTCGGGTCAGTCTGATAGTTGCTGTCCCCGCCTGTTTATGCACAAGGCCCCATTTGTAGATTACTTTATACTTAATGGTCTCGTTCGCCAGAGAGACGTTTGCCGAGGCGCTTTCAAACGAGAAAACGCTGATGATTAACAGAGATAGTATTTGAAATGCTTTTTTCATGCTTTTTTGACCGGAAACAGGCCAAATGGTTTATGAATGAGAGTAGAAAATATGTTAAACCTATTGAAACCAGTCAGAGAACAGACTGAACTCATTTATGTGTTTTCAATTCAAGAAACGGGAGTGCGTTGCGGCTGGCCTGTTCAATCTTTTTGTTGCGCCAACATTTGCGGCAGACAGATATGTACTTGTCATCTCCGCCGATTTCAACCTGGTTGCCCTCTTCGACGAAATCTCCGGAAGCATCGATACGCGCATTTATGATTGTCTTTCGACCGCAATTGCATGTCGATTTTATCTCGTCAATAGAATCGGCGATCTCGAACAATCTTCTGCTTCCCTCGAAAAGATGGCTTTGGAAATCGGTTCGAAGTCCATAGCAGACGACATTGCTTCCGAAATCATCGACAATGCGGGAAAGCTGATCGACCTGACGCTCTGAAAGGAACTGGCATTCGTCAACAAGAAACCATTCGATTATCTGCATTGTCTCTTCAAAAAGCTGTTGAGCAAGTTCATAGAGATCCGTATCTGCATAAACCCATTTACATTCACGTTCAATCCCTATTCTGGAGCGGATGACATTTTTTTTGTCGCGTGTGTCAATTATGGGTTTAAGACACACATAACTCATGTTTCTTTCCTCGAAATTATAAGCCTGAGTCAGGAGAAGGGCCGTTTTGGCAGACCCCATAGTTCCGTAGCGGAAATATAATTTACCTTTTCGGTTCATATTTACATTCTGACATGTGGATCGCCTTGGTAACAAGGCAAATCCTGATTTCTCTTCAACGACATTACAAATTTACTCAGAATTGACTTTTAAGACCAATTTTAGCAGCCTAAAAGGTGTTAAAATTTTTCGGCCCGATATAATGTATCGAGATATACGCTGTCGTTTTCTCAGAGACCTGAGCTGTACGCGATGCTCTAATGCCGGGAATCCAAAGGATCTCATCATTAGGATCAACTAAAAGAGGTATGCGTGTCTTTATATTCAGCGGAATCTTTGCATCGGAAAATATGTCGCTGAGTTTTTTTGACCCTTTCATGCCGAACGGTTTCATGCGGTCTCCTCGCTTCCAGAAACGGTAAGTGAGTCCGTTTTCATCGATAAGAGCGGAATCGAAATATGCTGTCATCCCGCTTTTATCAACGTCCAACCTGTTGCCTACATGGGACTCGATGCTGAAAAGATGGTTAAAAGGGGGCAAACCGGAATTGTTGTTCTCAGAGGTGACGAACCTTAATATCCCCCTGTCCATTAGGAAATAACCGTTTTTACAGAAAAAACGTTTTCCGGATTGCATTGGTCCATCAACTATTTCAAAAATCTGTTCCATCGAAAGCCCGTGGGGACGAAGCCATTCGTATAACAGCAAACGGGCATTTGGCATTGATCGGAGTGCACGGATGTCTATCTCTATATCAGTCTCCGTATCAGCCAAGAAGACGTCACTTTTTCTATCATTGATTGAATCCGTATAGAATTCATTTGCCTGTCGCATTAACGACAAAGTATTGGTCATCCCTTTCTTTCCATCAGGAAAAAGACTAAATAGGATTGGTAATACCTTGTTTCTTAATTTATTACGGCCAAATTCCGATTCATGATTGGTAGAATCGGTAACAAAACCAACTCCAATGGCTTCAAGATACGCTTCAATTTCTTGACGATAAACACTTAGAAGAGGGCGTATTACTGAATCATTGTTCAGCGGGAGCATCCCTCTGAGGCCTGTAATGCCGGTACCACGCAACATGTTAAGCAAGACGGTTTCTATGTTGTCATCGGCATTATGTGCGATGGCCACGGCTTGCGCATTGAAATTATGTCGGAGTTCTCGGAACCAGTCATAACGGAGTTCTCGGCATGCCATTTCCAGAGAAGTGGGTCTTTTGGCCTCCGCGATATATTTTTTTACATCGAAATGAACAGTGTCGAGTTCAATATCAAGTGAGGAGGTCAACTGACGGACGAAATGTTCGTCGCGGTCACTCTCTTCTCCGCGGAGATGGAAATTGCAATGGGCGGCCCGACATGCGAAGCCGAGTCTGTGGAGAACCATAGTCAGGGCAACGGAATCTGCACCTCCACTAAGCCCGATAATGACGGGAGAATCACCCCTTATCAGAGTGTTACGTGTAATGAATTCCTTTACTTTACGTTCGAAAGGGAGGGGTTCATCGGTCTGATTCATGCTGATAATAGCGGCAAAACGGCTGAAGGCCGCAATTAAGACAATCGGGACGACGTGCTTTGCAAATATATCTTCCGTGAAGAATCAGCCAATGATGGGCTTTGGGTATTATTTCCTCAGGAATATTTCTGACAAGAGCCATTTCTGTCTGCAGGGGAGTCTTGCTGTTTGTGGTCAGACCTATACGTTCGCTGACCCTGAAAACATGAGTATCGACTGCCATTGCAGCTTTATTATAGACCACAGCAAGAATGACGTTAGCTGTCTTTCGTCCTACTCCCGGCAATTTCAGCAGGTTGTCGATGTCAGAAGGTACTTCAGAATGGAATTCCTCGACAAGAGTTTTGGCCATTCCAAGCAGATTCCTGGCCTTATTGTTAGGGTAGGAGACTGACTTTATGAATTCCAGAATCTCATCAACAGATGCTGCGGCAAGTGCTTCAGGAGTGGGGAAGGCTTTGAACAGAGGTGGCGTTACTTGATTGATGCGTTTATCGGTACATTGAGCCGACAAAATTACGGCAACCAACAGCTGGAACGGATTATCGTAATGTAATTCTGTCTCAGCAACAGGCATCGACGATTCAAACCATTCCAATACGCGATGGTAGCGTTCTTTTGTCGTCATAATGTGTAGGTTTCAATCAATGTGCGCTCTGAAACATCTCAAGGAAACGCTTGTCATTTTCAGAGAACATTCGCAGGTCTTTTACCTGATATTTCAGGTTTGTTATGCGTTCTATTCCCATTCCAAGCGCAAATCCGCTATAGACTTTCGAGTCGATGCCGCAGGCTTCGAGGACATTGGGATCAACCATTCCGCAGCCCAGGATCTCTACCCATCCGGTATGTTTGCAGAATGAACAGCCTTTGCCACCACAGAGGTTGCACGAAATATCCATTTCGGCAGAAGGTTCAGTGAATGGGAAATAGCTTGGGCGCAGACGTATTCTGGTGTCTGAGCCAAACATTTCTCTTGCGAAATAAAGAAGGGTCTGTCGAAGATCAGCAAACGAGACGTTCTTATCCACATATAAGGCCTCAACCTGATGGAAAAAACAATGGGCCCTTGCAGAAATGGCTTCATTTCTATATACTCTTCCCGGGCAGATGATGCGGATAGGGGGAGTAGTGTGTTCCATAACCCGGCTCTGGACGGACGACGTGTGGGTTCTGAGCAGAACATCGGGAGTGCGGTTTATGAAGAAAGTGTCCTGCATGTCTCTGGCAGGATGATCGGCAGCAAAATTAAGAGAAGAAAAAACGTGCCAGTCATCTTCGATTTCAGGACCTTCAGCTACTGTAAAGCCTAATCTCGAAAAAATGGATATTATCTCCTCTCGAACAATCGAAAGCGGATGACGGCTACCCAGAGGAATAGGAGTCGCGGTTCTGGTGAGATCCAAAGTCGGGTCTAGAGTTTCGGCCGACTCAAGATTGGCACGGAGAGCATTGATTTTTTCCGTGGCGAAATTCTTGAGTTCATTGAGTGACTTTCCAACTTCTTTCTTCTGCTCGAGCGGAACGGAACGGAAGTCATTGAACAGAAGCGAAACTTCGCCTTTTTTGCTCAGATATTTGATTCGAAGCTGTTCTACTTCATTTATATCATTGGGAGAAAGAGATTCAATTTCAGCTTTAAGCTGAGCTATCTTTTCAATCATTGTCTAATATCTTAATCGTTTTCTTTAACGTTTGTCATTGCTTCATCGACATCCTTAATCAGTGCGTGTCCCTGTTTTCCGCGACTGACGATGTTGCCTTCTGGATCAAAGAGAATAATGCAGGGGATACCGGCAATTCCGTATATGTCAGTAGGGATCGTCTGCGCATTTATTATCATTGGCCAGGGAAGTTGATGGTCTCTGATCGCCTTTTTTGTGTTTTCGGGTTCGTCCCACACAGCGACGCCAAGGAAATCAAGGCCTTTGTCGGAATATTTCGAATAGAGTTGTTTGAGTGTTTCCGTCTCCTTTATGCACGGACCGCACCAGCTTGCCCAGAAATCCACCAGAGTCCATTTGCCTTTTCCTACATAGTCGCTCAGTTTCTGAATGCTGTCTCCGTTCTGGATTGAGAAATCCTTGAATTTATTTCCGACAGAAGTCGCAGCTTCGTTTGACTTGGAAACCCTGAGCCTTTTTATCCTGGTGTAGTTTCCCATATCGGGATAATTGACAAGTCTCGACTCGAATTCGGATGGAGTCAGTTCATAAGCTTTGTCAAGAAAGAGACGATAGCCTATGATATTGTCAGTGTTAGCTGCAAACATTGAGTCGGACACAGCGTTGTATCTCTCTTCAAGACCTTTCAGAAGCGCTTGCTTCTCATTATCATTGCCGGCTGAACTGAAAATCGAATTGTATTCAGTCGTAATAGCTTCGAGGCGTTTGCTGAAGGAATCCCATTGGCGGTTCATCGGTCCGGATGCTTTGACTGAACGGGTGTTGGCATCCACATTCGTTGTTCCCGGTTCGAGAATGAAGGAGCCGGCGCGGTTGCCGTCAAGAACGAGCTGCGCCATTACAGGGGCGGTGATAATACCTGACATTGAAGCGATACCATTGTCAACGAGGGAACTGTCTATTTTAGTGCCGTCATCGTAATTCACCATGTAAAGCATCAGACCGTCTTCGTCGGGAGTAAAGGTGACTTTGACATTATAGTTGTCGGCAGCGGCTGCAGTACATGAAAAAATGCCTAAGGCAGCGAATAACGATGTTATGGATCGTGACATAATGATAAAATATCTGTGATTAGAAAACATGGTGCAAATTTACACAACAAATTTGAGATAATGCAAAATTCAATGTGGAAATGAAGCTATAATAAAGGAAAAATACTAACTTTGCGTGAATTTAAACAGATATTACATCAATGACACATCACAAAAGCGTCAATAAATATTTATCGGATACCATTTCGGCAAATTGGGAGCAGCCTGCTCTCACGGATTTCAACGGGGTTTCCTACAGCTTCAGGGACATTGCACGGAAAATAGCTAAATTGCACATACTTTACGAGCGCTGTAGAATCAAGCCCGGAGACAAAGTTGCGATTTGTGGCCGAAACTCGTCCAATTGGGCCGTGGCATTTCTGGCAACTATGAGTTATGGCGCTGTTAATGTGCCTATTTTGAGCGATTTCAAGCCAGACAGCATTCATAATCTTGTCAATCATAGTGAAAGCAAGTTATTTTTCGTTGAAGAAGGAATATGGGAAAACCTTGATCCTACAGTAATGCGAGGTCTCACAGGCGTTTTGAGTCTTAAAGACAATTCCCTTATTCTTTCACGCTCGGAAGAACTGACTGATGCGCGCGCACATCTTAACCAGTATTTCGGTCACAAATATCCTGAAAGATTCGTTGCATCGGATTTCATTGTATATGATGACAAGCCAGATGAACTCGCTTTGATAAATTACACATCGGGCTCGACAGGATTTCCCAAGGGGGTCATGCTGACTTATGAGAATATCTGGAGCAATCTTGAATTCTGTCTTGACAAAATCGATTATATATCCGACGGTGACGGCATTGTCAGCATGTTGCCTATGGCCCACATGTATGGCCTGATGATTGAAATAATTTTCCCGATAATAAGAGGATGTCACATCCATTTCCTGACGCGCACGCCCTCTCCGAGGGTTATAACGGAAGCGTTTGCGAAAGTGCATCCCAAAATGATCGTTTCCGTCCCTCTCATTCTTGAAAAAATCATCAAGACACAGGTTTTTCCTCTTCTCGAAAAACCTTTGATGAGAGTGCTGATGCATGTGCCTTTTGTGGATTCGAGACTTCTTGCGAGAATTAAAGCGAAATTGCAGCAGACATTCGGAGGTAATCTCGAGGAAATAATTATCGGCGGGGCGAAACTTAACAAAGATGTAGAGCTGTTTCTGCGTAAGATCGGATTCCAGTTTACAATAGGCTACGGAATGACGGAATGCTGTCCGCTCATATCATATAGTTCATGGAGAGAGGCTCGTGCGGGATCTTGTGGTAAAGTTGTCGATCGTATGGAAGTGATGATTGATTCGCCGGATCCTTATTCCATCCCTGGCGTCCTCTATACGCGCGGCAGCAACGTTATGAAAGGATACTTTAAAAATCCCGAGGCTACTAAAGCCGAGCTTTCTGAAGACGGATGGCTCAATACCGGCGACATATCTCTCCTTGATTCCGAAGGCTTTCTTTATCTTAAAGGCAGAAATAAAAACATGATTCTGGGACCTTCCGGACAAAATATATATCCTGAAGAGATTGAACAGATTCTTAACAATATGCCTTATGTCAATGAATCAGTCGTAATTTCGGAATCAAACAGGCTTATAGCTCTGATATATCCTGATTACGAGCTCGCTTCTAATGACGGCCTGTCATCGACTGCACTCGAGCAGGCTATGAAAGAGAATGTTGCGGCCCTAAACAAAGATGTGCCTACATACAGCAAGGTATCTTCTTTCCGACTTATGGATGAAGAGTTTGAAAAAACTCCCAAACGTTCTATAAAGCGATACCTCTATCAGCATAATTTTTAAAGCACACAGGACCTTCTCGGTTCTTAAATGGTCCTTTACCGACCATATCCACTATACACAGAAGAAATATCGTCATGATGGAATTATCTCAAGAAGAAAGACGGCAACTCGTCAGCCAATACCGGGAACTCAGAAAATTGACTTCCGATCTTATTACCCCTGATGAAGTCAGATCTGTGCGCCGTATCATTGACAATGCCTTAGGGAACGGCGTCGAATTTGAAAGAGACGGCTTCGGATTCAATCCTGTGTTACGCGGTCTGACAACAGCATCGGCTTTGTGCCGGGAGGTCAGTGCTGACCGTAATATGGTGATAGCCATATTGCTGTCAAGACTTGTCAGTCCTGACAACGATGCGCTTGAAGGCGTTGAAGACGACGTGATCGGACTTATGGCAGGATTGGAAAAAGTGCAGTCACTTTACAGACGCCATTCGGCTCTTGCGAATGAAAACTTCCGAAACCTGATGCTGACTTTCGCTCAGGACATACGTGTCATCATTATAATGATAGTTGACAGACTGTGTCTGATGAGGGAGATTAACCATCATCCCGATGAACAGCTCGTGCAGCAGATTGCCCGTGAGAGCGCCTATCTTTATGCGCAGCTTGCCCACAGGCTCGGTCTTTATAAAATAAAGGGTGAGCTTGAGGACATGTCGTTGAAATATACGAATCGAGAGATGTTCACTCGCATCGCGCGCAAACTTAACGAGACCAAGCGGGAGAGGGACGCTTACATGAAAGCATTCATAGGCCCCGTTAAAAAAGCATTGGAGGATCAAGGCCTCAAATTTGACATTAAAGGAAGAACCAAATCCATTTTTTCGATTTGGAACAAGATGGTCAAACAGCGCATAGATGTTGACGGCATATATGACCTGTTTGCCATCAGGGTCATTCTTGATGTCGAAAGGATAAAAGAACGTGCGGAATGCTGGCTCGCTTTTTCTGTCATTACGGACATGTATCAGCCTAACCCCGCCAGAATGAAGGACTGGCTTTCCGTGCCTAAATCAAATGGCTACGAATCGCTCCACATAACGGTTCTCGGTCCGGAAGGTAAATGGGTCGAAGTCCAGATCAGGTCGCGTCGCATGGATGAAATCGCCGAAACGGGTGTCGCGGCACACTGGAAATACAAAGGCATCAAGAGTGAAAATAATCTTGACAGCTGGATGAATCATGTCCGTGATATTCTCGAGGATGCCGGCTCCGGTCCTATGGAGCTGATGAAAAACATGAAAATGGACCTTTATAATGATGAAGTGTTTGTTTTCACACCTCGGGGCGACTTGTATAAATTGCCGCTCGGAGCAACCGTTCTTGATTTCGCCTTCAACATTCATTCAAATCTGGGTTGTGTGTGCGTCGGAGGAAAGGTGAACGGTAAGACTCGTAAACTTAACTATAAACTCCATAGCGGAGATACGGTAGAGATTCTGACTTCAAGCACACAGTCGCCAAAGCTCGACTGGCTCAATATTGTCGTCTCGTCCAAAGCCCGAAACAAAATCCGACAGGCTCTGAAAGAGATGGAAAACCGAGATGCTGAACTTGCGAAGGAAATGCTGTTCAGACGTTTCAAAAACCGTAAGATTGAGCTGAACGAGTCGAATCTCATGCGTACAATTAAAAAATTGGGATTCAAGACTGTTACCGAATTTTACAAGGCTATATCCCGAAACGAGCTTGATATCAATGATATCGTAGCTGAGTATGAGGCTCAGTTCAAAAAAGATGAAGCTCAGGCGGAACGAGTTTCGGCTGAAGAATTTACTCTGCAGTCGTCTATAGCAGATGAAACAGACACCGGCGGCTCGGATGTCCTAATCATAGGAGACAATGTCAAAGGACTTAACTATCGTCTGTCGAAATGTTGTAATCCGATTTATGGTGATAAGGTGTTCGGTTTTATATCATCGGAAGGTGTCATAAAAATTCACCGTGAAAATTGTCCTAACGCGGCTCATATTCGCGACCGTTATCCTTACAGGGTAATTCCGACACGCTGGTCGGGAAAAGCGGGAAGTCAGTTTGTGGCTACACTTTCAGTCGTCGGTTCCGACGACATAGGAATAGTCACAAATATTTCATCAATAATCAATAAACAGCCAGGAGCATCATTGAGGAATATCTCGATTGATTCCCACGACGGAATTTTCCACGGATACCTGATTGTAGGTGTAGAGAATACTGAAATTTTAAAGCAACTTATAACAAAAATATCAACTGTTAAAGGTGTTAAAGATGTCCAGCGCGGAAATTAAGAAATGGAGTTACGCCCTGTCGGCGGCAGGTCTGTTGGTTTTAGGTTCATGCAGTGGTAACAGCGACGAGAAAAGAGCCCGGAATCTATATTCCGAAGCAGAGACTCTCGAGGCACAGGGTAGGTATAGTGAGGCGCTTTTGCTTCTTGATTCGATAGACAAGTCTTGTCCGGCTGCCGTTGAAATCCGCAGAATGGGTATGGCAATGCGCCCTAAGATGCTTGAACAGGTCACTAACCGTCAGCTTGAGATTACCGACAGCCTTGCTGCGGTTAATGATTATCGCATTGATTCGCTCTCAGGGACTGTCCAACTGGTAAAGAATGATATAGAGAATTATTTTGTGCCTAAAGCTGAGGGACATGTCGATGTGTCATCTGTCAGCGGTCTGCACGGCCGAATGGCGCCGGACGGAAGGTTCTATCTGATCGCGACTTCTCCCTCATCCATAAATTCAGTTTCCGTGACTGCTAATGCCGGCGGGGAGTCGGCTCACACGCCCTCTGTCGGGTTTGACGGAGAACGAAATGACCGTGTTGCCGGTCATGATGTGATAACTTTCATCGAAGGCGAATGTCAGGAAATTGCTGCGTTTATCACCAAAAACCGGAACCAGCCGGTAACGGTCACGTTCTCCGGGAAAAGTTCTGTTACCATGGAGTTGCCGGATACCCAGAAAGAAGGAATCGCTGCATTGTTTGAACTTTCAAAGATAGTTAGGGAACGCAAAAGACAGGAAATTGAGAAGCAACGGCTCGAGAAAACTCTCTCTGTTGTCCGCAGTCAGATTGCCCGGACCATTATGACAGACAGTCTCGACATGGAGTGATCCTCCCTCTTTTCCAGCAGAATCTCCCCAGTGAACGATTACCGCCGATATATCGCGATAGATCTTAAATCGTTTTATGCTTCGGTCGAGTGTGTCGAGAGAGGACTTGATCCGCTCGATACATGCCTTGTTGTCGCAGACAGAAGCCGAACGGAGAAAACGATATGTCTGGCGGTTTCTCCGGCCCTTAAACAATTCGGACTCGGCGGAAGATCGCGGCTGTTCGAGGTCGTCCGGACGGTAAAGGAAGTCAACAGGCGGAGGGGTTCTGTCGGAAAGAGCGTTTCTTTGAAAGTCTTGAATTCCCGACGGGATCTGGCGGTTGATTATATCGCGGCCCCTCCGCGCATGTCACTTTATCTCGACTACAGTTCGCGAATATACAGTGTCTATCTACGATTCATCGCTCCCGAAGACATTCATGTCTATTCGATTGATGAAGTGTTCATTGATGCCAATTCATATCTGAAACTTTACGGGCTGACGGCCCATGAACTTGCAATAAAGATGATCAGGGAGGTACTCGCGGAGACTGGTATCACAGCTACCGCGGGAATAGGAACCAATATGTATCTGAGTAAAATCGCGATGGATATGGTGGCCAAAAAGATGCCTCCCAACGCTGACGGAGTCCGGATAGCCGAGCTTGACGAAATGGAGTATCGCCGTCAGCTCTGGACCCATGTCCCGCTGACGGATTTCTGGCGAGTAGGTAAAGGAATTGCCGGGAAACTGCAACGTTATGGAATAATGACCATGGGGGATGTTGCGCGGTGTTCTCTCGAGCATGAGGATTTCCTTTATGAACTTTTCGGCGTCAATGCGGAGTTGCTTATAGACCACGCATGGGGATGGGAACCGGTGACGATGCAGCATGTCAGATCCTATCGTCCTGAATCAAAATCGATATGCAGCGGTCAAGTCCTTCATTCTCCATATACTTTCGCCAAAGCGCGTAATGTTGTCCTTGAGATGATTGACAGTGCTTCTCTTGAATTAATCGGGAAGGGCCTGGCTACGGACCAGATCGTGCTTGAAATAGGATATGATGTGGAATCGCTTGCGGATCCGGCCATAAAGTCGAAGTATAACGGGAAAATATCAATTGACAGATACGGGCGTTCAGTACCTTTTCACGCTCATGGAACGATGACTGTCGAACATCCTACATCTTCTTTCCGGATACTTTCTGATAAACTTTTGGAATTATATGACAGAATTGTAAATCCGATTTTGCTTGTCAGACGCATATCGATGTCTTTGAATCATCTTATAGATGAGAGTCTGGTATGCGGTTCCGATTCAGAGCCGCGGCAACTGGATCTTTTCACTGATTACGATTATCTTAAGCATAAAAAGGAGGAAGAGACAAGAGAGCTGGAGAAGGAACGGAAACGTCAGATGGCAATCCTGAATATCAAGCGACGTTATGGTAAAAACGCCATTTTAAAAGGCCTGAATTATCTCGATGGCGCGACTCAGCGTGACAGGAACTCACAGATTGGAGGGCACAAGGCATGACACGATATGATGACATAATCAATCTGCCTCATCATGTCAGCACGAAACATAAACCGATGTCGATGGACGCCCGGGCTGCACAATTCGCGCCTTTTGCCGCGCTGTCAGGCCATGAAGAGATTATTCACGAGACTGCAAGATTGACGGAAGAGGAAAAGGATCTTTCATCTGATGAAGCGCGATTGTTGTCAGAGCGCCTCATGAATCTTATCGGGCGAATTAATGAACTCCCCAAAGTGAAGGTCACATATTTCTGTGCTGATCCCATTAAACCGGGAGGTGTTTATGTCAAAGTCAAAGGATGTCTGAATAGATTCGATGAAACCGAGAATAGAATATATCTTGACAACATTAGATGGATTCCGCTCAGAGCGATTCATGATATTGAGGAATTATAAGAGGGTTCAAGGCACATTTTATTTATAAAAAAACTGTAAGATATTCTTTTTTACTATATTTGTCAGATAATAGAAATCCATTTAAATTGATAGACACTGATCCGAGATGAAGACACTTAATCCTACCGGTATGAAATGGCTGAAGACTTTCCATATCTTATTCGCAGTTCTGTGGATTGGTTGTGGTGTCTCTATGAATTTTCTAAGAATAACGATCACTCCTTCTTCGCCTGAGGAGAAATATATTCTCAGCCTGTCAATAAAGCTCCTTGATGATCTGTTGATCTATGGAGGTGTCCTGGGAATCATAATAACAGGGCTGATATACGGGATATGGACGAAATGGGGGTTCTTCCGCCAGAGATGGCTCACGGTAAAATGGATCTTGACGCTTGTCATGGTGTTGATCGGATGGATTGTGATGGGGCCTGCTGTTACAGGAAATGTGCACGGGAATCCTGCATGGTATCTTACCGAAAATGAGATATACTGTCATAATTTAGAAGTAAGCGCTCTCTGGGGACCGATACAGTTGACCCTGCTTTTCATCGTTGTTCTCATTTCCGTTTTCAAGCCTTGGAAATCCCGAAAATAAGGAATCAGGCTATTCTTGACCGCTCCATGAACACTCAGAATAAGCCCGAAAAAATTCCATTCCTGACTCTGACAGATGCTGCTGTACCCGGGCTCTTTGTAAAATCCATACAAAGAGAGGGGCATAACAGAATGAAGACCTTTGCACACCGTGACGAGTACTATATGATTGTCCTCATTACGCAGGGGTGCGCATCGGTTTCTGTAGATTTTGAAGAAATAACTGTTTCGTGTGGTGAAGCGGTTATCGTTGCTCCTTCACAGGTCCATTTCCCGAATCATGCAAGTGAGGATATAGAAGGATGGATTCTCGGAATCGCTGCTGAATATTTTTCTGAAAAGGAGAGGGATATGACGGCGAGATATTCGATGGATCATTGTTCTTTAGCCTTGGAGAGAAATATTTCAGCCGATCTCGGTGTGCTATTTGAAATGCTTGCCCGTCATTTCGATAACTATCAGGTATCTCTCCCTCTCGCGTTATCGATTAAAGGTCTTGTGATTTCATCCGTCATGGCAGGCTGCCGAAAGGACAATGACAGATTCATTTCAATAGTACTCAGATTTAAAAATTTGCTGACTACAGAACTTAAAAGAGAAAAAAGCCCCTCAGCTTATGCCGGAATGCTCAATATAACTGAAGGGTATCTTAATGAAGCAGTCAGGAGGGTTACGGGTATGAATGTTAGTGCTTACATTCGCTATCAGGTCGTGACAGAGGCGAAACGCGAACTTATGTACACTTCTTTGTCTGCGAAAGAAATAGCATATAGTCTCGGATATGATGATTATGTCTATTTTTCAAAGCTATTCAAAAAGGCTGCGGGCGTTTCTCCGGTGGAATATCGAAAGAACCTCAAATAGTACAAGTTTCACCTTGAATCGGACTTTATGTTTTTTCTGCAAACAAGGTAATTTTGCAGAAAAAACAAATGAAGAAAACCACGAAACAACCGCGACAAGTGACAGCGTTTCTGATAGCCAACCCTGTCCATGATTGCATAGCGTGCTGGAAATGTGTCGAAAGTTGCCCCCGGGATGTCCTCGGGAAGGTCCGCGTGCTTTGGCATCGACATGTAAAGCTCAGACATCCTGAAAATTGTATAGGGTGTGGTAAATGCGTAGGAGTCTGTCCTCAATCAATCTTTTCACTCAATTCGCCGAAACGATGGACAAAATGAAAAAACTTAAAATCTGCAATTGGACATTGCTGATTATTTATATCCTGACTCTTGCTTCAAGCCTTCAGCTCGAGATCGCAGGGAATGCTTCAATGCTTTGGGTTATTCTTCACCTTATTGTCGCTACATCTTTTCTGGCAGTTATAATATGGCATATATATCTTCATTTCAGATGGAACAATTGGAGGCGACTGTTTAAAGGAAAGAAAAAAGCCGTTATGAAATGGATGTCGATATTCGGTTTACTTGTTATCCTTTCAGCCGTTATAGCGACAATTGATTGGTGCATGAAGGGGATCCATACCGGGCCTGGAGCCATACACGGTAAAATCGGTTTTATATTCCTTATAGCTGTTTTGATTCATCTGATAAGGCATTTAGGTTTTTACAGGAAATGACTCATTTGCCGAACGAAAATCTTAATCCGACATTTAGATTGAAGTTAAGCGGTTTATCCTTGTATATAGTCTGCAGGTCGCTTCCGTCATCAAAATAGTAACTGACTCCCGGCTCGGCAAACAGACCTATAGAAGGAGTGATGCTGCATTGAACCCCGACGGAAATGTTGGCTGACCACTGCATCGGTTTCTCCGGTATATTTCCCGATTCCGCATCTATTTCTTTCTTATTGAGAATGAATTCTTTGTCAAGTTTCGCGGAAACGCATTTCTCCGCGAGGACTCCAGCCGATGTGTATAGTCCGAGTCTTTTCCACGAATATATATGATATTTTAGGCTTAAAGGAACACCCACGTAGTGCAGACGTTGCTCGCTTTTAAGATAATGATTATCGCTGCCCTCTTTGATTTCCGAGGTGAGATTGGTGTATGTCACACCACTTTCAATATCGAATCGGTCGTTTATTCTGTAGGCGAATGAAATCCCTGTTCTTATGGGTAGTCGATGTCGGACTTTAGTCTCAATTCCTGTCTGCTGATTGAATACGAGTACGCCAAGCATAGGATTGTCCGCCCATTCAAGGCTGTTTGCACCCACGCTTTCGACAAACATTTCGCGGGGAGACCGGTTGCCGAAAGAAGAGCCGGTTCCCGTTGAACTGAAAAGCGAAAATGAAAGGTTATCGGATATTGTTCTTTTTGCCTTGGCGGAATTTATTTTTACGTTTACGGGAGAATCTTTACGAGATCCGGAACTCTTGAGGTTCATTGTAGGGCGAGGGTCTTTATTCTCTTCTTCGACGTAGCGGTCAGAAGTTGAGATTTCGCGAGTAACCGAAGTGTCACCGATGTTTGCCTGTGTCGGCAAAGGAAGCTCTATCTGTTCACTCTTTTTAGAGCTTTCGTCGATTATCGGTACAGATAGATTGTGTTCCGGGACCGACGCTGCAGCGAGAATGTTGATGTTTTCTTTGCGGATATTTTTAGTATGGGTGTCACTTTTCGTTGACAAGCTTAATGTAACCTGTTCATTCCCATTGTCGGTAAACAGATAAAAAGCTACGGTGCATATTACGGCTAACGATGCCGCAACCGCGGCCACTCTACGGATACGCATTTTGATGACTGCAATTTTTGCCATATTCGAGACCCCGGAAGTTGCTTTCCTACGGTTCTCTATGGCACTCCAGAGACCGGCGGGTTCTTCGGTCTCGAAGTCGGTCATTCGGTCATGGATTTTGTCTAACCAGTTATCGTTCATAGTGACACACGGTATTTAAGTGGTTATACTGCCTTATTTTAGTTGCCAAAAGTGATTTGGCACGATGTAATTGTGAGGCTGAAGTGCTTTCTTTTATGCCGAGCAACGCTGCGATTTCCTTGTGGCTGCGGTTTTCGATGACATAAAGGTTGAAAATAGTGCGATAGCCGTCGGGGAGTTCTCTGATAAGTCGAAAAATCACTGAGGAGGTAACTGAATCGATATCAGGTTCCTCATCCGGCTGGATATCCTGATGTGAAGAGATATCGACGAATTCAATTTTGTCATTTCGTCTGATAAATTTCAATGCTTCGTTTACCGTTATTTTTGTAAGCCAGCCTTTCAGCGAACCTTTTCCACGGTATTCGAAAGATCCGATTCCGTCAAAAATTCTCAGAAAACTCTCCTGTAGGACATCTTTCACGTCTTCGTCGTTGGGGATATAACGGGCGCAAACGGCCGAGAGATAGCGGACATAACTTGAATATACCGCTCTCATAGCCTCGCTATCGCCCCGTTGCACGAGGGAAAGAAGTCGCTGTTCGTTATCTGTTGTCGTTGCTGTCACCGATCGGATCGGATCGAATCGAATTAACTTCCCGATAAGAGTCCGGAGGGTATTTCTTCATCAGATGAATTTCCGGACCCCTATCGGGGAAGCGTTTGCAAAATTACTGTTTAATTGAAACGGAGCAATGCACGTCTCTCAATTTTTGTCAGAAATTGTCAGTATTGTTTGATTATTATGCCTTATTTGTTTTTAGGACGCATTTTAATCTCAAACTCAGCGGTCTTTTCTCCGGTAAATGATTTCCACTTGAGTCTAATTTTCTTTTCTGAGGAATCCATTATCGAAAGCTTGTTAAGATTAAATGCGATGAGAGCGTCGCCCCATTTTCCGTTCATATTACCCTGTGCATTATGCCGCAGTTCAAACTCGTAGGGATCTGAAGGATTTGTCCCTGAAAGAAGATTGACATAATGGGGCGTATCAGGTGATTCCCATACGGTCCTTATGCGTAAAGTCAGGTATCCGTCTTCGGCGATTGTTACCCAGTCGGGGACAATTTCGATCGGATCTTCGCCATATTCTGCCACATTGTCATCTCCGGCAATCACAACCGGAAGTTTGGTCCTGATGCTGTCGATCCAGTTTACCTGGACATTCCGGATATTATCATTTTCGGTCGATTCAGCCGCTTCTGTATAATTCACAAGTGCCCTGACTTCTTTGGTCCCGAAAGGCGACGCGGTCACATTCGTAGGAACAAGTTGGGTGGAATTGTCAAGCTGCATAATGAATGTGCCGTCTTCATTAGGACAGACTGTAACCAGTGCGGTCGGACGCTGAAGATCTATAGAATCGTTATCATTAAGGCAGGAGGGGAGAATGAGTGACAGGACGCCGACAGCGGCACTTGATAAAGCAAGATAGGTTAATTTCATTTTCTGTGGATTTAATTGGTTATTCTATCACTTTAAATCCTATGTTTCGAAAATCTTGCATGGATATTTTATGATTTTACATTTATTAATATAATTTCTCCCATCGTTAAATAAAAATACTGTTATCAATGAAGCAATATACGATATTTTACTAACAAATGTTGCTAATCTAAAAAAACATTAATTTTGTAACGAATGTCAACAGACTGACGCCAATTATTTAAAGATATAAAAATATGATTTATTCCAATTGTATGAAAAGGATAATTATAACATTGCTGTTTTGTGTATCAGTGGCTTTTATAACGCATGCACAGGATAAAGTATTGCTTCAGGGGCGCGTTTTTGACACATTTATGCATGAGCCTATCGAATATGCGACAATACATGTGTATCATCTCCCGGACAGCGCTCTGTTGGGAAATTGTGTTTCAGATATATGGGAGGGCCAACCTGACGGTTCTGTAAAAAACTATACGGGAGATTTCTATGTATGGATTCCGCGAGAAGGCAAATGCGCGGTAAAAATATCAGCGACAGGATTCGAGACAATATGGAAAACTATCGACACGGATTCACTGGCTAAGCGTGAAATCCGTATGGATTTAGGCTCATTCTACATGAGGCCTCCGGGACGAAATCTCGATGAAGTCGTTGTCACCGCATCTAAAATTAAATTTTACAATAGGGGAGACACCATAGTATATAACGCAGATGCTTTCAAACTCACCGAAGGGAGCATGCTTGACGCTCTCATTGAGCAGTTGCCGGGAGTTGAACTAAGAGATGACGGTGCTATCTTCGTTCAGGGACGTTATGTTGAATCATTGTTGCTCAACGGGAAGGAATTTCTCGGAAACAACAATCAGCTCCTTCTGTCGAACCTCCCGTCATATACCGTTAAAAATGTTCAGGTTTATGACAAGCTCGGACATGCGAGTGAACTTGCAGGCGCTAATCTTGGAGATTCGCAATATGTGATGGATGTCAAGCTTAAGAAAGAGTACATGGTTGGGATGAACCTGAATGCCGAAGCGGGAATTGGAAGCGACAACCGTCATCTCGGACGTCTGTTCGCTATGGGCTTCACGCCTAACAACCAGTATATGGCTTATTTCAATGTGAATAATCTGAACGATAGCCGCAAGCCGGGTCAGAGCGGCTCATGGACACCGGAGACAATGCCGACCGGTGTCTTGCGTACGATGATGGGTGGTTTCGATTACAGCGTTAAAACCAGAAACCAAAAGTGGGAAATTACCGGTAATGCCAACGCGACACGCACAAGAGAGCAGGACGGCACGGACCGGATACAGACAAATTATCTCGTTGACCGGAATACTTACAGCTATTCATTTGCCCGCGAGCTCAACCGAATGCTCTTGCTAAATACTTCCCATAGGACATATTGGAAACAGAGCAAACGGACAAGTCTGCAGATTAACCCTAACTTCACTTACCGGACCTGGAACCGAAGCGACAACAACATCAGCGCTACATTCAACCGGGAGTACAATAATGTCACGACATCTTTCATAGAGGGCATATATTCAGGCGAAAACGATGAAATTCTAAAGTCTATGTTGAACCGCGAGCTATCCGGTTCACGCAGCAAAGGCCATTCTTTAAATTCAGGACTCAGTATGGCTCAGAGAATATCGTTTGGAGGAGATGTCATTACCTTCCGACTGACCGGCGACTACAATAGCCGTCGCGAAAATCGCGACAATGCATATAATCTTCGCTTTCAGAACGATCCTGACCAATCCTCTTCAAGATTACAACAGTTCAAGAACAGGCCTGACTTCAACCATAAGGAGGGAGGGGAGGTAGAATACTGGTATCGCATCAACTCGTCAATGGCCACGATGCTCAGCTACGGTTACACCCACACTTACAGCAAGGCATCCTCTATGCTTCACTATCTTGAGGATCAGTCGAAAGTAGAAGACTTTCTGCTCGGCCATCTCCCGTCCTCAACCGAAACTTTTATGTTTGATCCATCAAACAGTTTCATAAGCCGCGAGACCGGTCAGCTTCACAGATTCAATTTCGAGTTCAATTTATCGAACACCCACTGGTGGTTGAATTTCCGTCTCCCCATGACGTTGGCCCATCGCGAACTGAGGTATGACCGCGGCGACATTCATGCTCTGGTAAAGAAAAACAGATTCCTTTTCAATGAGGCTTATCCATTTCTGCAATGGAGAAACAAAAGACATCATGTCACGCTGAACTGGAAAATCAAAACGATAGAACCTGTAATAACAACCCTCGTAGATTATCTGGATACTACGAATCCGCTATATATCGTGCGGGGAAATCCCGATCTGAAAAACGCCACGCAGATTAATACAAGCATTACATATTCGAATGAGGATGAAGACGGCGGACCCGGCGGAAACTACAGCAGCGCGACATTAAGTTACGGTTATCTCGGTAATGGAATCTCGATGGTGTCAAACTACGATACGACAACCGGAATACGTCGGTCAACATATATGAATGTAAATGGCAACTGGGATGCATCGGTCTCGGGATTGATCATACGCCATCTGAATAGATTTGACCTGAACACGCGTCTTGCGCTGTCGCACGTGACAAGCGTGGACCTTATAGGACAGAATAACTCCGATTTTACCCGAAGCAAAGTGTTTGACAACAGCGTTACATACAAGCTGAATTGCACTTATTCCTATTCACCTGTCAAGCTTGGTATTGATTTCCTCGGTTCATTCAATCGCTTCACCTCAAATCTTGCCGATTTCACCGCGCAGAACACCTGGAACTTCAAAACAGGCCTTAACGGAGTAATTTCTCTGCCTGCAAATTTCCAGCTGTCAGCCGACCTAACGATGTATAACCGTAGAGGATACACGGATGATGCTCTTAACACGAACAATTTTGTCCTGAACGCGCGTCTGTCAAAAAGCATCCTTAAAGGCTCTCTCATATTTATGCTTGACGGCTATGATATTCTCCATGATCTAAGCAACGTTTCCTATACGGTAAACGCCCAAGGACGCACAGAAACATATCGCACTGTCCTTCCGCGCTACTTCATGTTTCACGTACAATGGCGCTTGAACCATACACCCAAACGCCGCATGCGCAAATAAACAACGTTCCAGGAGACCTATAAACGAAAGAGGTCCGCCACTTTGTTGACGGACCTCTTTTCATTGGGAATGTCTTTGTAATTATGATTTTGTCCTAAAAACGATTTCGACATCATTCGGGCTCATAGCCTTCATAGTAGTATGACTGTTCAAGACCATGGAAAGCAACGTCGCGATCATCAGTCTCGGTTGTCATGGCATTTTGCAGAAGATATCGGAGTTCAAGGTCATTGATCGGAGATCGTTCCATAGCTTGCATATAGACTTCACGTGATATTTTCCGCCAGTCGATGACTTTCCAGAGAGTACGTCGTAGCATCATGTCAAGCCAGATTCGAGTAGTACGTCCATTGCCCTCCATGAAAGGGTGAGCAATGTTCATCTCCACATATTTGGCAACAATTTCCTCAAATGAATTTTCAGGCATTTTCTCTATAGCCTCAAGTGCGGGAAGAAGATAAAGAGAATTGGCAAATCGAAAGCCACCTCTGGATATGTTCAACTTACGGATTTCGCCTGCAAAAGAATATAGTCCGTCAAATAAAGCATGATGAACAGCTCGGAGGCCCGCTGTAGTTCCAACCTCTATGTCATATACTTTCCCTGACAAAAAAAGCTTTTTCGCTTTTTCAATACTTTGCCGGTCAATTTCGTTCCGGGTCATAAAATCAAAATTAAAAGGCCGTGATACCGATTGGTGATATCACGGCCTTATTTATTCCGGATTAATCGTAAAGATTAGTCTTCTATTGCAGCCTGCGCCGCAGCTACACGGGCGATGGGCACACGGAAGGGTGAGCAGCTCACGTAGTTCATGCCGAGTTTAGCGCAGAACTTAACGGAAGAAGGTTCACCGCCATGTTCGCCGCAGATGCCGACTTTGAGTTCAGGCTTGGTTGCACGGCCTTTTTCAACGCCCATCTTGACGAGCTGGCCAACGCCTTCCTGATCGAGAACTTCGAAGGGATCGGTCTTGATGATGCCGTGTTCCTTATAGAACTTGAGGAACTTGGGAGCGTCGTCGCGAGAGAAACCGAAGGTCATCTGGGTAAGGTCATTAGTACCGAACGAGAAGAAATCGGCTACGGTTGCGATCTGATCGGCGCAGAGGGCTGCACGGGGAACCTCGATCATGGTGCCGACCTTGTAGTTAACGTTTGTGCCTTTTTCCTCGAATACCTTGGCTGCAGTGATGTTGATCACGTTGGCCTGATGCTGGATTTCTTTGAGTGAACCAACAAGAGGTATCATGATTTCAGGATGAACGTCGATTCCGCGGTTCTTGCAGGCGATAGCGGCCTCGATGATGGCACGGGTCTGCATTTCGGTGATTTCAGGGTAGGTGATACCGAGACGGCATCCACGGTGACCGAGCATCGGGTTGAATTCCTCGAGGCTGTCAACCTTAGCCTTAACTTCTTCGAGGGAAAGACCCATTTCTGAAGCAAGTTCTTTCTGGGTTGCAGTCTGATGAGGAACGAATTCATGCAAAGGAGGATCGAGCAGACGGATGGTCACTCCGTAACCGTCCATTGCTTCGAAGATGCCCTCGAAGTCTCCGCGCTGCATCGGGAGAAGCTTGGCGAGAGCCACGCGACGGCCTTCGACATCGCTTGAAAGAATCATTTCGCGAACGGCCTTGATGCGGTCGCCTTCGAAGAACATGTGCTCTGTGCGGCAAAGACCGATACCCTGAGCGCCGAAGTGGCGTGCCTGCTTGGCGTCGCGGGGTGAGTCAGCGTTGGTACGCACGAGAGTGTGGGTATATTTGGCAGCGAGGTTCATGATTGCGCCGAAGTCACCGTCGAGTTCGGGTTCGGTTGTCGGAACCTGGCCTTCGTAAACATCACCGGTAGAACCGTTGAGTGAGATCCAGTCGCCTTCCTTGAAAGTCTTGCCACCGCATGAAAGGGTCTTTTCCTTGTAGTCGATGCGGATTTCACCGGCACCGGATACACAGCATTTACCCATACCGCGTGCAACCACAGCAGCGTGTGAGGTCATACCGCCACGCATGGTCAGGATACCCTGAGCCACGGCCATACCGCGAAGGTCCTCGGGAGAGGTCTCGATGCGGACAAGGACAACTTTTTTCTTCTTTTCAGCCCAAGCTTCAGCTTCTTCAGCATCAAACACGATCTGACCTGTTGCGGCACCGGGAGAAGCAGGAAGACCTTTAGCTACTACATGGGCGCGCTTGAGGGCAGCTTTGTCAAATACCGGGTGGAGAAGTTCGTCGAGTTTCTGAGGCTCCATGCGGAGGAGGGCAGTCTTCTCGTCGATTTCACCTGCACGAAGAAGATCCATGGCGATTTTTACCATAGCGGCGCCGGTACGCTTGCCGTTACGGGTCTGAAGCATCCAGAGTTTGCCATCCTGAATGGTGAACTCCATATCCTGCATATCCTTGTAGTAGTCTTCAAGGCGGTTGGCGATGGCGATCAGCTCGGCAGCGCATACAGGCATAGATTCTTCAAGTGAAGGATATTTTGAAGCACGTTCCTCTTCGCTGATGCCCTGAAGGGCTGCCCAGCGGCGAGAACCTTCAACAGTGATCTGCTGGGGTGTGCGGATACCGGCTACGACATCCTCACCCTGAGCGTTGATCAGATATTCACCGTTGAAAATGTTTTCACCGGTGGCTGCATCGCGGCTGAAAGCGACACCAGTTGCGGAGTTGTTACCCATGTTGCCATATACCATAGCCTGAACGTTGACGGCAGTTCCCCATTCTTCGGGAATCTGGTTCATTCGACGGTAGATGATGGCGCGTTCGTTCATCCAGCTGTCAAATACGGCGCAGATACCACCCCAGAGCTGTTCCCATGCGCTGTCGGGGAAATCTTTGCCGGTATATTCCTTGACGGCGGCCTTGAAAAGCTTCACGAGGTTCTTGAGATCCTCGACATCGAGTTCTGTATCAAGTTTGACACCTTTTTCTTCCTTGACTTTGTCCATTATTTCCTCAAACGGATCAATGTCTTCCTTGCTCTTGGGCTTCATGCCGAGAACCACGTCACCATACATCTGCACGAAACGGCGGTAGCTGTCCCATGCAAAACGGGGATTACCGCTTTTTTCTGCAAGCGAGGCAACGGTGGCGTCGTTCATACCGAGGTTAAGGACGGTGTCCATCATGCCGGGCATTGAAGCGCGGGCGCCTGAACGAACAGAAACGAGAAGGGGATTCTTGGGGTCGTCGAATTTGCAACCGGTCAGACTCTCAACGTGTGCTATGGCAGCTTTGACATCGGCGTCAAGGCGTTTTACCACTTCATCACGACCGTATTGCGTATATTCGGTGCAGACTTCCGTCGTAATTGTGAAACCGGGAGGCACAGGCATGCCCAACTTATTCATTTCAGCGAGGTTGGCACCTTTACCGCCGAGGATGTTACGCATCGAAGCATCCCCTTCAGCCTTGCCGTCGCCGAATGTAAAGATTTTTTTCATTTGGGTCTGTAAGTTTTGATTAAAGTTATGATTTGTATATTTCCTGTTTTATCAAATGTCTATGC
>OFGO01000918.1_pt1 | contig 24837 bp, 29 predicted proteins | sample 1521761 | NCBI WGS metagenome assembly OFGO01 (sample SAMEA3504128, study PRJEB24116) | mouse gut metagenome | biome: mouse gut; feature: mouse-associated habitat; material: faeces | place: Denmark | collected 2011
TGCTGTTCCTGATTTACTTGTAGACGATCTCCGCCAGCACGATCTCCTCCGCCTGCTGTGTGAAGCTGTTCACCGCCTGCACCCAGCCCATCTGATCGCGGGCCTTCATCGCTTCGTCCACGCCGCTCCGCTTCTTCAAGTCGGCCACCATCCGATCCACCTGCTCCCGCGCCTGCCGGTCGATCTCCCGCAGGTGGGGCTCCAGCCGCCCGGTCAGCAGCATGGAGGTGTATGTCCCCGGATGATGGTCCATCAGGAAGGTCTGCCGCAGCATCCCGTACTTGCCCAGGGGCATCTCTTCCAGTTCGTCCGCCCCGTCCATCATCAGGTCCGGGATCAGGTAATCCCCCGCCTGCTTGTAAGCCAGCTCCTTCATCTTGACCGCTCCTTTCGTTACTTTCGCGCTTTACATTGCTAAATTCTCTTGCATCCTCAGTATAACTGCTTTCCCGCGAAATTGCAAGGGGTTTTTCCATATTTTTCTTATTTTCTTTCGCCTGCGCCCGGTCCCAGGTCTTGACCGCCCTGCCGATCTCATTGAGCAGTTCCCTGGACACCGCGCTGGCAGCGCGACCCAGGTGGTGGAGGACGGCGGGGGTGGAGAATTCAGTGATCCCCGCCAGATCGCTGTCCTCCATAAATTCGGCGGGGTCCAGGCCGCAGCGGGTGAGGACGGCGTACTGGACGCTGGCGGTGAGCACATCCCGGAAGCGCACCTCCAGATTGAGGTCGTCCAGCTCCTCCAGCAGACTGTTCTGCACGTCATAGGCCAGATCGGTGAGGCTGTCCCGGTAGACATCGTTCACCGCCCGCGCCGCCAGCTCCATGATCTGTTCCCCGATGTCCCCGTCCTCGGCGGGTCCATACCGCCGCTCCAGCGCCTCCAGCACGGCGGCATGGTGTTCCTCACTCATCTCCCACAGGTAGGGCGTTTTGGCCCCCTTCACCGGGCGGGTATCCGACACGTCAAAGACGTATTCCAGGGTGGGCCTGCCCCGCCTGTCCTTGCGGATGAGGGCGATGCCCTTGGAGCCGGGCTTCACCCACCGCCGCATGGTCTCGTTCCACAGTTCCATGCTGGCGCAGGCGGTGGCGTCGGGCCGCTGGGCGTAGATCAGGAGCTGTTCGTCAAAGGGATATTTGAATAGACGGCTGCTGACAGCCAAATACCGCTTCCATTCGGCTGTGCTGTTCGTCACCTTATGGGCGGTCTGGTCTGCCAGTTCCGATACATATTGCAGTTTATTTGCCATGAAATCCTCCTTCATTACAGAATAAAAGGGCCCGGAGGGGTATCCCTCCGGGCTTGATATAAAAGGCCACCGCCCCATTCAGACGCTTTGCGGCGTTTTGCTCCTGCCTTTTTGCCGTTCCGCAAGGCTTACGATGCGTGGACGATTGTAGCGTTGTACGATGACAAACAGCATATCAATACACGCGGCGGCAACGGATGTGGCGCAAAACACTCCAAAAGAGCCAAACCACACTGAGGCAAGCATAGGCAGAAAGCTCAGTATCACGTTGATCTCGTGTACGATCTCAGACTGACACATAGCCTGTGCGATCTCGTCAAAGGTATGCTTTCGGGGTGAGAACCATTCCGGCTCATAAGCGGGCAGCTTACCCTTCCATTGCTTCACTCTCAAAAAGCCGTACAGCCGTTCCTCATGCGGACGCAGTTGATACCACTTTTTATGGTAATCCGCATGGTTGCGCATCACGAAATTGACAGCGCCCCCCACAAGAAGCCGTATGGTCAGATGATAGGCTATCGTCCCCAGCGTAATTGCCAAGGCCAGCAGCCAGGGTGAGCCATAGCGGTAGTGCAAAAAACTGCCGGTTACAGCGCCGGTGATCGTTCCAGCCGTAGCGGTTTTCAGCAGACTTTTCATACAAATACACACCCTTTTTCATCAGCATCATCTTGAAATCAGCATAGCACAGTATATTCTTTTTTGCAATGTTTCAGCAGCCCCGCCGCTTCTGGTTCATCCTGTCCAGTACCGCCCTCTGGGCCGGGGACAACACACGGGGCGGCGACACCTTCAGCCACTTCTTGGGCAGCTCAAAGGTCAGCCCGTCCCAGCGGTTGGCGTCGGTCTGGCGCACCTGCCCCGGATGGGTCCGGCACAGCTCCGACAGTTGGCGCTTCAATGCCTCGTTGTGGGTGTAAACGCTGGCGGTGGCCTCGGCCTCGTTGAAGTTGATGATGGTCTCCTGCTCAATTTTAGATAGCTTCATCCCGTCACCGCTCCTGTCCGTGCCGGGGCTTGCCAGGGACAGCACCGCCCTGGGCGCGGTCCGCCGCCTTCTGCTGACACCGCTTCAGATCGTCCCGCAGGGAGGACTTGGGGTCCTCGTTGTTGATGATACCGTCGATCTGGTTGCAGTTCTGTTCCGTGCTCAGCTCGACAGCTTTCAAATGGCTTTCCAACAGACCGGGCAGCTTGGAAAAAGCCAGCAGATCCACATACCAGCACGTCACTATGCCGCCCTGCTTAAATACCATGATATCGCCGGGTTTCAGTACGCCTGTCGCTTTACACGCCTCCAGCGTATTGCTGTCGCCCGGCCCCGGTTCGGTGTATACGACATGAACAAGGTTATAGCCCCCGTCCAGTGGGCTTTTTCCCTCCTGCTGTAATTGGGCCAGCGGGGCGCTGCCCTTCGTGTCAGCGCCCTTCCAGTGGTAGATGGCAAACCCATCGTTTTCAGCGGCGAGAAACGCAGCCTCCCGATCCCTGCCCGTCACCGGCCTTACCTCCCGGAACGCGCTGATCTGGCCGTCCACACCCCGCACCGGAGCGTACAGCCGCCCAGTCTGGAGGTACATCCCGTCCACCCCCGCGCCGCCCCGGTAGCGGCCAAAGCCGTCCCGCTCACTCTCCAGCAGGGCGGTGCCGTCCGCCAGCAGATACCCCGGCTCGGTGCGCTTTTTCACCAGGCCGCAGGGGACACCCGCCTGGGTGACGCCCACCTCCGGCCCCTGCGCTGTCAGCACGGCCCCGTCCGGCAGGTCCAGAAAGTAGGGCTGGACCATCTCCAGAGTGCCGGACGCCATCATCCCGCTGACGCGCTCCGCGTCACCGCCGTCCTTCAGCACCCGCGCCGCCGGTCCCATCTCGCCGGGAAAGAGGGCGCACCGCTGGCAGATCAGTCCGGCCACCCTCGCGGCGATCTCCGGCCCGTATTCCTGTTTCACAGCGTACAGTCCCGCGTAGGTGGCGTCCAGCCACTTCTCCACAGCTTCATGGTACTCCACGGGGATAAAGTAGACGAACAGTTCATGATCCACACACTCGGCGGCAAACTCCGTCCACCTGTCCGCCGCCTCCGGGTCACAGCCGGGAAGGAGAGCGTTCAGCGCCAGCGCAAAATCCTCCCGCTTCATCCGGCATCCTCCTCCGGGGCCAGCTCATCGCAGACGCGCTTGTACGCAGTCACTACGGCGGACAGCACAGCCCATACCGCATCGTCCACCGAATTCATCACCGCCGCGTCCTCCGACCCAGCCATGAACAGCATGGCCCTCACCGTATACTCCTTCAGCCCCAGCCTCTCCGCCACTTCCGTCGCACCGGGGAAGCTGTCCCCTCCGTCCAGAAACCACCCGTAGGGCAAGCCGAAGTAGTTGGCGATGGCCTGGAATTGGTACACGTCCGGGGCGCTGGCCCCGTTGAGCCAGCGGTTCACCACCGGCACGGACACGCCCGCCGCGCGGGCCAGCTCCTCCCGATCCATCCCGCTGACGGTGAGCAGGTTTTTCAGCCGCTGATCAAATTTTTTGATATTTTCCATCCTCATTTCGCTCCCTTCTTCTTGTCGAATTCCAGCTCGAAGCGGACATATTTCCCGCCATCATCCGCCATCACCACCGTGGCGTCATAAAAAACGCCCTTGCGCTCAGAGAACAGGCCGGTCACGGGAGCCCGCCCATCGCGCAGAAGGGCGGCGGCGATCTTCCGGGTCAGCTCCTTGCGCTTGCTGGTAAAAAAGCGGTTGTTTTTCCACAGGGCAAAGTCGCAGGGCGGCGTGTCGTAGTAGCCCTCGCAGAAAAAGCTCTTTTTGCCCTCCACCACGTCCTTGCCGCACCGGGGGCACTTGCCCACCACCGTCCGTCCAGAGCGGGACAGGGCGGACGAGGCCACACTCACGTTGGCGTAGCTTCGCACCAGCTCCCGAAGCATTTCCACGATCCCGGCCATGAAGTCCTCCGGGGCCAGTTCGCCCCGTTCCACCGCGCCCAGCCGTTCCTCCCACTCCGCCGTCAGCTTGGCGGATTTGAACTGATCCGGCATGGCCCAGGCCAGGGCCAGCCCCTTCTCCGTGGGGACCAGATGCCTCCCGTCCCGCGCCGCGTAGCCGGAACGCACCAGCTTTTCGATCACCCCGGCGCGGGTGGCGGGAGTGCCAAGACCCTTGCGCTCCACCGATTCCAGGGCGGCAAAGTCCTCCGCGCTGGCCCGCTCCATGGCCAGGAGCAGAGTGTCCTCGCTGAACCGCGCCGGGGGCGAGGTTGCGCCAGCTTTCAGCGCCGCGTCGCCGCCCTCCAATATTTGGCCCTCCGTTAAATCGGGCAGGGCGGGCGGCGCTCCCTTCGGGACCTTTTTCAGCGAGGCAAGATAGGCCCGTTCCGCCTCCTTCCAGCCAAGGGCCATTTCCATCCGGCCCCCGGCGGTAAAAGAACCGCCGCCACATTCCAGCGTGACAGCGGTTTCAGCATAGGTATGGGATTCGCCCACGGCGCACAGCAGGCGGGCGGCGATCATGGCGAGGATGTTCCGCTCCCCGGTGGGCAGGGGGGCGAGGTCGGCCACGGCGATCTCCGCCGTAGGGATGACGGCGTGGTGGTCGGTCACCTGGGCGCTGTCCACCACCTGGGCGGCATTCACCAGGAGGGTCAGCCCCTCCATGCAGGGCAGCACCCTCGCCACAGCTTGGCACAGCGCGGGCAGGCCGCCCGCCATATCATCCGTCAGATACCGGCTGTCCGTCCGGGGATAGGTAGCCAGCCGTTTTTCATAGAGGGATTGGAGATAATCAAGGGTCTGCTGGGCGGTGTAGCCGAACAGCCGGTTGGCCTCCCGCTGGAGGGTGGTCAGGTCATACAGCTTGGGGGGCCGTTCCGTCCGCTCTGTCTGTTCCACACCTGTCACTGTGACAGATGTGCCCAGGCAGGCCCGCCGCAGCTTCTCCGCCTCCGTTTTGGACTTGATCCGCCCGCTTACCGCCGTCAGCCCATCCAGCTTCAGCTCCACCGTGTAGAATTTCTCCTTCTTAAAGCTGGTAATGGCCGCTTCCCGCTCCATCAGGAGGGTCAGCGTAGGGGTCTGAACCCGGCCCACATTCAGCGTTGACCCCTTATAAAGCGTTGAAAAGAGCCGGGTGCCGTTGATGCCCACCAGCCAATCCGCCTTGGCGCGGCACAGGGCGGCGGCGTAGAGGTTGTTATAGTTGGAGCTGTCCAGCAGGTTCTCAAAGCCCTTTCGGATGGCGGGCTCCTCCATGGAGGAGATCCACAGCCGCTTCACCGGCTTGGTACACCCGCACAGGTCGTAGACCAGCCGGAAGATCAGCTCTCCCTCCCGGCCCGCGTCGGTGGCGCACACGATGGATTCTACCCGGCTGTCGTTCATCAATCCGGCCAGGACATTGTACTGCTTCCTGGTGTCCGGCAGCACCCGGTACTGCCATTCAGCGGGGACGATGGGCAGGTCGGCATAGCGCCACTTAGAGTATTTGGGATCGTAGGCATCGGCGGGGGCCAGCTCCACCAGATGGCCGACACACCAGCCTACCAGCCAGCCGTTCCCTTCCAGAAAGCCGTCCCGTTTTTCCGCGGCCCCCAGCACTTGGGCGATGGCACGGGCCACGGACGGCTTTTCGGCGATTACTAATTGTATAAGTATTGCACTCCTTCCTTCCGGTCGTATACGTTATGTTTTATCAGCGTTTTTGCATCAGTTTTCGCAAACACACCCCAATGCAGGGCGCGCCCTTGTCGTAGGGGCACCCAGCGCAGGGGTGGCCGGGGGGCCGGGAGGGAGGGGACGGCGCACCCCTCCTCCCGGCGGGCACCTGGGTCATGAACACCTCATAGGGGCTGTCGGTGAAGCGTGTCATACGTCACCGTCACCGCCGTAGTCCTCGGGGTAGTCCGGCTCATAGGGTTCCTCCTCATAAGAATGGGGTGCGGGCTCCTCATAGGCGCGGGGAGCGGGCAGATCGTCCTCGTTGACCGTGGGCTCCTCACCGGCCCCCGTCAGCTCATCCAGGTCCTCCGCGTCGGCCAGATCATGCTTGGGCTTGTAGATCTTGATGTACCAGCCAGCGCCACCCACCGCCAGCGCTGCCAGCAGCACGATGATGACCGTCCCGGCCCCGCCGCTGTCCTGGGGCTTTTCCGGCTCCGGATCCGTCTGGCCGGGGGCCTCCGCCGTGGCGGTGCAGTCCTGCCAGGACAGGACGCAGACGGGACAGGCGGCGTTCACCGCGCCGGGGACGCATTTCTGGGTGCAGGAGCACACCGGGGCGGGATCGGGCACAGCGGACTGGGAGGGCCCCTCCGCATCCTTCTGCGCCAGCGCCATCAGGTCGGACTCCGTAACGGCGTTGAGGAAGTACACGTTCTCGCTGTCCCGTTGACGGTCGATGACCAGATAGAAGACGTTCTCATCGGGGGTGGCGATGGTGAAGAACTCCCGCCCGCTCTCGGCGGCGGTGCCGGATGCGTTGTCGATCACCGTGCCCTGGCCTCCGGGCGGGGTGGTCAGCCCAACCGAGGGCTGGGGCGCGGGGCTGGAGGAGGGCGAGGACGGCGCAGCCGAGGTCCCATCCCCAGGCTGGCCCTGCGCCGGATTCTGGTAGTCATTAGTGGTGTTGAAGCAGCGGACATACTGGGATTTCTCATAGATGGTGCCGTCCCTGCCCGTCACCCGGACGTAGACGGTGCAGTTCTCCGTGAGCTCCACCACCGTGTACCAGCGGTTTTCCGTCTGCTCCAGCGCTCCGGTGATATCCTGCCAGCTCCCGCCGTCCGTCTGGACCTGGGCGCTCTGAAAGCCGGTCCCGGCGTTGTCGGTAAGCCGCACCTCCACCTCCGCCCGCTGCTCGGCCCAGCCGCTGGGCGGGGTGATGCGGATGGCAATGGCCTGTTCCTCCCCGCTGCCGTCATAGGCCAGGGCGGTGCCCGTCAGGGACAGCGCCATCGCCAGACACAGCAGAACACAAAAAATGTGCCGAATTTTTCTATTCAAATTGTCTTATTCCTCCTGTTTTATCGTATTTGTCTGGGGCGGTTCCTGCGCCGCCCGGATCAGGTCCAGCAGGCCCCGCAGCTCCTCCGGGGAGGAGGCCACATCGCGGACCATCCGCAGGATCTCCGTGTTCTCCAGCTCGGTGAGCTGCCGCTCAAAATCACGGGCACGGGCCTGCCATTGGCTGGCCTTCTCCCGGGCGTTGGCAAGATCGGCCCTGATCCGCTCCCGCTTGACCTCAAATGCGTCACGCATGGGCCGCGCCTCCCCGTTTGTTGGGCACATAGTCCGCAAAGCTGTCTACCGTGCGGAACACCCGCTTGTTATTCACCCACCGCTGGAGCCGGAGGGTGATGAGGGGGGCGCTGGGCCGATCGTAGACCATCACATAGGGGTCGAAGCCCATGGCGCGAAGGGTGTCCACCCGGTACAGATCCTGTTCGTGGGTGCTGTTGTAATTGACCAGCACATACACCCGCAGCCGCCGGAAGTCGTGGATGTTGGTCAGCTCCGGGAAGCGGCGGAAATAAGGGGTCAGGTCCACGTTGGGGTCGTCCCAGGCGAAATGGATCATCTTGGCCCGCACCCGGTTCGGCAGGGCCACGTTGTCCGGCGTCACCAGCCGGATGTCCAGCCCCTGGGTGAAGTCCACCCACGCACGGCTGTCCGCCAACTGCAAGATCAGCTTTTCATGGTCCGGGCAGGCCAGCAAATTGGGGTCCAGCAGCTTGATCTCCCGCTGGCCGTCCCAGAACTCGGACAGGTCGGCCACCTGACGGCTCCGCCGCCCCTCCTTTCCCGAAACGATGCAAAATCCGCAGTTTCTGGGACAGCCACGGGTCAGAAAGCCGTAGGCGGTGCCTTGAAACTGCGGATATAAGCTGTAGTCCGGGCGGGTGTGCTCCACCGCGTCCGACAGGTCAGGGCCGGGGCCGTAGCCCGTGCCGCCGCAGATCACATGGGCGGCGTTGACGATTACCTGGGTGTCCTTGGAATAGCTGTCGGTGAACACCCGGCTTTTGTAGACCAGATCGTATTTGCCCTCGGGGGACCACATCTCCACATCGTCCCCCTGGGCTTTGTGGTAGGCGGACAGCTTCATGAGGCACAGGTTGGGCCAGTTGTGGCTGTCCGCGTCATATAAACCGATTTTCAAATCATTCCTCCAATCGTTAAGGTTCGGGCAGACGGCCAAATCCGTAGAAGTGGCCCTGCCAATAGGGTGTGTTGATGCTGGCGTAGGAGATGGGGTCGCCGCAGTGGATCATCCGCCCGCCGCCCACATAGATGCCCACATGGGTGGGCCGGTTGGGATAGGGCGCGTCGTAGGTGCCAATGAAAAACACCAGATCACCGGGCTGGGCGTCGGCGGCGGACACTGGGGTGCAGATATCCTCCAGCCCCATCACCCCCAGCCGCCCATAGCTCCAGCCGCTGTGATTGATGACCCAGGACACGTAGCCGGAGCAGTCGAAGGACGTGGCGGGGTTGGTGCCGCCCCAGACGTAGGGGTAGCCCAAATACTGCTCGGCCTCGGCCAGCATGGCTTGGAAGCGGTCACTCCCCATGGCCGCGCCGGGGTTGTCCGGGATTATTGGCCCGCCCGGTGTGCCGGGGAGGGCGCTGGCATAGCCGCCCGTGTCCACAAAGTAGTAGGGGTTCAGATATTCCCCGTTCAGCATAACCTCCAGATGGAGGTGGGGGCCGGTGCTGTCCCCGGTACTGCCCACCGTGGCGATCACGTCACCCCGTTTCACCTCCTGGCCCGCGCTGACGGACAGGCTGGCACAGTGGGCGTACCGGGATTGGTAGCCCTGATCGTCCTCGATCACCACGCACAGGCCGTAGCTGCCCGCGTTCCCTGCCGACACCACCCGCCCGTCCTGGGCGGCATGGATGGCCGTGCCCTGGGCGGCGGCAATGTCCACGCCACGGTGCAGGTCCTTTTCCCCGCTGATGGGGTGGACACGCCAGCCGTAGCCGCTGGACACATGATCCAGCCAGGGGAAGTCAAAGGGGTTGGAAAACCCCTGACGGCCCCCCAGGGTCTGCATATAGGCGCTGTAGCGGTCCGTCTGCTCTCCCGGCGTGAGGGTTTCGTCCATCAGGTCTGCCCACCGGCGCACGGTGAGGGTGGTTTTCAGCACCGTCCACTCGTAGGCTTCCTCGTTATCGTCGTAGCAGGTTTCCGTGCTGGGCGTCCGGGTGAGCTGGTACTTTTCAGAGAACAGCCGGTCCAGCTCCGGCTTCACCTGCTCAAAGGTGAAGGGGTCGTACCGGGTGGCGAGATAGGCCATCAGCTCGTAGGGGTTGTGGCTGATCTCGCCCACGCTGTAGCGGTATTCGTCATAGCCGGGGAAGCTGGCGGCGGTGCCGCTGATGTTGAGCTGAAGATCGGTTTCCAGCTCGGTGAAGTACAGCTCGGCATTGCAAATGTCCTGCTCATTCGCCAGATAGGTGGCGGACAGGAAGGAGGACTGGCCCCCGGACAGCATGGCGGTGCAGGAGGCCAGCCCCGATGAGAAAAAGGCGATCACCAGCGCCAGCATGGCCACGATCAGCAGGGCGCTCTTGTGCGCCGCCGCGTACTGCTGTACCGCCCGGGCGATCTTCCCCACAACCGTTGCCGCTTGCCGGGTGTGCTGGGCGGTCTGCTGGGCCTCCCGCGCAGCCTTGGCATAGCGGCGTTTCAGCTTCTGTTTCTGCATCCACCGGGACAGGGTGTTTTGCCGACGCAGCTCTGGGTGGTCCCGGAGAGCGGTCTGCCACGCCAGCCCCGCCCGTTCCTGGGCCAGTCGGCGTTCCGCCCGACGCGCCGCCCGGAAGGGCTTGGAGCGCAGGCGGCGCTTGTTCCAGCGCAGAAAGCGGCCCGCGCCACGTTCGGCGGCGAACTCGCTCTTATGCACCGCCTCCACCGCCACGTTCTGGTGCTCTACCTCCCGGAACTTGCCGTGAATTTTCATCACCGCCGCCGTTTTCAACGTGCGGCCCGCCTGGGTGGGGAGTGACGGGGACGCCTGCTCGGGCTGAACCTCCTCCTCGAACCGCAGACGGCGGCGGACCTTCCCGCTGTTGGCGTCATACTCCTGCTCCAGACGGGCGCGGCGTTTCGTGGGGAGTTGGGCCTGGGCCCGCTCCAGCCGCCGCCCGGACTGCTCCATCCGCCGCTCCGCCCGCTCATACCGCCGCTGCTGGCGGTGGGAAGGAGGCGGCGCGGCAGGCTCGCCGCCCGCGTCCGGGGTGCTGACGCTATCTTCCTCAAACCGTAGACGGGAACGCTCCTGCCCGGTATCATGCTCCTGGGTGGCGGGTGTGCCCTCGGTCTCAAATCGCAGCCGCCCGTCCTCTGGCTCATCCCGAACAGCGGAAGCGGCCATATCCTGCCGGAGTTTTTGCCCCTGCCGCCGCTGACGCTGTTTCCGAGACTGGCCGCTGCCCTCCACCGGGGGCGGGCCCTGCGCCGGAACATCGTCCGCCCCCCGCATGGCAGGGGACGGCTCAATCTCATTGCCGGAATCGTCCACCGGGGGCGGCGGGGGCTGGCGGCGCTTTTTCCCCTTGGCCGGGGCGGGCCGTGCCAACCCCTGGTCCGGGGTGCGGTCCGGGCCAAAGGACACATCCGCCGTGCGCTGGCTGACCCGGCGCTCCTCACCGCTGGCCTTATCCTGTTCTACCAGACCGTCCCGGCCCAGCTTCTGGACCCGCTTGGACTTGGCCCGGTACAGCTCCCGGCTCACAGCGCCGCCTCCGGGGGCTTATGCTCCCGATCCGGCACAGCGGCGGCACGGGCGGCAGCTTCCAGCTTTTTGGCCTCCAGGTCTTGGCGGACGGAGGGCTTTTTCGTCAGACGCTTCCCCGGCCTCTCCGCCGTCCGCTCCGCTTTGGCGGCGCGAACCTCCGCCGCCCGCTGCTCCAGGTGCTCCGTGCTGCCAATAGCGGCGAGGGTGGCGTTGTTCATGCCGGATAACAGCCGTTGGGTGGCGCGCATGGGGGCCAGCACCACAGACTGGAACCGCCCCTCCTGCCCGCCGTTCACCACCTGGGCCTCCTTACCCAGCAAAGCCCTCCCGACATTTTTCAGATGGGCCCCCGCGCTGCGCAGATCGTGGCCCATATCTTCCACTTTCTCAATGCTTTTCCGGGTGTCCGCCGCCAAACCGCTGATGCCGTCCTGGACAGCCTCCAACGCCTTTTTCACGCCCAGCGCCGACACCGCCCCGTCCAACGCGGACACGCCCATCTCCTTGAAATTACGCACGGCGTCGGCGGCGCATTGGGTGATCTTCTCCCACAGGCCGGTCAGCTTGTCCCGCACGGCCAGGGCCTTCTCCTCCAGCGCGGACACCGCGTTTTCCATGTGTTCCCGGACGGACGGTCTCTTTTCCCGGGCAAGCTGCTCCCTGACCTCTTGCAACTCCGCCAAAACCGCTTCAAACTGCCGGTTCATGCCGTCCATGTACCACATGAGCTGTGACAGGTCCGATGCCTGCCCCTGCCTGTTGTTCTCCTCCAGCAGCTTCATGAACTGCTGGACCGCCTCCTGTCCCTGTAAGGGGTCTATCATTTATCACCCCTCCTTCGTCAGATCTTCCGGGCGGGTGGTGAGCAGTCGATACAGCTCGGTGTCCTTGGGAAAGTGGTCCACGAAGGGGATGATGACATTCCCGAAAAACAAAAGCCCCTCACCCGGCCCGCTGTTGGTCACATAAGAGAGCTGGTGGGGGGAGATGTTGAGCTGCTTCGCCAGAATTTGGCGGTCCCCGGCGGCCTGATTGAGCATATAAATGAAGTCGCTGTTCTCGAAAATGTTCTCGATTTCGGCGGAGGACAGCAAATCCTTGACGTTTTGCGTGATCCCGGTGGGGATGCCGCCCCATTTGCGGAACCGCTTCCAAATCTCCACCGTGTACGCCGCCGTCTGTTCGTCCCGGAGCAGCAGGTGCATTTCATCAATATAGAGCCGGGTGGACTTGTGGGCGTCCCGGTTCTCGCTGACCCGGCCCCACACCTGGTCCTGGACCACCTGCATCCCAAACTTTTTGAGCTGCTTGCCCAGGTTTTTGATGACGTAGCACACGATCCGGCTGTTGATCTTCACGTTGGTACGGTGGTTGAACACGTTGAGGGAGCCGGTGACGTAGATCTCCAGCGCCGTAGCCAGACGCTGGGCCTCCGGCTCGGGCTGCTGGCACAAAAGCTGGTGAAGATCCCCCAGCACGGGCATTTTCTCGGGCCGGGGGTCCTGCAAATAATCCCGGTAGACCATGTGAACGCAGCGGTCGATCACCGTTTTCTCAATGGGCTCCAGCCCAGCCCTGCCCCCCACGATCAGCTCCATGAGGGAGAGAACAAAATCGCTTTTCAGCGTCAGGGGGTTGTCGTCCTCGCTGTAGTTCAGATTGAGGTCCATGGGGTTGACGTACTGATTGGAGGTGGGGGAGATGTCGATCACCTGACCGCCCAGCCGCCGCACCAGGGGCGAATACTCATCCTCCGGGTCGATGACGGCGATATCGTCCCGCGTGACCAGGAAGATGTTGGCGATCTCCCGCTTGGCGGAGAAGGACTTGCCGCCGCCGGGAGTGCCCAAAATCAGGCCGCTGGGGGCCTTGAGCTGCTTGCGGTCCGCCATGATGAGATTGTTGGACAGGGCGTTGAGGCCGTAGTACAGCGCCTCGCCGCCCATGAACAGCTCCTGGGTGGTGAAGGGCACAAAAATAGCGGTGCTTGAGGTGGTCAAGCCCCGCTGTATGTCGATCTGGTTCAAGCCCAGGGGGAGGGAGGACATGAGGCCCTGCTCCTGCTGCCAGTCCAGCCGCCGCAGGGCGCAGTTGTATTTCTGGGCCACTCCTGCCGCCTGGAACACGTCGGTTTTCAGCCGCTGCCGCCGGTCCGCCAGATTGAGCACCAGCACCGTCACCAGGAACATCCGCTCGTTCCGGCTTTGCAGGTCCTCCAGCAGCGTCCTGGCCTCGGTGCCGTAGGTGGCGAGGTCGGACGGGATGATATCCATGTCGTAGCCCGCGCGGACGGCCTTCTTCTGCTCCTCGATCTTCATGCGGTCCAGGTCGGTGAGCTTCCGCTTGATGTTTTTGATGGCGGCGTTCTGGTCAATGGACTGGATGTGCAGCGTCACCACCTGGCTGTTCTCCAGGTCCAGGAACTCTTTCAGCATCTTGTCCGTCAGCTCCGGGGCCAGGATTTGCAGAAAGGACGCCGCGCCGTAGGTCCTGCCGAGCTGAAACACCCGGCCATCCTGGAAGGTGAAGCTGTCCGGGGCGATGAAGTCCTTGCTGGAGAGGCCCGTTTTCCAGATGGCGTCCCAGGCGAAGCGGAATTTCTGCTGGCCCATGGGGTGGAACATCTGGTGGAGCACCGCCAGCCGCTCATAGCCGTCCAGCGAGTGGGCGCGGACGCCCAGCACCTTGAAATTGGCGAGAATATCCGCCTCAATGCGCTCCAGCCGGGGCTTGGCCGCTTTCAAGCTGTCCGCCTCCACCCCGAAGGTGATGTACTTGGTCTTGGTCAGGCCGTTGTTGCCTTTGGCGAGCTGGCCTTTCAACATATCCGAGTATTCCTCCCGGATGCCGTTGTAGGCGTCCATCTGCTCCGGGATCTGGATGGACCGCAGGCACTCCTCCAGGTCGGCCCGCTGGTTGAGGAAGGAGAGCTGAACGTGAATGGAGCTGTCGAAGTAGTTCAGGAAGTCGCAGTAGTCCTCAAAAATGCGGTTTTTATCCTCGTTCTGGGCCAACTGATAGTTGATATCGTAGAAACGGACCTGCTTGGTGTAGTAGCGGTCTGTCACCACGCAGATCCCGTCCCGGCACATTTCCCGGTAGGGGATGGTCTGCTGGGCGGTCTGGGGGAGCCTACCGTCCTGCTTGGCCTTCTTCACAGCGGACACCAGCCGCCGCTTGTCCGGGCCGGACAGCTTGGCCTCCGGGGTGAGCCGGATGGCGTCCCGCAGATCGGCCTTATCTGCCTCGTGCCGGTTTTTTGCCGTTTGCAGGGTTTTTGCCTGTGTTTTTTGCTGCTTTGTTTGCAACCGCTTTTGCCTCCATTTCATTTTTATTCTGCCGCTCCAGGGCGGCGTACATATTTTCGGTGCGGTAGGGCCGGGTCCGGGGAACCAGGAACCGGGCCCGGATGAAGTGGCCCAGCACCCTTTCCAGGGGCTGCCCGTCCTTTTCATAGATACCGAACAGGAAGAAGGGCAGCATGAGGCCGATCATCAGCACCACCGCCGTGTCGTTGCCGAGGAGGCCCCGGGTGAGGACGTAGGTGGGGATGCCCACCAGAGCGCCGCCGCCGAAACAGATAAGCTGGCGCTTCGTCAGGTTGAACGCCACCTTGGACTTTACGCGGGTCAGGTCTTTGGGGACAGGGACAAAGGGCAATTATCTCACCTCCCGATTTTTTGTTTTCGCGGCGGGCTGGTCGCCGGGGACAGGCTTCGCCGCCAACTGTTCTTTGATAGAGGGCTTGTTCAAATTGGTCTGGCGCGGGCGTTGGGCGAGAAAGTCATCCAGCACAGCGAAACTGAATTGATCCACATAGTAACACGTTACGACACCGTTCCTTTTCACCGCGATTACATCACTGACGGACATACTCGGGTGCCGGTAGTCTGCCGGATGGTCCGTGTTGAATTTGGTCCAAAGGGCATTCAGCCCGGTCCCCTCCGGAAGCTGGGCGGTGTAGACCAGCTCATAGTTATCCCGCTGTGGCCGCTGTCCCTGCTGTTGCAGGTTTTCCAGCGGTTCGTACCGAATGAATCTCAGGTCGGGGTCATGGTGGTTGAGCTGATAAATGGCATAGCAGTCCTGTGTCTGACAGCGGAATGCCAATTCCCGCTCCTTCTGATGGTTCATCCGGTCCGCCACAGCCTCCTGAAACGCATGGCTGTTCTGCCAGCCTGCTTTGGACACGGCAAATAAACTGTGGTGGGACGAATTGACATCCACGGGACCCTTTACGTCCCCATGGTCATCCACCTCATAGATTGCAAACCCCCGGCGGGACAGGTCCTTGGCGATATCATCCGACACCGGGAGCAGACCGTCCTTCAAGTAGCCCGTACACGCAACGTCGGCCATGGTACAGTTGCGGTCCGGCATGGGGTACTCGTCCAGGGGCGGGTCAAGCTGGGCATTCAGCAGCTTTTGGAACATATCCATAGGAACCGTCTCTACAGTGACCGCGTTAATACCATAGTCCTCAAATACGGCACATCGGGCGGCGTCAAAGATGCCTTGCGCGGGCTGTTTACGGACGGCGCTTATATCCACCTGCCCATAATGGATCAGGCGCATGGTCTCTTTATCATAGAGCGTATAACCGAAATCTTCAGCATTGTCCATGAGATGGAGATACACCCTGCCGTTGACCAGATACAATTTGTTTTTTGGCTGACCGCTCATCATCTCACCTCCCGACTTTTCGTTTTCGCAGCGGGCTGGTCGCCAAGGACAGGTTTAGCCGCCAACTGCCCCTTAATGGAGGGCTTGGACGTCTGCTCCTGGGCGCGTTCCTCCCGCCGCATGAAAAAATACTGGCCCTGTTTGCCCTCCGCCTGGGCGATATACATGGGTTGCTTCACCTGTTCCCGCACCTTTTCAAAGAGCCGGTACATATCGTCCTGAGAGGCCAGGGGCAGAAAATAGGGGGACACCTCGGCCATGAAATGGGTCTTGTCCGGCGTGTTCGGCTCGGTCATACTTTGCAAAGCGGCGGCGAGACGGTCCGCCTCCGTCTGGATGCGGGCTTCTTCCAGCTCCTGCACATGGACGGCGATATGGCCCCTGGGTATCCGCTCCCTCCGCTCATGCTCCCGATGGAGCGCACCCTGCACCACGCTCTCATCGTCCGCCTCGTTCCGGGTATCCAGAATATCGCCGTAGTGATATTTTAAGTTGGGAATTGTTTCGTAATTGTACTCTTTTTCCGGCACACGAACCGTTTTCCCGCTGTAAAATGTGACCGCCACATGGGTATAGGGGGAGGCGGTACGCTCCGCGAACACAGCCATCTGGTGTTGATCCTGCTGATAGAGATTGCCGCGCAAGCCGTTTGACCCGTCCCCGGTCAGCTCCACCGAATAGGCCAGAACCGGCTCCCTGGTGTGACGGTGGTAGTATTGGCAAAGGTTATAGCCGCGCGTCCCGGCGATAAACATATCCCGCTCATTCAAAGAATCCACGCCGTTCTCCCGGAAAATCACCACGAAATTCCGCTTGGCGGGGTCATCTGTGGCAATGCCTTGGCGCATCGCGTCCAGCGCGTAGCTCAGATCCTTTTGATGAAACGCCGTTTTCTGTGCCATGATCTGCGGGAGAATGGTTTCCAGGTCTACATCCACAAATTTTTGCAGGCCGTCCGGCTTGCGCTCCGGGGCGTCCGCCGCCAGCGGATAGAGGGTCAGGTCCTCCGCCTTATCCGCTGTATCGGCCATCACCGCGCCCAGGGCGTCCAGCTCAAACTCGCAGCTTGCCCAGTGGTCTGCGGCAACCTCCAGTGGGTTTTGGAACTGGAGAAAATAGGCCACCTCCGGCTCCGTGGGGTGGTGCTGTGTGAAATACTGAAATACCTCCGCTGTTTTGGCGATCCGGTCAGCGCCGTCGATCAGCTCCTGGCGGTCCTTCAGCAGCAGCTCCGCGCGGTAGTCGGCATAATTCTCCGTCAGGCGGTCTATCAACTGCTGACGGCTTTTTTCCATATCCATCAACGCACATCCTTGTCCTTGGGTTTGGCGGGCCGTTCGCCGGGGACGGGCTTCGCCGCCAACTGCCCCTTGATGGAGGGCTTTTTCACAGACTGCTCCGGCTGCTCCCGCGCCGCGTCCATTTCCTTCCGGGCCAGCCCAACGAATCCATCCAGAACGGCGGAATGGCTGTTGATCGCGTAGTCATAGCGGCGGTTCCCGGTGTCGAACATGGGGACTGAAACGGCCCAGGATATATTTTTATCGGAAAACCGTTTATCCCAGGTCTTATCCAAAAGAGTAGCGGCCAGTACATGGGCCACACGTTCTGGGCCGAACTGCGCCAGCACACCCGTTGCGACATCGCGGGAAAGCTGCATCCCGTCAAAGCCCTCCCGGATAGCCGCTTCAATGGCGTCCCGGCAGGCGATGTTGGCCTTGTGGGAGGCCCGGAATGTGTCAAGCTCACCGTGCTCCCGCGCGTATCCGGCATTTTCCTGATAGAGCGGGATGGCACGGGTGTCCGCCCGCTGGCTTTCCAGCACACTGTCCGCCCAGTTCTCAATCACATCCCGAATGTCCTCCATGTGGTGGGTCTCTACCTTGCCCCACTCCCGATATACATCCGCCAGTGGGGAATCTGAAGCCAGCAGCGCCGCCGTCTGGTCTGCGGGAAGGTCCAGCGCCTCCATCTCCGCCAAAATGTCCTCCCGCATGGCGTACTCATAGGCGTGGGTCAGCACTTCCTCAGAGGTCATGCCTAACAGCCCGTGCTTATATCGCTCCTGCTCCGCTGTCATCTTGTCGTACAGCGCCTGGTTCAACTGCTCATAATCCATTGCATACCCCTTTCTCATAGTTGTTTTTCATAGCGCAGCTTCATTTGGGGCGGGCAGAGGTCCACAGCGGGACAGCGTTTGCCGGTCCTCGTCGTCGCAAGCTTCATATCTCTCGCTTCGGCCTGCGGCCAAAGCGAGCTCATTTCGCTGCGCCTCCTCTCCCCACGCAACCCGCTTTGCTGGGCTTGCGTGGGGGCCCCAACCGCCAACAGGTTCCGCACGCGCCATCCCAACCCGATTGCCCCACGAAATAGGAATCCAACCGCAAACCAGCGCAGCGTTTGCGGTTGGAAAAGGAGGGGCAAAGGAGCAGAATGGAGTTTTCCGCGTTAACGGGAAACGGAATGGGGCGGATTTCGCCCCGACGCGGCGGTAGTGGGCGGCGACAAAGGTGTTTGCGGTCTTTAGGGAAACAGGGACCAGGGACAGCATATCACCGCGCGCCCCGGTCCATATCCCTGGTCACAGCCGGGGCGGGCCGCGCCGCCACTTCCCTGGCCGCGTTCTGTAGCTCTCGACGCAAAGAGGGCTTTTCCGCGTTCCGCCCGGAAAGCCGCTCCACCGCCTGGGCCGCGCGGACGGCCTGCTGCTCCAGCTCACCCCGGTAGGCGTCCATGACGACGGAATTGATCGCCTCGCGCATTGCCGCCGTGGTGGGAAAGCAGACATCCCGGTATTTCTTGTCCCGGCCCATCCGCTGGGGCATGGCGACGAACGGGCCGTCCTTGCCCTCCACGATCTTGATGCCGGTGACGGCAAAACAGCCGCCCAGGTCAACGCTGGCATTTGCCAGGATGCTGCCCTTCTCCTGTTTGGGGTCCTGCACAGGGTAGACCCTGGCGCTCATGTTGGGCAGAAGGGGGACCTGTTCCTGGGTGTTCTGGGTCATAGTTTCGTTCATGTTCTTCCTCCAATCGTTATTTTAGTGGGCGTTTAGGATAGATTTGCTCACCGCGCCGGTTTTGAACAGGGAGAAGCACAGCAGAACCGTATACCCGGCGCACTGCCAGATGGAGGCGTGAAGGTTGCCCCCGCTCCCGATCTGCCCCACCAGCACGGCGTAAATCGCCACGCAGATCATAATAAAAAAGCCTTGCAGCCCCAGGGCCACAAGACCGCGCAGATAGTTTTGGCCCATCTGCCCCCATTCCCGGTTGGTCATGGTGGCGAAGGGGATGGCCCCCACGGAGCAGTAGATGTAGATTTCGATCATGCGGCCAATGAGCACCAGCATGACGCACAGGGACAGGATGGGCATGGTGATCTTCAGCAGCATGGTCTCCACCAGCAGCCCAAACAGCTCCCCGATGCCCATGGCGTCCAACTGAGCGGACACATCCCCCAGGGCGGCGGCAAAGTCCACGCTGGTGCTGCCGGTGATGATGCCCGCGCTGCGCTGGACCACCGACTGACCCATCTCAAAGATAGCCATGGTGATGTCAAATGTGTGGGACACCAGATAGACGGCCACAAAGGTCTTGACGATCCACTTGAAGATGGCGAAGGTCTCAAAATCGTGGAGATTGTTCCTGTCGATAGCAGTATTTGCAGGCGTGGGTGCAGCCGGTATAAGGATTGACAGAATAATCGCTGACAGGGAGGTTTGATTTTGTCAAAATGCCCTTTACATCAATGAGTTTTACAACAGGTTCCATGTCTCCGCCTCCAATTTCATGTAATCTTCCATTTCGGAAAAGCCCATATCTTTGTATAAACTTTTTCCTGCCGCTGATGCTTCCAGATAAATCTTTGTAATGCCCCGCTCCTTTGCCCGCTCTATGAGCCAGCGGACGGTTTTTTGACCTACGCCCTGCCCGCGAAACAGGGGCGCGGTGTAAATGTTCATCAAGTAGGCACAACCGCCTTGGGGATTGTCCGGCGATGGCATCTCCTGATAAAAGCAGATACCCCCGCAGCCAATGACTTCCTGTCCGGTGTAGACAAAGCAAGCGATATGATCCCAAGCCGGTAAGGCGCGCTGGTAGTAACGCCGGTTTTCCTGCTCCAACTCCGTCATGGGATCGTCAGTTGGAGCAGAGAACACTTCACGCAGAACCGTCATTCGCCACTCTATCAGCAGCTCCAAATCGGACAGTTCTGCCCTGCGTATCTCAATATCCATCAGAAATTCCCCGCTTTCATCACCACGGGCAGCTTGGATACATCCGGCTTACCGTTGGTATTCAAAGGGATTTGCGGCATCTTCACAATAAATTCCGGGATCATAAAGGCCGTCAAGTTTTCCGCAAGCTCCTGCTTTACTGCGGAGACTTTCATCTCCTGACCGGTAGGAACCACATAGGCCGTCATGTAGGAAAGACCATCTTCATCCGTAAAAGCGCGGACAACGGCCTGCTGAACATTCCTGCACTGATAGAGCCTGGATTCTACCTCGGACACCTCTACACGGCGGCCCAAAATCATGATCTGCGTGTCCTTGCGGTGGAGGAACGCGATATTACCGTCAGGGAGGATATATCCCAGGTCGCCGCTCCGGTACATCGTGACGCCCTCCGCCAGACGCTCAAACGCCTTGTTTTCTTCCTCCCGATCTCCGATATAGCCCAGGGACACGCCGCCGCCATAGATGCAGATTTCTCCTGTTTCTCCGGCGGGGAGTTCCCGTCCATTCTGGTCTAAAACGCGAATTTCCGCCCCCTTGACCGGGTGGCCGATGGGATAGGTTCCGTCCTCCAGGACAGTCCCGCCGTTGCAGCGATAGTAGGAGGCGCACACGGTCGTTTCAGACGGCCCGTAAGTGTTGTAAACTTCTGCCTTGTCCAGCAGACGGTCTACATACACGCCCCGCAGCACATCACCTCCACTAATCAAGAGCCGGAGGGAGGACGGAATTTCCGGCAGATGGTTCATCTCTGCCAGGAGATAGGGGAAGCCGCTGAGCATGGTCACATGATGCTTCGCCACAAACGCCATAAGGGATCGTACATCCTGCTTGTCCTCATCTGACGGGATAGCCAGAGCTGCACCGTTCAACAGGCTGCAAAAAACTTCCTCCACGAAGATGTCAAAGGAACAGACGGAGTATTGCAGCATGATGTCGCCGGGGCCGGGGTGAAATTCCGCGCCAAAGGCCCGAACATAGTGACAGATGTTCCTGTTGGTTACGCAGACCCCTTTGGGCCGTCCCGTGGTGCCAGAGGTATAGAGAACATAGGCAGGCCGTTCCGGGGTCTGACTGTCTCCGCTGGACGGGGCGGGCTGTTCCATGCCGCAGATCTCGCAGTCCAGCAGTCGGGTTGGAAAGCCGTCCAACTTGTTCTCATGCTCTTTCTCGGTCAGAATGAAATCGGCCTCTGCTTCCTCCATCATAAAGCGGATTCTGCCAGTGGGGAAGTTGGGTTCCGCCGGGACATACCGCGCTCCCCGTTTCAACGCCGCCAGCATGGAGGCGATCATCTCGGCCCGGTGGTTCATCACGATGCCAACGCTGTAGACTTCCGCTGGGAAGCTGCTGGCAATCACATCCACCAGATTGGACAGTTCCCCAAAAGTCATTGTCCGATTGTTTTCAATAATTGCGGTTTCGTCCCGGTGACTTGCGGCAATGGCCTCAAAAAGTGTGTAAATCGTTTCGGTCATGATGGGTTCCTCCTGTGTTTTGCTTATCTTGATAAAATCCACGAAATGCCTGATACTGTGCGCTGGATTCCGTTTTGAAAATGATTTCCCGGATTAAGCTGATAAATTGTGTCGATTCCGTTCTGCTGATAAAAGGTATGGATTGCCTCGGTATGTTCCTGTACCGTTTTCAAATAGGGATTTTTCGTCCTGCTCTCCTTATCCCCCAGGGAGAAATAGATGCACTCCGGTTTCCGTTTCATCTCGTGTGAAAAGACATACTCTTTGAAATCAGGGAACCAAATGGAACCGGACATGGCGGCGGCTCTCTCGAACAGCTCCGTTTGATAGAGCGAGTACACCGCGAACAAGCCCGCCAGGGAATATCCGGCAATCCCTCTCCAGGAAACACAAATCTTGCTCTCCACTTTAGGAATAATCTCACTGGAAAGGAGCCGCAGGTAATCATCCGCTCCCCCTGTGCATGGGGTGTCGTTCTTGGAAATCGGCGGAATGTCCCACGGAGCCATATCATGATTCCATTCCAGTCCGCTGATGGCTACCAGCGTGAAGTCTGGGCAATGGCTGTCCCGCAGGGCTTGATATACCCTGCCCCCCTCTTTCTGAAAGGTATTCAGATAGATAATAGGACGGTCAGGCGCAATACTTGGGTAGACTTCTATCTCTTTGCCGGAAATATGAAATCGGTGTTTATTGATACTGGAGTTCTCCATTTGGTGTTTCCCCCCCCATTGACTTTTCTTGATATAGAAATTATACTATATCCAGCAGGGAAATCAAGTACGCAGAAATTTGATACATGGTATCGTGTTTCGTACTATCTCCCAAAACGCAGGAGGCTTTGAACATGAATGAATATATGACCTATGAGGAGTACCTTGTAAATGTGAAAAAGGGCATCGTGACCGATTTGGGAAATTGCCCGGTAACGCCCCTGCTGCTGATGCTGCAAGGCAAATGGAAAACGCAGATTTTGTATGAGCTGTGCATTTACGACACCGTCCGCTTCGGTGTTCTGAAAAAGGACTTACCTGGAATCACCAACACTATGCTGACCAACGCCTTGCGGGAGTTAGAGGCAGACGGCTTTATCCATCGGGAGCAGTTCAATGAAATCCCGCCCCATGTGGAATATTCCTTCACAGAACGGGGACGGGATTTGATGCCGGTTTTCTATGAAATTATGAGATGGGGGTTTAAGCACGAAAAGGATAAAACCGCAACCGAATAAGTTTGTTATGCTACCGCAAAAACCGGTCAGAAAGGACAACTTTCTGACCGGTTAAGATTTAGCAATAAATCAAATCCGCAAAAATGATTTCTTCCACCTGGGCTTTACAGCAATTCATCAGTCCCACCCAGCGCATAGGGTCACGGGCTTTCAAATCCTCGGTAGCCCCGGCCTCTTTTGCCATTCCCGGCATCATGCTGTCCAGCAGGTCATGGGCGGCATCCTCAACTTCCAGCAGATGGACGTACAGTTTGCCCTCCATCACCAACTCGGCCCAAATGATGGGGCGATGCTCTTTCAGATACCGCAACCTCAACAGGCCGTACTTGCCCAAACTGCGGTCAGGAAGCGGCTCTATCGTCAGGTCGGGGAGGTAGTAATCTCCCACTTTCACATAGTCCAGTTCGATTTTCATTGTGCTGCCCTTTCTCCCTTATGGGTCATCGTCCGGCACCAGCGCAATCACATCGGAAATATCACAGTTCAGCGTTTCGCAAATCTTGATAAGGGTGGGTATGGAGATATGCTCCCCCTTGCCCATGTTGGCGATATGGTTCGTTGTCAAATGCGCCTGGAGCCGCAAATCTTTCTTGCTCATGTTCTTGTCGATCAGTGTTTTCCAGAGCGGTTTATAACTGATTTTCATAGCCTGTTCCACCTTTCCGGGCTGGGGCCAGCAGGAACGCCCCCGGCCCTATGGCCTTTCGACTATTATACCGCCTCCGTTGAGAAAACACAATGCACTGTTGCAATTCTTCTCCAAAAACTGCGGCATACACAACGCATTTGTCTTTACATCAATTTAGGTGTCAAGTGTTTCATGCCCTGTGACTTCGCGCCGGGGTTGTCGTTGCCGTAGCCCTCCAGCAGATTGATGAGGCCCCATACGCCCAGACCAGCGCCCAGGGCGCACACGATGACCTTCGCAGTGTCGATTGCGGAAGTGAAAAATTCCATTGATTACCTCCAGAATTGTATGATTTTTTGTTGTAGGACATATAAAAACCACCGTCTGAACAGTTCAGACGGCGGCAATACCGGGCTGGACGATGTTTCGGAGTTCACAGCGGTCCGAAGCGTTGTCCGCCAGACGGCCAAATGTATGGCCCGGACAGTCCGGGCGCGAAAACAGTTGCGGCCCTGGGCATTTTGCCGTATAATGGGCCAAACTGACTGTGAGAGTGATGCGCATGAACAACGGGGAATTGACGGCGAAGGTGCGCTCCGCCGTGTACCTCCAATGCCGGAACCGGGGCTTTGCCGCCCCGGTGGATGTGCTGATGGAGGTGGGCTATCTATCCAAACAGGACTATGAGAATTGGCGCTATGGGCGCGTGGACTACCTGGAGCGCGTCTGCAAGGCCAACCTGTCCAAGCTGTCCCTGGTCATGCGGGAAATGCGGTCCTATGCCTCAAAAACGGGGTTGAAGCCCTCCTTCTGCTACTACAAGCGGTGGGGGACGAAAAAGAAGAACGGCCAGGGCCGGAAGCCGGTGATCCCCCTGCGGTTCAGCAAGAGCGGCGATGCGGAGATCGAGCGCTGGTACGCCACCCATTTCGTGGATGTGAAGCGCACCGCCCAGCTCAAAGCGGAGAGGGCCGAAAAGCTGGCAGTTCAGCCGGACTCCTCCCCGGTGGGGGATGAGGCGTCGAATTCGTAGGGTTCAAAGGCGTCCTGGGGCCTGACGGTGAGCCTCCGGCTGAGAAACTTCTTCACATCGAACCTGTTTTTCTCGTTGTAGTCGGACAGGTATTTGTACTGCGGGTGTTTGGTGATATCGAACTTGTTGCTGAAAAAGGGCCGGACGCCCTGCACCTGCAAAATGCACTTGCCGCCGTCCATGACGGCCAGCTCATCCACATCCATGAGGGCCTTGCCCAGCTTCTGATAGTTCAGCGAGTGGGACAGCTCCCGGCCCCGGCTCTCGCCGGTGTTGAAGGTGTCGATGGTCTCCCGGCCCAGGGTTTCGGACAGCTCTTTGAGGGTGCTGCGCTCCTTCCCGCCCAGGAACAGGACGCAGGAGCAGTTGCCGATGATGGTTTCCGCGTGGTCCTTATAAACTGCCTTCAACTGGCTCTGGGTCTGCACCACGATGTGGGCGGATATCTCGCGGGAGCGGATCACGCTGATGAGGTGCTGGAAGTTGGGGATCTTCTGGTTGGCGAACTCATCCAGCAGGCAGGTGACGTGGGTTTTCAGCGCCCCGC
>OFGO01000925.1_pt1 | contig 24707 bp, 19 predicted proteins | sample 1521761 | NCBI WGS metagenome assembly OFGO01 (sample SAMEA3504128, study PRJEB24116) | mouse gut metagenome | biome: mouse gut; feature: mouse-associated habitat; material: faeces | place: Denmark | collected 2011
TACCAATTTATTTTCCCTTTTCTCCGTCCATACTACCACCAGCGCGTTCAAGAAAAAAGAACACGCCATTTGGAAGGAGGAAGGAACGATGAAAAGAGCGGCAATCTTTGTGGTGGCTGCGGCTATGGTGCTGTCGCTGGCGGCCTGCGGCAACCGGGACAACAAGAACCAGAACGGCAATAACGGCAGTTCCAACAGCGGTATGGTGGGGAACAACAACGGCAGCAACAGCGGCTCCAACCATGACAATGGCACCAACAACAACATGGGCGGCAATAACAACGGTTCCGCCAACAACGGCGGGCTCACCGGCAATAACGGCATTGGAAACAACGGCAGCTCTCTCAACAACGGGTCTGCCAACAACAGCGGTACCGCCAACAACAGCGGTTCCGGCCGCAGCGTGGGCGACGACCTGCGCCGGGCGGCGGACGGCGTGGGCGATGCCGCGGAGGACCTGTGGGACGACGGCCGGAGGGCCGTGGACGATCTGACCCACAGCACCTCCAGCTTCCAGCGGATGCTGGACAACGCCAGGGTCCACGACACCGACGGTATTCTCACCGACGGCGAAAACAGCCGCTGGTAACCGAAAAAGAGAGCGGAGACTGGGGGATGCCTCCCCGGTCTCCGCTTGTCTTTCCGCTATGCCGCCCACCGCTCCGCGATTGCCTCGCAGATGGGCATCAGGTCCGGCGGGGCATCCCCGGCGCCCGAGAAGGTGACGCAGCTCACCAGGCCCCCCTTCACCGCCACCAGCTCCATGCCGCCGTCAACGACCCATGCCCTGTCCAGGCCGGGGACCGTCACTTCCCGGAAGCCCGCCGCGCTGCGGGCGAAGGTGGCATCCTCCATCAGCGCCCAGGCCAGCCGGTCCGCCATGCCGGGAAACCGGAGGCGGTACACGTCCTGGTACATCCACGCTTGTCCGCTGCCGGGCAGGTTGACGATTTCGCAGGTCTCCCATACCTCCGCCAGGGGGACCAGAACGTCTCTACGCCGGGTTCCCGGTAGAAGAGTTTCCCCGGCGTTCCCTCCCAGCCCGCCTCGGAGAGCAGGATGTACGGCCCGTCCGGCTGGGCGGGCAGGTCATAAGCCCTGCGGGCGAACAGCTGCCCCGCGGTCAGCAGGAGACTCATAACCGCCAGCACCAGCATGGTCATGGGGGCCAGGGAGGGGTCGCAGTCCTCCTCGTCCCCGCCCAGGGCCTCCCGGATCATGTTGCCGCCGATGAAGGCCCCAGCCGCTGCGCAGGGACTGGCACAGCAGGCAGGTGCTCCAGAAGACATAAAAGAGAAAAAGCCCCGGCGACTGGATGAAGCGCCTGGTGAACTCTGCGCCGAACCGGCTGGTGCTTTTGCCGGTGAGACCCATGTAGAACAGCATCCCCAGCCCCGCCCACACCAGTGAGAGGCCCGCGGCCCACCACAGGTCCCGGCGGGCCTTCCTCAGGGTCTCCGCCTGCTGGGCGGGATCGTCGTAGAACTCCGGGGCGCCGCTGCCCTCGGGAGCCCGGAAGATGTGCAGGTTCTCCCGGTCGGCCACATATTCCCAGCCGCACTCCTCGAATACCGCGATCTTCTCCTCCGGCAGTACCGACTGCTCCAGGAAGGGGGGTGTGTAGACCTCCACCCGGTACCGGGCCCGGCTGGGCTCCACCCGCTGGAATTTGCTGAGATACCCGCCCCGCTTTTTGAGCCGCCAGCCTTTGGCCTCCATGTCGCTGTAGAATTTTTCGTTCTCACCCAGCTCATAGGCGCCGGGGTGGAATGCGTATCTCCAATTCATTCCTCCGCCTCCTCCAGCAGTTTTCCGTCCGCCACCAGACGCTTGAGGCGGCGGTACTCCGCCAGCAGGGCGGTCCGGCCCGTCTCGGTGATGGCGTAGTTCTTCCGCCGGCCCTCCTCGCCGGTGAAGGCGATGAGCCCCTCCCGGTTCATCCGGGCCAGGACCCCGTACAGCGTCCCGGGGCCCATTTCCAGCCGTCCGCCGGAGAGCTCTTTCACCCGCTGCATCATGCCGTAGCCGTGGCCCGGGCGCAGCAGGGAGAGGAGGAACAGCTTGGCGATTTCGGGGCGCACCTGCATGAGATTGCCCAGGGCCTCCAGGCTGGTCAGGGGGTAGGGTATGAGGGTGGTGTCCTCCAGGGCGGTGTAGGTCAGAAAATGTATCTCCGAGCATATCTCGCAGATGCCCGCCACATCGCCGTTTCGGATCTGATAGGAGCCTCCTGGGCACTGTACCTCCACTCGCCCCTGGGAGATCAGGTACAATGTGGTCATTGGCTGTTCACTGCTGCAGATGGTCTTGTGTTTTTCGATGACGATTCCTGGCATAGTGCGTTTTCCTTTCTAATCTGAAGCCTCCTCGGCTTTACTGTTCAGGTTCTTCTGTGCCGTGGACAGCATCAGCTTGATGCGGTTTAATTGGTTTACCTCGCTGGCGCCCGGATCATAGTCGATGGCCACGATGTTGGACTGGGGATAGGCCTTGCGGAGCGCCTTGATGACCCCCTTGCCTACCACATGGTTGGGCAGGCAGCCGAAGGGCTGGGTACATACGATGTTGGGCACATCGTCGTGTATCAGCTCCACCATCTCTCCTGTGAGGAACCATCCCTCTCCGGTCTGATTGCCGATGGACACGATGGGTTCCGCAAAGGATACGATCTCCCGGATGGGAGTGGGGGGGACAAAGTGTTTTGACTTCTTGAACTCTGCCGCCGCCGCGCCCCGCAGTACATGCTCAATGGCCCAGATTCCCAGAGCGGAGCTGCGGGCAGCCTTTTTGCTGGTGCCCAGATGTCTGGCCTTGTAGATCTGGTTGTAAAAGCAGTAGAGCATGAAGTCGATGAGGTCGGGAACCACTGCCTCCGCGCCCTCCGCCTCCAAAAGCTCCACCAGATGATTGTTGCCTGCAGGGGAGAACTTTACCAGAATCTCCCCCACCACTCCCACCCGGGGTTTTTTCACGTCCAGAAGGGGAACAGCGTCGAATTCCCGGATGATCTGCCTGCATAGGCGCCGGAACTTAGGCAGGCCCACATGCTTTCCGGACACGAATTTCTGCAGGATATCCACCCATTTTTGGTGCAGCCGGTTCACGCTGCCGGGCTCGGCCTCATAAGGCCGCATCCGATAGACGCAGCGCATTAGAATGTCACCGAACTGGGCAGACATGGCTACCCGGATCATGAGACCGGCGTTTAAGCGGAATCCGGGGTTGCTCTCTATGCCCGCCAGATTCAGGGAAATCACGGGAATCTGCTCCATGCCGGCTTTTTTCAGGGCCCTGCGTATGAATCCCACATAGTTGGTGGCCCGGCATCCCCCGCCGGTCTGGGTCATGATGATGGCGGTCTTTTCCAGATCATATCTGCCCGACAGCAGAGCTTCCATGATCTGGCCCACTACCAGCAGGGAGGGATAGCAGGCGTCATTGTTGACATACTTTAACCCTATGTCCACGGAGTGGCGGTTGTCATTGTCCAGCACCACGAAATTATAGCCGCATGCGTTGAAGGCGGGCTCCATGATCTCGAAGTGGATGGGCGACATCTGGGGACAGAGGATGGTATAATTTCTGCGCATCTCTTCGGTGAAGGGCACTTTCTCAATGGCGGAGGAACGGATGGTCCGTTCCTTGTGGGCCTTTTCCCGTACCATGATGGCGGAGAGCAGGGAGCGGATCCGGATTCTGGCCGCTCCCAGATTATTCACCTCGTCGATCTTTAAACATGTATAAATCTTGTCGGAACCGGACAAAATATCATTGACCTGATCCGTGGTCACTGCGTCCAGACCGCAGCCGAAGGAATTCAGCTGAATCAGATCCAGATTCTCTACCGTCTTTACGTAGCTTGCGGCAGCGTAGAGACGGGAGTGGTACATCCATTGATCCGAGACGATCAAGGGTCTTTCGGGGCAGCCCAGATGGGAGATGGAATCCTCCGTCAGCACCGCCATGTCAAAAGAGGTGATCAGCTCAGGAATGCCGTGGTTGATCTCCGGATCTATATGGTAGGGCCGGCCGGCCAGCACGATGCCCCGTTTTCCGGTTTCCCGCAGCCAGGCCAGAACCTCCTCGCCCTTGTTCTGCACGTCCTTCCGGGCGCGGGCAAGCTCCTCCCAGCCGGCGCGGACCGCCGCCTTCACTTCCCCGGCAGGCAGTTCGGAGAACTCCTTCAGCAAGGCATCTGTCACGGTGCCCTGATCCCGGAAGGACAAGAAAGGATTGCGCAGCTTTGCCTGCCCGTTTCCGAATTCCTCCATATTGTTCTTGATATTCTCGGAATAGGAGGTGACAATGGGGCAGTTATAATGATTGTTGGCCCCCTCCACCTCGTCCCGCTCGTAAAACAGGGCGGGGTAGAACACGAAATCCACGTTCTGCCGGATCAGCCATGCCACATGGCCGTGGGCAAGCTTGGCGGGATAGCATTCGGATTCGCTGGGGATGGACTCAATGCCAAGCTCGTAAATCTTGCGGCTGGAGCTGGGGGAGAGAACCACCCTGTATCCCAGCTTGGTGAAAAAGGTATGCCAGAAAGGATAATCCTCATACATATTCAGCACTCTGGGAATGCCTACGGTGCCTCTGGGGGCATTGTCAGGCTCCAGAGAGGGATAGGAGAAGAGCCGTTCCAGCTTGTAGTCGAACAAATTGGGCACATTATGGGCGTTCTTCTGGCCGCCGATGCCCCTTTCGCAGCGGTTGCCGGACACGAACTGGCGGCCGCCGGAGAACTTGTTTACCGTGAGTCTGCAGCTGTTGGTGCAGCCTCTGCACTTTGCCATGCTGGTCTCGTATTTCAGGGAGCAGAGCTTTTCGTAGGAGAGCATGGCGGTTTCGTAGCCTTCCTCGTAGCGCTCTCTGGCGATGAGGGCAGCGCCGAAGGCGCCCATGATGCCTGCAATATCGGGGCGGATGGCCTCGCAGCCTGCGATCTTTTCAAAGCTCCGCAGCACCGCGTCGTTATAGAAGGTGCCGCCCTGCACCACGATCTGGCTGCCCAGCTCGGAGGCGTCGGAAACCTTGATGACCTTGAAGAGGGCGTTTTTGATCACGGAATAGGCCAGCCCCGCAGAGATGTCGGAGACGCTGGCCCCCTCCTTCTGGGCCTGCTTCACTCTGGAATTCATGAACACGGTGCAGCGGGTGCCCAGATCGATGGGATGCTCTGCAAAGACGGCGGCCTTTGCGAAATCTTCTACACTGTAGTTGAGAGACTTGGCAAAGGTTTCGATGAAGGAGCCGCAGCCGGAGGAGCAGGCCTCGTTTAGCAGCACGCTGTCCACGGTCTGGTTCTTGATCTTGATGCATTTCATATCCTGACCGCCGATGTCCAGAATGCAGTCCACATCGGGATTGAAGAAGGCGGCAGCGCGGTAGTGCGCCACGGTCTCCACCTCTCCGTCGTCCAGCAGGAAGGCGGCCTTCATCAGGGCTTCCCCGTAGCCCGTGGAGCAGGAGCGGCGGATGCGCACGCCCGAAGGAAGGCTCTCATAGATCTCCTTCAGGGAGCGGATGGCAGTGCTTAAGGGACTTCCGTCGTTGCCGGAATAAAAGGAGTAGAGCAATGAGCCGTCCGCCCCCACCAGCGCAATTTTGGTGGTGGTGGAGCCGGCGTCGATGCCCAAAAATGCGTCCCCCTGATAGGAGGCCAGCGCTGCGGTGCCCACATGGGCCTTTGCATGGCGCTCCTTGAATTCGTCATAGCTTTTGGCATCAGCGAACAGAGGCTCCATGCGCTCCACCTCGAATTCCATCTTCAGCTCTAAGGAGAGGCGGCGTAGCATTTCCTCCATGGAGATGCCGGAGTCCTTCCGCTCCTCAGCGTTCAGCGCCGAACCTATGGCGGCGAAGAGGTGGGAATTGGCAGTATCGATGATATGCTCTGCGTCCAGATTCAGGGTGCGGATAAAAGCGGCCTTCAGCTCCGACAGAAAGTGAAGGGGGCCGCCCAGAAAGGCCACATGGCCCCGGATGGGCTTTCCGCAGGCCAGACCGGATATGGTCTGGTTCACCACTGCCTGAAAGATGGAGGCGGACAGATCCTCCTTGGTGGCGCCCTCGTTGATCAGGGGCTGGATGTCCGTCTTTGCAAAGACTCCGCATCTTGCGGCTATGGCGTATAAGGATTTATAGTTTTTCGCATATGCATTTAGTCCCGATGCGTCGGTCTGGATCAGAGAGGCCATCTGGTCGATGAAGGAGCCGGTGCCCCCGGCGCAGATGCCGTTCATGCGCTGCTCCACATTGCCGCCTTCAAAGTAGATAATCTTTGCATCCTCTCCTCCCAGCTCGATGGCCACGTCGGTCAGGGGAGCCAGCTCCTGCAGGGCGGAGGACACTGCGATGACTTCCTGAATGAAAGGGACGCCCAGACAGTTGGCCAGAGTCAGTCCGCCGGATCCGGTGATCATGGGGCGGAGGCTTAGGTTTCCCAGCTGACGGAAGGCCTTCTCCAAGAGCTTGGACAAGGTTTCCCGGATATTGGCATAATGCCGCTCATAGTCGGAAAAAAGAATATTGTGCTTTTGATCCAAAATGGCGATCTTCACCGTGGTGGAGCCTATATCAATGCCAAGGTAATTTATGACGCCCGAATCCCCCCTGCCGGAATCGGAAATGCCGGAACCGGCATCCGAAAGAGGAGGGGCACTGCAGGCGCAGGCGCTGTCCGGGGACACGCCGCAGAGGGTGATATTTTCGCAAACTGCTGCTTTGTTTGTTTGATCCATGCAAATCATCCTTCCTGATAGTTCATCATAGTTCATCCGGCTCCAAGCAAAGGGGGAAGCCCATGGGGTATTTCCGGGATTTTCTTCGTTCCCCTGCGGAGCGCGGCATTGTGGTTGATATTGTGCGCAATATGCCGGAACATAGATCTGGCAGCGCGGGCGCTTTTTGCACGGGCCCTATGGGCCCTGCGTTAGCCTTGTGGGGACTACAGCCGCCACTAAATGACATTCTAAGACATTATAGAACACTGCGGGTTAAATTGCAAATAGTAAAAGCTGTTAAATGTTTATAAAAAAACTGATTTTTATATAAAAAAGGAAAAGTCTGGTTTACTTATGCTTATGGGGATGTTAAAATAAGGTTGCCTTGTCAGTGGGGCTAATTCAATATATTCAGAAAAGGACGTGCTATTCTTGAAAGAATATGTTATTCTGAATGTATCGTTCTGAGGGCAGGAGAATGCAGGGCCTAGAATGTAGTTCCGGATGCGGTAGAACGAGGAGGTTTTGGTCGGATGAGTAGATTTGAAAAAAAATTTGGCAAGTATGCTATAAAGAACATATCGGTGATGCTGCTGCTCTGTTATGCGGTAGGCTATATCATCGAGGCGGTCAATATCGGCTTTCTTCAGTACCTTACACTGAACCCTTATGCAATTCTCCACGGGGAGGTGTGGAGACTGGTCACATGGATACTGATTCCGCCCTCTTCGCTGGGAGGGTCTATGGGTATTTTCTTTGTGTGCATCATGCTGCTTTTTTATTATAACATAGGCACTACGCTGGAGCGCACATGGGGAACCTACCGTTATAATGTATATCTGTTTTCGGGAATGCTGTTTACCGTCGTTGGAAGCTTTGTATGGATGCTGATCCAGTATGCTTCGGCAGGATGGGACATGGATCCGGCCTATGCGTCCGTGATATTTAACATGTCATCATTGTTTTTCAGCACCTACTACATCAATATGTCCATTTTTCTGGCGTTCGCGGCCACATTCCCGGAGGTGCAGGTGCTGTTGATGTTCCTGATTCCGGTGAAGGTGAAGTGGATGGGAGTTCTGTACGGCGTGATGCTGCTGTATGATTTTATATGGGAGGCGACTGCGGTGGGAAGGGTAGCCATCGTTTCTTCCCTGCTGAATTTCGTGATATTCTTCCTCACTTCCCGGAGCCATATCCATATGTCGCCCAAGCAGATCAAACGGAGAGTGGAGTTCAAGCAGGATATCAAGCGCAATACCAGAGGAACCAGACATAAGTGTGCTATCTGCGGGCAGACGGAGGAGGATGACCCGTCTTTGGAGTTCAGGTTCTGTTCTAAGTGCAGCGGGAACCATGAATACTGCCAGAATCACCTTTTTACGCATACCCATATCAAATAGGGTACAAATAAAGGGGCTGATTAATTGGCAAAAGCTGACAAGACACAAACTGACAAGACACAAACTGACAAGACGCAAAGTTTGGACGAAAAGGGGGACGATGGCGGGGCATGAGCGGTAATTCTTCTAAGGAGCTTGAATTTGCCCGGATTTTGGAGCGGGTGCGGCGGGTTGCCAGAGAGCAGGGAAACTGCATCAGTCAGGAGCAGGTGCGGGAGGAGTTTGCCTTGCTGGCTCTGGGGGATCAACAGCTGGACATGGTGTTCGACTATCTCAAAAAGCACAAGATCAGCATCGGGGAGCAGGGGGATCCGGATGCATTTCTGACGGATGAAGAGAAAGATTATCTTCAGGAATATCTGGATGAGCTGGAGGAGCTTCCCGTTTATAGTCAGGGGGAGACAGAGGCCTATACGGCGCTGGCTCTGGCAGGGGACAGGCTGGGGCAGGAAAAACTGACGGAAAGCTGTCTGCGGAATGTGGCTGAGATCGCAAAACTGTACGCGGGTCAGGGCGTCCTTTTGGAGGATCTGATCGGGGAGGGAAACGTGGCTTTGGCCTCAGGTATCGAGATGCTGGGAGCCATGAGGGAATCCGGCGCCGTGGGAGGTCCTGAGCAGGTGCAGGGCGCCCTTGTGAGACTGGTGATGGATGCCATGGAACGGCACATAGAAGAATGCGCCGCGAACCATCGGGCGGATAAGAGGGCGGCGGACAAGGTGAATCAGGTGGCGGACAAGGCCAGAGAGCTTGCGGAGCAGCTGCGCAGGAAGGTGACTCCCGAGGAGCTGGCGCAGGAGACGGGGATGCCGCTGAAAGCCATTGAGGATGCCATGAGGATGAGCGGATTCAAGATTGAGGATATCGGGTGAACAAGAATGCGGCAGACGATTTATGAAGATTTCAAATACAGCATGCAGGACACGAACCGGATTTACGTGGGGAGCAAGTATACCTTCAGGGAGCTTCTGGACGAGGAGGAGCTGCTGTTCAAGCTCCGGATGCTGATGGAGCGCTATGTGCTGCCGGAGGCGGATCTGGAGGATACATTGGAGACACACTTGTATTACCTTAGGCCGGAGAGTTTTCTGGTAAAGATATATCGGCAGATGAAGGCCAGAATCAGGGTCAGTGTGATCGAGGAAAAAAAGGGGCTGCTGGGCCGTGTGCCGGGAGGCGCCGGAGGGCGCAGGGACAGCTCTTGGGAGGAAGGAAGGAAACGGTATGTGACAAAGCAGCTCACCATAGAAGAGCTGACGGCTCTGCCGCCGGAGGAGAAGGAGCGGCAGGGGCTGGTGGTTCAGGAACTGTCCGTGAGCAAGCTTGCTCTGCTTGGCATGTAGAACTGAACTGCCGGAGCATATGACAGCCGCTGCAGGGACAAAGGCCCGGAGCCGAAGCATATGACAGCCGCTGCAGGGACAGAGGCTCAGGGCCGGGGGACATGACAGTCCCGTTTCAGGGTTATGATGTGCGTAAGCGCGGAATGTGTTGGAGATGGGATATCCCAAGGCGTTCCTTGACTTAATACAAAATATATTATTAAAGGAGAGGCATATGAAACTAGAAGAATTGTCAAGCTATGAGATTATAGAGAAGAGAGAGATAGCAGACATCAACAGCGTGACCTATCTGTGCAGGCACAAAAAGACAGGGGCCAGAGTGGCGCTGGTATCCAATGATGATGAGAACAAGGTATTCTACATTGGCTTTAGGACTACCCCAAAAGATTCAACTGGCGTAGCGCACATACTGGAGCATTCCGTGCTCTGCGGCTCAAAGGAGTTTCCGGTAAAGGATCCCTTCATAGAGCTGGTAAAGGGCTCTCTGAACACCTTCCTGAACGCAATGACCTATCCGGACAAGACGGTGTATCCGGTGGCCAGCTGCAACGACAAGGATTTCCAGAATCTGATGCATGTGTATCTGGACGCGGTGCTATATCCAAATATTTATGAGAAGGAAGCCATTTTCCGTCAGGAGGGCTGGCATTATGAGCTGAACGAAGCAGGAGAGCTGATTTACAACGGTGTGGTTTACAATGAGATGAAGGGCGCGTTCTCTTCTCCTGACGGGGTCTTGTACAGGGAGATCACCTCGGCGCTGTATCCCCACACCACCTATGGCTGTGAGTCAGGGGGAGATCCGCAGTTCATTCCGGACCTAACCTATGAACAGTTTTTGGATTTCCACAGAACCTATTATCATCCCTCCAACAGCTATATTTATCTCTATGGCAACATGGATATGGCGGAGAAGCTGCAGTTTATCGACGAGCACTATCTGTCCCGCTTTGACGCCCTGAAAGTAGACTCCGTGGTGTCGGGGGAGCCTGCTTTTGCGGAGCCGGCCCGCAGAGTGAGAGAGTATCCTGTCAGCGACGGAGAAAAGGTGGAGGAGAATGCTTATCTGGCATGGAACATGTCCGTGGGAGACAGTCTGGACCGGGAGCTGTACGTGGCGTTTCAGGTGCTGGACTTTGCGCTCTGCACCGTTCCGGGGGCGCCTCTGAAGCAGGCTCTGATCGACAAAGGGATCGGAAAGGACGTCTTCAGCATCTATGACTATAGCTTGAAGCAGCCTTATTTCAGCGTGGTGGCAAAGGGAACCTCCGTGAGCCGGGAGGAGGAATTCAAGGCCACTATCCGGGAGGTCCTTCAGGGAATCGTGAAGAAAGGCTTCGACGAGAAGGCCTTGCTTGCCGCCATCAATTATTATGAGTTCAGGTATAGAGAGGCGGATTTCGGCAACGCTCCCAAGGGGCTGATGTACGGTCTGCAGGTGCTGGACAGCTGGCTTTACGATGATGAGAAGCCCTTTATCCATATCGAGGCAAATGAGACCTATGCCAAGCTGCGGGAGAAGGTTCAGAGCGGATATTTCGAGGGGCTGATACAGAAATATCTGCTTGACAATCCTCATGCAGCCATGGTGATTCTGGAGCCTAAGGTGGGTCTGGCCAAGGTGCAGGAAGATGCGCTGAAGGCTCAGCTGAAGGGCATCAAAGAGGGAATGACCCAAGGGCAGCTGGATGGCATAAGGAATATGATGGATGCTCTTTCCGCATTCAGGGAGACGGAGGATTCTGCCGAAAATATAGCCAAGATTCCGCTTCTTGCCAGAGGGGACATAAAGAAGGAAGCGACGCCTCTGGTAAATGAGGGGAAGGTGCTGGGTGCGATTCCTTCCTTGTACCACAATGTATTTACCAACGGTATCGGCTATCTGACGCTGATGTTCAAGGTACATGATATACCGGAAGAATATTATCCGTATATCGGCATTCTGCCCGATGTCTTCAGCAAGCTGGATACAAAGAATTACACCTATGCGGAGCTGTGCAATGAGATCAATCTGGCCACAGGGGGTATTTCCGTCAGCCAGAACTTCTATCCTGATGCCACAGATCCTGATCAATATAAGATATGTCTGGAAATCTCCACAAAAGCGCTGGAGGACAAGCTGGGCAAGGCTGTGGAGCTGATGAAGGAGCTGATGCTGACCAGCAATCTGACGGACGGAAAGAGGCTGAAGGAGATTTTGGCGGAAAACAATTCCCGGATGCAGGAGTATATGATGGGGGCTGGCCACAGTGTTGCGGTCACAAGGGCGCTTTCCTACTGCAATCCCAAGGAAGCGGCGGAGGATATGCTGGACGGCATCGGCCAGTATCGCCTGACGCAGGAGCTGGAGACGGGATTTCAGGAGAAGAAGGAGGGGCTGGTGGAAAAGCTTCAGACCCTCTGCAAGATGATCTTCCGTCCGGAGAACCTTCTGGTAGACTTTACGGGCAGTCAGGAAGCATTCAAGAGTCTGGAGGATCCTATTGCCGACCTGAACGAGGCGCTGTATACCTGCGAGGTGGAGAAGGCGGCCTTCGCTCCGGCTTTAATAAAGAAGAACGAGGGCTTCATGAATGCCGGACAGGTGCAGTATGTCTGCCGTGCAGGCAATTTCCTGAGAAAGGGCTTACCCTACACGGGAGTGCTGAATGTGCTGAAAGTAATGATGGGATATGAATATCTGTGGACCAACATCCGCGTGAAGGGAGGCGCATATGGGTGCATGTGCGGCTTTGCAAGGAATGGGGCAAGCTATTTTGTATCCTATCGGGATCCCAATCTGGGACAGACCGTAGACGTATATGAAAAAGCAGCCGAGTTCATAGCTAATTATGAGGCGGACGAAAGAACCATGACCCAGTATATCATCGGAACCTTCAGCAATATAGACATGCCTCTGACCGCATCGGCAAAGGGGCGCCGTTCCAAGGTAGCCTATATGACCGGAGTGACCATTGAGATGATTCAGAAGGAGAGGGACGAGGTGCTGCAGGTGACCCCTGAACAGATCAGGGAGCTGTCGAAGTACATTGAGGCCTTTATGGAGGATGACTGTTTCTGTGTGGTAGGAAACGAGCAGAAAATCAGATCCGAGGAGAGCAAGTTCCTGAAGCTGGAGAACCTGAACTGATTTTTTTCGTCTATATTCGGTAGAAGGGAAAAACGTGTCAAAGGAGACGATTTCCCATTGCCCTGCAACGCGCTCCTTGGAGCGGCAAAGCCGCTTCCGGGGAGTGCAATGCGGCAGGATGCCGGATAAAAGGCGGAAAGGAGTTCGTATGAAAGAGAAGCGGAAAAGGGAAACTGGGGGATGGAATAGAGTTTGGGTGAAAAAAGGTGCGGCTGTGCTGGCATGGGTGCTGGCGGTGATTCTGTGCATGGGCTGCGGGGCGGCAGGAGATAAGACTAGCTTAGACAGCGGCGGAGTCGGATCCTCCACCATGAACATGGATGTGTCCGGCGAGAGCGGCGGGGAAATGTATCCCATTGGCAGCGGAAGCGCTGATTATTCTGAAGGGAACAAGACCTTGGGGAGCGGCGCACAGACCGGAGGGCAGGGCGTCTCGGCGGGATGGAAACTGATCACCACGGTAAATATGGACGTGGAGACCAGACAGTTCGACGAAGCTGTGTCTGGGCTGGAGACCAGAATCGCGGAGCTGGGAGGCTATATAGAGAATATGGATACCTACAACGGCAGCAGGTATTCAAGCTCCGGCAGCTCCAGACATTCCGACATGACAGTCCGCATTCCTCAGGGAAGGCTTACAGAGTTTTTGACGGCAGTGTCCGGTGTGAGCAATGTGATCAGGCGCTCCGAGAATGTGGTGGACGTCACCTTGTCCTATGCGGACATGGAGAGCCGCAGAAATGTTCTTCGGACGGAGCAATCGAGACTGCTGGAATTTCTGGACAGAGCCGAGACCGTTGAGGAGATCATCTCGCTGGAGGAGCGTCTGTCGGAAGTCCAGTATCAGCTGGAGAGCATGGAATCCAAGCTCAGGACCCTTGACAACAAGGTGGATTTTGCCACGGTCAACCTGAATATTTCCGAAGTGCAGGAGCTGACGCCGGTGGCGGAGCCTGATCTGGGAGAGAGGATCAGTCAGGGATTCATAGGCAGTCTGCGGAATATCAGGGACGGCGCCGCGGAGCTTTTGGTATGGTTTGTCATCAGCAGTCCCTATCTTCTGATCTGGGCGCTGCTGGCAGGAGCGGTCCTGCTGGTGATCTGGGTGCAGCGCAGAAAGCGGCGGAACAGGAAGACTCCTGAGGGAGGGGTGGTTCCGCCTCCCATGATGCGGGGAAATGTATGGCAGGGAGGACAAGGGTTCCCCCCGCAGGGCATGCAGCCTGGCCAGCCTCAGGGCGGTCAGGAAAGAAATAAGGAGTAGGAGCGCAGAGACGGTACTGGAAACAGTCGCGTAGCGGAAGGCACCGGGGAGGAATTCCGGACAGCAAAGCGTCCGGAATTGATCCCGCAGGTAAGGGTGCCTGAAGCGTAGAGACGGTACTGGAATAGGAGGAATTTACCATGGAAGAAATGAGTGATAAGAAACCATACAAGGCGGGCTTCGTGGCCCTGATCGGCAGGCCCAACGTGGGAAAGTCCACGCTGATGAATAGGCTCATAGGGCAGAAGATAGCGATCACCTCCCCGAAGCCCCAGACCACCCGCACCAGAGCCAGAACCATACTGACCTTGGAGGAGGGGCAGATCGTGTTTCTGGACACGCCGGGGATCCATAAGGCGAAAGACAAGCTGGGCAATTATATGGTGAGCGTGGCGGAGCATACCTTGGAGGAGGCGGATGTGATTCTGTGGCTGGTGGAGCCCTCGAATTTCATCGGCGGCGGGGAGCGTCATATTATCGAGCAGCTGAAGAAAGCCAAGGCCCCCGTGATCCTTGTGATCAACAAGACGGATACTGTGAAGAAGGAGGAGGTTTTGGCCTTCATCGACACCTATCAGAAGGAGCTGGATTTTAAGGAGATCGTGCCCGTGTCGGCGCTGAAGGGCCATAACACGGAAAGACTGGTCAAATGCATCTTCAGCTATCTGCCGGAGGGGGAGCCTTTCTTTGACGAGGACATGGTCACGGACCAGCCCATGCGGCAGGTGGTGGCAGAGCTGATTCGTGAGAAGGCTCTGCGTTCGCTGGAGGATGAGGTGCCTCACGGCATCGCGGTGAGCGTGGAACGCATGAGGGAAGAAAAAAATATCTGCCATATTGACGCTACCATCGCCTGCGAAAAAAATTCCCATAAAGGAATCATTATAGGGAAGGACGGACAGATGCTGAAGAAGATCGGCAGCTCCGCAAGGCATGAGATCGAGGCTATGATGGAGATGAAGGTGGCTTTGAAGCTCTGGGTGAAGGTGAAAAAGGATTGGCGGGACAATGACTTGTTGCTGAAGAATTTCGGCTACAATCCTAAAGACATGTAAAAGGGGGACGAATAGAAAAACGGAAAATGCAGACCCTAAGCAGGAGGAATTTCGGACCGTTGGACCGTGGAGATCAGGCGGAGGCGAACTGAGTAGAATACCATAAGCAAGGGGATGCATAAGATGGATATAAGGGAAAAAGGATGTTGGAAGCAATTTGAGAGGAGCGGGAGAATAGAGGATTACTTGTCCTTCGTGTCCAGCGCCAAAGAGACGGGAAGGGACAAAACGGGGCAGGTAAGAAAAGACGATCATGCAGGAATATATATGGGTCACGGGAATCATATTGAAGCAGTCCCCGGTGGGAGAGTACGATAGGCGGATCAGCATTCTGACGAAGGAGCGGGGAAAGCTGTCTGCCTTTGCCAAAGGGGCAAGGAAGCCGGGCAGCCGTCTGGCAGCAGCCACCACCCCCTTTTCCTTCGGAAGCTTTAAGCTCTATGAGGGCAGGTCCTCATATACCATTTCCGAGGCAGAGATTCAGAACTATTTCGAGACGCTCAGAACGGACTATGTAGGTGCCTGCTATGGCATGTATTTTGCGGAGGTGGCGGATTACTATACAAGGGAGAACAATGATGAACGGGAGATGATGAAGCTGCTGTATCAGTCCCTGAAGGCTCTATGCGTCCCGGCGCTTCCCAACGCTCTTGTGCGCTGTGTCTTTGAATGCAAGGCCATAGCGGTGAACGGCGAGTTTCCGGGACCGCCGGAGGACGAGACGCTGGAAGAGTCCACGGTCTATGCGCTGCGGTACATAGCGGAGAGTCCGGTGGAGAAGCTTTATACATTTACGGTGACGGATCAGGTTCTGGCGCAGCTAGAGAGGGTTGCGGCCGGGTACATGAAGCTTTTCGTGGGCTGCAGATTCAAAAGTCTGGAAGTTCTGCAAACTCTGTGTTGAAAAAACGACAGATATCTGATATGATGATGGTGGCGGTTTTGGAGGAGCCGGAAGGAAACCGGCGAATCGGGAACCGCCTTGATGGCATAGACCTGCATCCGAAGGACGGACGCGGGAGCGCAATTTTGAAGGAGGCCCGTTTCCGCGGCATAGAATTGTGCAGGGGAGTTTTGAACCGGGAAAGCGGGGCGGAATTCCAAGAGGATATGTGAGTATCCTCCTATGAAGCGGGCAGGGGGTGTGATGATGAAAAAAGTAGTATGGATTATGGTGCATTTATGTCTGTGCGCCGTATTTCTTGCAGGCTGCGGCGAGGCCAAGGTGCCGGATGTGATTCAGGCTCCTACGGTGGCAGTTGCCAAAGAGGGGACTGTGGAGGTCTGGCTGCTGGGGGACTTTGACAAGAACTATTACAGCGTCTCGGAGCTGTCGGACATGGCTTTGGAAGAGGCCGGCCGGTTCAATGCCGCAAAGCAGAAAGATTCTGCAGTGCAGGTCAAGAAGGTGGAGGCTGTTTCGGACGTCAGAGTGATGGTATCCTATGGGTTCGACAGCTGCGCAAGCTGTGAGGAGTTTCTGGAAGGTCAGCTTTTCTTCGGAACCGTGGGAGAGGCGATGGAGAAGGGCTTCAGCATGGATGTGATTCTGCGCGGTGTCAGCGACGGCGCTCTCTTTACGGAAACCCAGCTGCAGCAGGCGAAAGACAAATATTTGATCATTACGGACATGAAGGCGAACATCTACTGTCCCCGGGCTGTCACGCATATCAGCAACGACGCCGTGGAGAATCAGGACGGAAGCATCAATCCCTCCATGGTGGAGGGGCCGGTGTATATTCTGCTGAAGTAGGCAGGATAGCTTTTGGCCCCCGTGGGCGTCATATCAAGAAATGAGAAAATGAGAAAGGCAGGATAAAGACCAAAATGGAAAAGACAATGGACAAAATCGTGGCGCTGGCAAAGGCCAGAGGCTTCGTTTACCCCGGTTCAGAGATTTATGGCGGACTGGCCAACACCTGGGATTACGGCAACCTTGGTGTGGAGCTGAAGAACAATGTGAAAAAGGCATGGTGGCAGAAATTCGTGCAGGAGAGCCCCTACAATGTAGGCGTGGACTGTGCCATATTGATGAATCCCCAGACCTGGGTCGCCAGCGGACATCTGGGGGGATTTTCCGATCCTCTCATGGACTGCAGGGAATGCCATGAGCGTTTCCGGGCCGACAAGCTGATCGAGGATTTCTGCGGGGAGAAGGATATTGCTTTGACGGAGAGCGTGGATTCCTGGAGTCAGGAGCAGATGAAGGAGTTTGTGGAAGAGCATAATATTCCCTGCCCTAGCTGCGGCAAGCATAACTTTACAGACATCAGGCAGTTCAACCTGATGTTCAAGACCTTTCAGGGGGTCACTGAAGATGCGAAGAGCGTGGTGTATCTGCGTCCGGAGACGGCACAGGGCATCTTTGTGAACTTCAAGAACGTTCTGAGGACTTCCAGAAAGAAGATTCCTTTCGGCATCGGACAGATCGGCAAGGCTTTCCGCAACGAGATCACGCCGGGCAATTTCACCTTCCGCACCCGGGAATTTGAACAGATGGAGCTGGAGTTCTTCTGCGAGCCGGGCACGGATCTGGAGTGGTTCCAGTATTGGCGGGGATTCTGCCGTGACTGGCTTATTTCCCTTGGAATCAAGGAGGAGGAGATGCGGCTTCGGGATCACAGTCCGGAGGAGCTGTGCTTCTACAGCAAAGGAACCACGGACATAGAATTCCTTTTCCCCTTCGGCTGGGGCGAGCTCTGGGGCATTGCTGACAGAACGGATTACGACCTGACCCAGCATGCAAATACCTCCGGTGAGGACATGACGTATTTTGACGACGAGAAAAGGGAGAAGTACATACCCTATGTGGTGGAGCCTTCTCTGGGCGCGGACAGAGTGGTACTGGCATTCCTCTGTGCCGCTTACGATGAGGAAGAGTTAGAGGGCGGCGACATGCGCACGGTGCTCCGCTTCCATCCTGCTCTTGCTCCTGTGAAGATCGGCGTGCTTCCGCTCTCCAAGAAGCTGGCAGAGGGGGCCGAGAAGATCTATCAGGATCTTTCCAAAAAGTATAACTGTGAGTATGACGACAGAGGAAACATCGGGAAGAGATACCGCCGTCAGGACGAGATCGGTACGCCCTTCTGCGTCACCTATGATTTCGACTCGGAGACGGACGGCTGCGTGACGGTTCGCTTCAGGGACTCCATGGAGCAGGAGAGGGTTGCGATAGCCAATTTGGATGCTTATTTTGCGGATAAGTTTTTGTTCTAGGCAATATTTGGGTTCTGAAGGGCAGGAGGCAGCTTCTGCCCTTTTTATGCTTGTGTTTTCGTTGACGGAGGATGTGGATGATGTTTGTCAAGCAGGGGGTGTAGGGCATGAATCGGACTGAGGCTTTTTTGGTGTTGGGAATCGAGGCCACGAAAGAAGAGAAGGCTATTAAAAACGCTTATAGGGAAAAACTGGCTACAACTAATCCGGAGGATGACCCTGAGAGTTTCAAGCGGCTCCGGGGGGCATACGAGGAGGCCTGCAGGTATGCAAGGGAGCCGGAGGATGTACAGGAAGAGGCTCCGCGGGACACTACGCCATCGGGTCTATGGGTAGAGAGGGCGGCCCGGATCTATGCCGATATCTATGCCAGACAGGACGTGAACCTCTGGAAAGAGCTTTTCGGAGACGATGTCTTTTTGTCTCTGGAAGAGGAGGAGAACTGCAGGCTTAAGCTGTTGGGCTTTCTGATGGAACATTTCCGGCTGCCCACGGAGGTCTGGAAGCTGCTGGACGGGAAACTCTCCATAGTCAAGGGCGCCAAGGCGCTGCGGGAGAAGTTTCCGGCTCATTTTATCTATTATATCGTGGGTAAATGCCAGCGGGGAGAGGATGTGGAATTCGCTCAGTTTAAGGGGGCGGCGGATGCAGATTACGATCTCTTCCTCCAGTATTATGACCGGTGCTGGAGCGCGCTGCAGGAGAAGAACTATGAGGAGGCGGAGCGATGCCTGAAGGAGGCGGACGGGCTGGACATACGGCATCCTGCCATGGAGATCTGCAGGGCCAGCTTCTACGCGAATCAGGGGCGGACGGAGGATGCCTATGCCTTGCTGGGGGAGCTGATGGACAGATATCCTCAGGACGCCATGATCTCTTACAATGCGGCGGAGATATTCTGGGGTAAGGGGGATAGGGATCCGGCTGCCGAGATCTATCGCGGGCTGAAAGCGGAGCTGGACACTCATTATATGGCAAATGTCCGTCTGACGGAGTGGTATTATGAGAAGGGGCAGTACCGAGAGGCCAAAAAATGTGCCGAAAAGGTACTGGCATCCGGCAGCGATGATGGCTTTATGGAGCTGCTGGGCAAGATCAATAAGGAGATCGAGAAGGAGCTGGAGGCAGCGTATCAAAAGGACGGGGCATGGGAGCCTGCGTTGGAGCTGTGCTGGTGCTACCTGCAGGACGGCAGGATTTCGAGAGGAATCCGGCTGGCCGGACGGCTGGAGGGCCAGCTGCCGCCGGAGAGGGAGGCGGAATACAACGGACTGCTGGCCAAGCTTTATGTGGAGCAGGCGGAGTATGAGAATTCCATCGCCATGACCCGTTCCTGGGAGGAGGCCCTGCATAGGAAGCTGGAGAGGGAGGCCGGAGCGGACCAAAACGAGGAGGAGAAGGACAGGGACAGGCTGCGGCAGGCGCATCTGATCAGAATGCAGTGCTATCACAATCTGGGTTACAGAGACCATGAAAATTTCGCGCTGGCGGTTCAGGAGGGGGAGAGCATACTTTCCGGGGAGATCAAGGATGTAGGTGTCCTGCTGGAGATCGCCCAGCTGTGCACGGAGATGGAGGAGTATGAGAAAAGTCTTGAGACAGCCGACATGCTAGTGGAGGAATATCAGGTCTTTGCGGCATACGCTTCCGCTCTGGAGGTGCATAGACGCCAGCTGAACGCGGCAGGCGTGATACGGACGGCAGGGCATTGCATCCGTTATTTCCCTACATTTGTGAAGTCCTATGAATATCTGGCCAAGGTATATCTGGATCTGGACTATCGGGAGGAGCTTGAGAAGGTACTGGAGGATGCGAAGAAGAGCGGGGCTGCAAGCGTTCTTTTGGATGCATATGAATTCCAGATGACCCACAAGACCATGGAAGTCAGCGTGCTCAACAGCAAGCTCAAGGAGTTTCGGAGCAATTTCCTGAAGTTTACAGAGGAGGGGGAAAAGGGGTTCTATGAGAAAGGGCTGCCGATTCTGACGGAATATCTCTACCATTATCCGGACGATTTCATGCTGGTGGAGAGGGCTATTTTCCATAGGGCCGCCCATCATTATCAGGAGGCCAAAGAGGACTTTGAGAAGGCGCTCTATATGAATCCCTCCAATCCCTACGCACTGAACGGTCTGAGTTTCGTCCATAAATATCAGGGGGAATATGAGAAGGCACTGTTTTACATCAAAAAGGCCATTCTTTACATGGATAAGGACATGTCACCCATCATCTATGGGGATATGGGGAGAATCTATTCTCTTTTGGGAGATTATGAGAAGGCGCTGGAAGCCTTTGTGCAGTATGAACATGCCACGGAGAACAATAGGAGCAATTGGTTCGGAGACAATCTGGCGGAGTATCATATGAGGGCCGGCAAGGCTGTGGAGGCAGCACAGATCTATGGGCGCTTTTATGAAAAGGACGAATTTACGCGCTATGAAAAGCTGGCGGAGCTGTACAGCATCACCGGACAGGAGGAGAAAGCCCGCCGAACGTTTGGCATGTGGAGGAAAGCACTGAGGAAGAGACGGCTTCAGGCAGTCTCCCCTTTTGGGGCAGGGAATGGGGATGCCAGACCCAAGGTTCAAGAGGTGTCCTATCTTGCCTATTATCAATCCCTTGGCTGGATGGAGCTTCTGCACGGAGAGAGGGGCACGGCCATATGGGCCTTCGGAAGAATGATGCGCAGCGGCTTTTCGGAAAGTACCATGGAGGGAAAGATGAGTGATGCAGTGTTTGCCTGCATCCTATGCGATGATGAGAGAAGGGGCAGGAAGTACAGCGAAATGCTGGGGGACTGGCTGAAGAAAGATAGGGCGTCGGGCGGGAACAGGTACTATAACCGGGAGAAGGCTTATGTGCAGATGGAGTTCATGGCAGGCTATTATAAGGAGTCTGTAGAAAGTCTGCAGGAGCTTTTGGAGAGAGGGGATAGGAGCGAGATCTGCCATTCCTGTGTCTGCCCTCTTTGCAAAGAGCTGGAGGGCGCAAGGCTTTTGCTGCTGCTTCGGACGGGGCGGAAGAAGGAGGCCGCAGAGAGGCTTCGCCGGAATCTGGAGATACAGCCGTGGGACGAATACATGCTGGCGGTGAAACACATTGCCTTCAGGGATTCGCTGTGAGGGTTTTTAGCGTTTTGGCTTTTTCTTGACGCCGTTTTACGGCTGTGGCTGCATATATAAATTTTTGCCAAATGCAAAAATGGAGTGAATGTGGCGGCGAATTATGCTATACTGGGATGTGCATGCAGCAGGAAATGTGCATGCAGGAAGAAATATGCATGCAGGAAGGGATGTGCATGCAGGGAAGCATGATAAAACATTGAAAGTGGAAGGACGATATGATAGTAGGAATCGATTTGGGGACCACCAACAGTTTGATAGCATATTTTACCGAGGAGGGAGCGAAGATCATCCCCAATAGGCTGGGAAAGAATCTCACCCCCTCCGTGGTCAGCGTGGACGGGGAGGGCAATGTGTATGTGGGGGAGACCGCAAAGGAGCGCATGAGCTTGTATCCGGACAGCGTGGCCCAGACCTTTAAGCGCAGCATGGGTACGGAGCGTGACTACATATTGAGCGGCAGGCATTTCAAGCCGGAGGAGCTGTCCAGTCTGGTGCTGCGTTCCCTGAAGGAGGATGCGGAGAGCTTTCTGGGGCAGGAGGTCACGGAGGCTGTGATCAGCGTGCCCGCCTACTTTGATGATAAGCGGCGCAAAGCCACCAAGCGGGCCGGGGAGCTGGCGGGCTTGAAGGTGGAGCGCATGATTTCCGAACCCACTGCCGCCGCCGTTGCCTACGGTTTATATGACAAGACCAGAGATACCCGTTTTCTGGTGTTCGATCTTGGGGGAGGCACCTTCGACGTGTCCATACTGGAGCTGTACCACAATATTCTGGAGGTACGGGCCGTTGCCGGGGACAATTATCTGGGAGGCGAGGACTTTACGGAGGTGATGGCCAAGGTATTCCTCCAGAAGGCCAAGCTTTCGCTGCAGAATCTGTCGGAAAAGGAGCAGGTGCGTCTTTACAGAGAGGCGGAGAAGGCAAAATGCGCCATCAACGACACGGACAAAGTGACCTTTGGGTTTTTGTATAAGGAAGAGCAGCTGGAGCAGCAGATCACCTATAAGGAGTATGAGGAGGCCTGCGAGGAGCTTCTCATGAAGATCAGGGAGCCGGTGAAGAAGAGTCTGGCCGACGCGGGGCTGAAGCTTTCGGATATCGACGAGGTGCTGCTGATCGGCGGGGCAACCAGACTGAACATCGTCAGAGACTTTCTGATACGGCTTTTCAGGAAGTTCCCGGACACCAGAATGAATCCCGACGAGACCGTGGCGCTGGGGGCTGCGGTGCAGGCGGCCATGAAGGAGCGCCGGGAGGAGGTGAAGGAGGTCATTCTCACGGATGTCTGTTCCTTCACGCTGGGTACGGAGGTGGTGGTGGAGTATGATGAGGGCAAGTATGAGGACGGCAGGTTTTGCCCTATTATCGAACGAAACACCGTCATTCCTGCCAGCCATACGGAGCGGCTCTACACTGCAAGGGATAACCAGTCCAAGGTGCGGGTCAGGGTGCTGCAGGGAGAGAGCAGATTCGCCAGAAACAATCTGTTTCTGGGCGAGCTGGAGATCGAGATTCCAAAAGGGCCTAAGGGGCAGGAGGCCGTGGATGTGACCTACACCTATGACATCAATTCTCTTCTGGAGGTGGAGGTGACGGTGGTTTCCACCGGAGAGCAGCAAAAGCTGATCATCAAGGGGCAGGACAATCAGATGACGGAGGAAGAGGTCAAAAAGCGCATGGAGGAGCTGGCCTATCTAAAGATCCAGCCCCGGGACTATGAGGAGAACAGACTGGTGCTGACCCGTGCGGAGCGGATGTACGAGGAGGCCCTTGGAGATAGGCGAAAGAAGCTGGATCATTACATAACAGCCTTTGAGGCCGCGCTTCGGGGTGATGATCATGACGAGATCATGGATGCCAGAGACGCGCTGAGCAGGGTGCTGGAGGATGAGGACGACTGGAATCATTTCTGACCCAAATCATGAAAGGGGTATTTGGCAGGGCAGGACAGGTTTTGTGTGAGAGGATGTGCAGGGGGTATGAAGATCGCAGTGATCGAGGACGAAAAGCCTCATAGGGATTTGCTGGTGCATTATCTGAACCAATGGAGCAGGGGGCAGGAGAGATCTGTCACCGTGGAGGCCTTCGAGTCGGGGGAGGGCTTCTGGTTTTGGTATGAGGCGGAGCGGGATTTCGATGTGATTTTTGTAGATATTCAGATGTCCGGCATGAACGGCATGGAGCTGGCAAGGAAGGTCAGAAAGCTGGATCAGAATGTTGTGATTGTCTTTGCCACCGGGGTCAGCGACTATCTGGAGGAGGGCTACGAGGTGGAGGCACTGCATTACCTGATCAAGCCCTTGAGTAAAGAAAAAATAGAGCGCTGCATGGAGAAGGCTCTGGAGCGCAGGCGGCAGGAGAGGTTCGTGACGCTGCACACCGGCGATGAGATCGTTAAGGTCAGCGTAGAGTGCATCAATTACGTGGAGGCCAGAGGCAGGGGCTGTGTGGTGGGCCGGATGAGGGTGCAGGAAGGGATGGAAGTGCGGGAGAGCCTTTCGGAGCTGGAAGGCTTGTTGGATCCGGAGCAATTCATGAGATGCCACCGCTCCTATCTGTGCCGTATCGCAAATATCCGTCGGATAAGCCGGGAGGACGTGGAGTTTGACGACGGGAGCATTATTCCCGTGAGCAGACGACTCTACAGCCAAGTGAATCAGCGGTTTATCGCTTATTTCAGGAGGGACTGATGTACATATGGATTTTGCTGGCATTGGCGGCAGCGGCGGTATTGGGGCTGTCCGCCATTTTTGCCTCCCGTCTGTTTCAGGCGAAGGTAGAGAAGGAGATTGCCCGGTATCAGACCGATTATGTTCAGAAACACAGCGAGGAGGTGGAGAACATGTATCGGGAGACCAGAGGCTGGAGACATGATCTGAAGACCCACATTCAGACCATGAAGGCTCATCTCGCTCTGGGGGAATACCAGAGGCTGGAGGAGTATTTAAATGAGCTGGACTGTGATCTGGAGTCCGTGGACAATATCGTAAAGACGGGTAATCTGGCCATAGACGCCCTGCTCAACAGCAAGCTTTCTCTGGCAAGGGCCAAGGGAATTCAGGTGGAGGCCAAGGCGACGGTTCCGGGGGGCTTGGCGGTGTCGGAGGTGGATCTTGGCATCATCATCGGGAACATGATGGACAATGCCATGGAGGCCTGCCTGAGGATTGGGGAGGAAAAGAACCGTTTTCTGCGGGTGTATGTGGACGTGCTGAAGGATCAGCTGTATATCTATGTGATGAATTCCATGGATGGAAAGCCCAAAAGGGCGGGGAGGGTGTATCTGACCGGCAAAGGCGGCCGGGAGCATGGCTTCGGTCTGGTCCGCATGGACAGGGTGGTGGAAAAATACCATGGTTTTCTGGACAGACAGGACGAAGAGGGTGTGTTTGTTACGGAGGTGCTGCTGCCGCTGTGAGGCAGCGGGAGATACAAAGGCAAAGCGG
>OFGO01000929.1_pt1 | contig 24565 bp, 23 predicted proteins | sample 1521761 | NCBI WGS metagenome assembly OFGO01 (sample SAMEA3504128, study PRJEB24116) | mouse gut metagenome | biome: mouse gut; feature: mouse-associated habitat; material: faeces | place: Denmark | collected 2011
CACTTGGGAGGGAGAAGAAAATAATCACAGGTGGCTGAAGGAGGGAGAGACCTGAGTGGGAGAGAGGGAGGGGGAAAGAGAGGGAGGAGAGGGGAAAGGGAGAGGGAGAAGGAAGAGAAGGAGTATTCAGAAGAGCTTTTTAAGAAGTTGGAAGAATATACAGCAACTTTGGAGGAAAAGGCTATACAAATCAAGGGAAAAAATGTTAAAATAGAAAAGAATGTGGATACTGTAACTCTGACAGGGGTATTAAAAGTGCAGGGCCCGTTTTTTGAAAGAAAGGAAACGAAGATTCCAGAAGAAGAGAGTTCTCCGGAATCTTCAGACACTGTGGATGAGTGATTTTATAGCGCAGATGGAAATACCGGCAAAGGAGCAGCAGGCGCTTTTCGGTATGCAGGATAAGTATATAAAAAGCATGGAAAAAGAGTATGGTGTGGATATCTACAGCAGAGATGGCAGTGTCCATATCAAGGGAGATGAGGAACAGGTCAGACGAGTGGAAAACGTGATGCATCAGCTGATATCTCTTTCGAGAAAGGGAGCTGAGATAGCTCAGCAGAATGTGGATTATGCGATGAGTCTGGAGCCGGAGACAAAGCAGGGAATCCTGGCCGAGATAGACGATGATGTCATATGCCATGCCATAAACGGAAAACCCATCAAGCCGAAAACCATAGGACAGAAAGAATATGTGGATGCGATCCGTCATAATATGATCGTCTTCGGACTTGGGCCTGCCGGAACAGGAAAGACTTATCTCGGGATGGCCATGGCGATTACCGCTTTTAAGCATGAGGAAGTGGGACGTATCATTCTGACGAGGCCGGCCATTGAGGCAGGGGAAAAGCTGGGGTTTTTGCCGGGAGATCTGCAGAGTAAGGTGGATCCTTATCTGCGTCCGCTCTATGATGCGTTATATCAGATCATGGGGGCGGAATCCTTTCAGAAAAATATGGAAAAAGGCCTGATCGAGGTGGCGCCTTTAGCATATATGCGCGGCAGGACCCTTGATAACGCCTATATTATTCTGGATGAGGCGCAGAATACGACGCCGGCTCAGATGAAGATGTTTTTAACAAGGATCGGATTCGGTTCAAAGGTCATTATCACAGGGGACTCCTCCCAGAAGGACTTATCGCCGGACACGAAATCAGGGTTGGATATTGCAGAAAGGGTGTTAAAAGGAATTGAGGATATCGCGTTCTGCGAACTGACCAGCAAGGATGTGGTCCGTCATCCGTTAGTACAAAAAATTGTAAAGGCATATGAAACCTATGAAGCGAGAGAAGAAAAACGAAAAACTGGACAGGCAGGGAAAGAGAGAGGAACAATCAAAAAAGATTACAGCCGTCGGTAAGAAGCATAGCACAAGAGCTGTATTGCGCAGAAATATTTTCTGTATGCTGTTTATTCTTACAGGCACAGCATTTGCTGCTTTTGTGGGTAGTTTTGCAAAAGGGGATGATTTATATTATACAGTGCGTAATCTGGTTCTGAGTGGATCTGCAGGGCTTGCAACGATTTTTTCTTTTCAGGCGGGCAGAGTATCCGGGAGTTTTTTTTATGATGATGGAGAGTATCCTGGCAGATTCGCAGTGATTTATCTGTGTGGTATTTTATGTGCCCTTGTTTTTACATTTTTACCGGTGACAGGGTGGATGTTTCTGTTTTTTTATGTGGCGCTTGCCCGGGTATCGGACAGTGTAACCGGCATTTGCGGTGGGACAGGCCTTCTTGTTCTGACCACGATTCTCTGTGAACAGATATCCCTGTCAACATTTTTGGTTTATTTGCTCAGTGGAATGATCGGTATCGCCTTATTTGCTCATCAGAGAGATGAGTTTTATACAGCAGTTCCTTTAATGCTTGCGCTGGGGAGCCAGCTTTTGATGATCTTTGCCGGAGAACTGTTAATACAGAATAAAAAGCTGGTGCTGGAAGAAACGTTGATTCCACTGGCCAATACGGTGATGAATGGCATTCTGATCTGTATTTTTCTACAGTATTACATCAATAAAGTGGCGAAAAAAACCGATAACCTGTATCTGATGTTGAATGATCCTGAATCTCAGGTCATGAAACAGGTGCGGGAAGAGAGAGCAGAAGATTATTATTGTGCGATCCACACGGCTTATTTGGTGGAGCGCATCGCTTCAGATCTGGAACTTGATGTCCGCAGTGCAAAATGTGTTGCTTATTATGGGCATCTGCCACCGGAAGAACTGAAAGAAATCCATTTCCCTGAGCCGGTGTCAGTGCTGCTGGAGGAATTGAAGAGAGGCGGTAAGGCTTTAAGAAAAAAAGAGGCTGTGATAGTAGGAATATGCTATCGGGTGATCCGTGAAATACAGCGCCTTAACAAACAGAATGCAGGGAAGAAGGCGGACTATGAAAATTTAATAATTCAAATGTTTGAAAAACAGTTCACTATGGAGGCATTGGCGGAGACAGATATTACATTGTCTAACCTGCGCCATGTCAGAAAAAGACTGTTAGATGAACAGATGTATTATGAAGTGTTTATGAATCGAGGATGAGATGACTATTTATCTTGAAAATGAGACAGATGTACAGTTTGATTTTGACATGGAAGAAACTGTCCACTGTGTGGTAGAAAAAGTGCTGGAGCAGGAAAAATGTCCTTATGAAACAACCATAAATATTTTACTTACGGATGATCAGGGAATCAGACAGTTTAACCAGGACTTTCGGAAAATCGACAGAGCTACAGATGTGCTTTCTTTTCCCAATATTGCGTATGAAACCCCGGCAGATTTTCAGCATGTGGAAGAAGAGGCGGCTGACTGTTTTGAACCGGATACAGGAGAGCTTGTATTGGGGGATATTGTGATCAGTGTGGAGAAAGTACAGGAGCAGGCGAAAGCTTATGGGCATAGCGAAAGGCGGGAACTTGCTTTCTTAACTGCCCATAGTATGCTGCATTTGCTGGGGTATGACCATATGACAAAGGAAGAAGCGGCAGTGATGGAAGAAAAGCAGGAGAAGGCTCTGCAGGAGCTTCGGATTACGCGAGAATAGAGGCTGACGGATTATGAAAAAAGCAGGTGTTTCGGCAATAGAGATTTTTAAATATAAAATGCTGCTCTTAGGTATGATAAATATTCTGGTGTTATCGCTGATGTCAGGTATTCTGGGGGCAGGTTATCTGGGCATTTCTTTTGCGATACTTATCATTTTTATCTCCTTCCACTCGCTCTGGCTCTCCTCAATGGTGACAAGATATATTCGGGGGAGAAATGCCAGAGGTCAATACCGAAGCAGTCTCAAGTTTTTCAGAGGCGCTTTGCTCTATGTACTGGTGACGGGAACTGCTTTTTGCGCTGTTTTCGTAGTATTCAGTAATCAACTTGGAAGTTTTCTGGTACGTGATATTCATATTGGTATTTGTCTGCTTCCCATTGCGGTAATAATACTGATATATGGTTTATCAGAGGTAGTGTGCGGCTATCTGCAGGGAATGAACTTTTATATGCCGGTAAAGATTTTTTATCTGGTGCGGCAGGTGACATGTTTTGCAGGAAGTATTGCCGGTATGAAATTTCTGGGCAGATATGGGCAGAAGGTTGCAAATCTTAAACATAACAGTGCCGTAGTAAGCGTTTACAGTGCTTTTGGTGCGCTGCTTGGCATACTGGCGGGTGGTCTGGCAGGACTTATCCTGCTGGTGGTATTCTGTCTGTTGCTTCGAAGGGAATTTCACGCCATGAGAGGCAGGGATACGGCACGTTTTCAGGAGACGGCTTTTCAGGGCTTTCAGGTAATGCTTAGTCTTGGCATTATGCAGGGAATTCGTCATATTATGTTTTTGGCGCCTCTGCCGCTTAATTATATTTTATACGTCCGGCTCTGCGTAAGGGATGGGGATTCTGCGCCATGGATTAAAACAGGAGGCTATCTGTTTGGTGAAGCTGTGCCGATCATGGCTGTTTTTATTGCGATTTATGTTATGCTGAATCATAAAAATTACAGGCAGCTCTCAAGCCACTGGAAAAATGAGGCATATGTACTGTTCAGGGAAAAGGTATTTGCAATGATTCTCAGTGTGATGACACTTGCGCTTCCGGTCTGTGCAGTGGTTTCCGTACTGGCAGAACCGATTTTGAAGTGCTTGTCAAAAGAAGCAGCAAAAGAAGGCGTAAGCGTTCTGGTATATACTGCAATCTGGGCGGTGCTGTTTCTTTTTGAAGTGATGGCATTGAGAATCATGGAATTATGGAACGAAACATTGTATTTATACTTGACGATACTTATGAGTTTTGGTGTACAGACAGTCTTTGCAGTTTTATCATTTAAAACTTTTAAGATCGGATCAATGGGCATTACATTGGGAGTGCTTGTGCAGGCAGTATTTTTTGTTATAATGTTTTTAATAAAATTTGTAAAACGCCTGAGACTTTCGGGAAACCAGCTGAAAAAGCTGATTATGGCAGTTATCGTTGCACTGGCGGGCGCCCTTATCATTCTTTTGATTTATCAACTTGCCGGAGATAAACTTTCCGCAGGCGTGGCAATCGCAGTTTCCGCGATTCCGGGGGTATTACTGTATCTGGCGGCCGTCACATTTCTTCGGATCGTCAGTGACAAAGAGGCGGAACAGATGCCGGGCGGCGAACTGTTTTTGCGGTTAAATGAATTACTGCACAGATAAGATAGCTTATGAAGCGTCCTTTGTGTCGCAATCTAATGACAGGAAGCGTTTTTTGCTTCCTGGAATATGTAATATCCCGTAATATCTGACGGCATGATATTGTATAAAATGGAATAAAACAGCTGATACTGATTAAAAACTCATTTTATTTACAGGAGTGGCAGGTAACATGAAAGTTGCAAGAGGTATCAGCCTGTTTGTTATAGCGGTTGGATTATTCGCCATAGGATGTTTTCTGGGGTTTGAGGGGCATAGCTTTTTTTATCCGGGTGTGAGTGCGGAAAAAAGCAGATCGGGGACCGCGGCCTCTGCGTCTGATGAAAAAATGCATGTTTCAGCACAGGATGAAAATATTATCAGCGCGGATACTTCCTTTGTGGTGATCGAAGTGAACATGGAAGATCAGTCGGAATCCTCTGCTGAGATTCCGGTTCCGACCTACTATATGGGGATGGACAGAGAGGCTTTTGAAAAACAGATCCGGAATTTTGACAGTTCGCCCTCTTTGCAGGAACTGCAGAAGGGCTTTCAGGGTTCGGAGATCCGGAGTTTTTCCGGTAGTAAGGTGGAACTGTGCAAATTTTATCAGGAACAGAAAGAGGCGGAGGAGGAATATTATTATCTGGCGATTCAGAACAATAAAGTGGTTGTATACCGGGCGGATGGCCAGACCGTCTATATGGAAACTGACATTCCGGCGCAGGATCTGCCGGATGATGTACTGCAGGAGCTGCTGACGCAGAAACGAATCGTCAATACAGAGGAAGATCTGTATGATTTTCTGGAGTCATACTCCAGTTAGTCATGATTTATATGGAGGCAGAAATGAAAAAAATGATTTTATTTGATCTGGACGGCACGCTGACGGAGTCGGGAGAGGGTATTACAAAGTCCGTCCGGTATGCGCTGGAAAAAATGGGAAGGCCGGAGCCGGATCTGCAAAAGCTCCGTGTCTTTGTGGGGCCGCCTTTGACGGAACAGTTTATGGCGTATGCCGGTATGAGCAGAGAGGAGGCCGAACAGGCGGTCATTTACTATCGGGAGAGGTATTCCGTGACCGGGATCTTTGAGAACAGACCTTATCCCGGCATTCCGCAAATGCTGAGAACGCTGAAAGAAAGCGGCGTTCTGTTAGCCGTTGCATCCTCTAAGAACACAGAGTCGGTTGACCGGGTATTGGAACATTTTGCACTGAAAGAATACTTTGATGGAGCGGTCGGTTCTGAACTGGATGGGAGAAGAAGCAAAAAGGCGGATGTGATAGAGGAAGTGCTGCGGCGCTTTGACAGAAGCGATCACAGGGAACGGGTTATTATGGTCGGCGATAAAGAGCATGATGTGATCGGCGCGCGGGAAGCAGGTATTCCCTGTGTGGGAGTTACTTACGGATATGGGACAATGGAGGAGTTAGAGCACGTAAAACCTTCAAAGATCGTACATACGGTGAAGGAATTGCTGGAATATCTGCTGGAATTGTAAACCTTTTGTAAACCTTTTCTAATGAGAGGTGGGAATCTGTTGAGGATTCCCTTTTTAGGTTTCTCTACAGAGTGTTCCCCTCTGGATAATGTTATGATAAAATTATAATATTGGTGACAGGTTTTATTTATATAATTTTCCTTATATGAGAGAAATTTCATTAAGAATGCCGTAAGATATGGCGATATATATAATGATAAGGTGATACCATGCAAATGGAATTGCAGTAAATATTCAATGGAAGGAAGGATTATGGTATGCAGATTAAAGGTGTTGGCGTGAGCACGGCAGGGATGATGACAGGAGTGTCAGGTATTCAGGTGAACGGCGGCTTTTCAGAGCTTGAAGAGGATATGTTTGGGCCGGAGTATGAAGTTACGATTTCCGAGGAAGGCAGAAACTTAAGCAGACAGCAGACTGCTCAGAAGGAAATGGGTGTTATTGGTGCACAAAACAGTGGGGAGACGAGAGCGCTGTTACGTCAGCTGGAGGAAGACCAGTTGGCAGAGAAAAAAAGACAGGGATACTATGATGAACTGGAAGAACTGGAAAAACAGATAAAAGTCATGAATGCCGCTTACGGCAGGATGCGTTCGGATCTGTCGTATAATGATCCTCTGATGAAGGAATTGGTCGAAAAACAGCAGCTGCTGCAGGAAAAAATGCAGGAGCACAAGGATTTCCAGGAGGAAGAAAGCCTCAGGAGGTTAAAGGAAGCACAGCGGATGGCAGCGATGCAGGCCTCTCAGTATCAGGAAGAAATTGATGAAAATAACAGAGATCTGGTGACCATGCTTAAGACGATGGAAGAGGCGGACAAGGCGGAGGATGCGCAGGGAAACGGCGTTCCGGAAAACGACGGCGATGGCGCATCAGACACAGAGTATTCGGCAGGCGATACAATCCATAATTCAGCGCAGTGGCTTATGAAGTCTTCCTTAAACCATGAGAAGGGTGTGGAAGAACTGTCGGGTAAGGTTGAGGATTTAGGACATTGGTTCCTTTCCCAGGCAAACGAAACGGCACAGAATCTTCTCAAAACCAGCACATCTATTAAGAAAGCTATTGCAGATGAGTCTTTCACAAATGGACAGATCGATGAGATGATGGAGAGTTTTCGGAGAGAAGTGAAGGCAAAGAGCGAGGAGGCTTATATTGACGGAAGCTTCGGAACGCAGATTCTGCGCGATATGCGGGATGTTAAATTACAGCGTATTGCGGATAATCCGCTGCAGGCCATGCAGCAGACGAAAAATGGTATGGTGCAGGCGGCGGCTGATGCTGTTATTGGAGAGGCAAGAAACAGCAGTCTCGACAAAGCGTCTGATAAACTTGCGGAGGAAGTGGAAGAGCTGATCGACGAACGCAACCATGTGGACCGGATACCGCAGGACGAAGAAGCGGAAAAAACGCAGGACAGCATGCCGGAGGAAGAGAAAGAAGAGTAAAACGCCGCAATATTTTTCCGGGAAGGCAGAGGGGAGACTGTGGGATTGGAATCATATCATGTAATAATCGTGGGCGGCGGCGCTGCCGGCATGGCGGCTGCAGTCTCGGCGCTTCAGGAAATGGGAAAGCAGAAGGGCACGACCGACAGCGGAAAAGTACTTCTGCTTGAGAGCAATGACAGAGTGGGAAAAAAGCTTCTGGCAACCGGCAACGGAAAATGTAATTTTACCCATGAAAATATCAGTATAACCCATTATCATGCGGATGATCAGGCTGTTTTGAAATCTGTACTGGACGATTTTCCGTCAGAGGCCGCATTGCAGTTTTTTGAAGGAATGGGAATGCTCTCCAGAGAGAAAAACGGTTGTTTTTATCCGCTTTCCGAGACTGCGACCACGGTGCTTGACGTGCTTCGTCTGCGGCTTTCGGAACTGGGGTGTGAGATGCGGTGCGGGATCCGGATAGAAAGAGCGGAAAAGACGAAAAAGGGATTTCTTGTCTCCGGCAGAGACGGAGAGCAGGTATTAAAAATAGAGACGGACAGCCTGATTCTGGCAACTGGTTCCAGAGCGGGCGGATTTTTGCAGGACAGATCGGAAGATCCGCTGCGGATTCCGAAAACGTTTGGTCTTCGCAGTACGGCGCTGTATCCGGCATTGACTAAGTGTATCTGCAGAGAGGATTACTACTATAAACAGCTTGCCGGAGTACGGGCACAGGTGCGGCTGAAACTGTTTTGCGGGAGGGATAATTGCCAGGGCAGGGGAGCGGAGAGAGGCGTCGAAAATCCGAGGGAATGTTCAGGGCATCCGAAAGACAGAAAAAAAACCGGTAAAAGTTCTGAAAAGGATCGTTTGTCCGATATGAGATGGCCCGAAGAGAAGACAGGAGACTGGGAACTTCTGAGACAGGAGGCAGGGGAACTGCAGCTGACGAAGGAAGGGATATCCGGAATTGCAGTGTTTCAGCTCTCCGGTGATATTGCACAGAAACTGGCGGAAGGCAGGCGTATTATTGTAGAGATCAATTTCCTGCCGGATTTTCAGGAAGATACGTTAGAAGAATGGGGAAAGGAGCGGCTTCGGCTATTGCCGGGACGCAGCTTGGAGGATTTCTTTCTGGGTGTGTTGCACAAAAAAATATTGGGCGTCTGTCTGCAGGCGGAGGGATTCAGAGGGGGGATGAAAATCCCGGATGATGATCGAAGTGCCCGCCGAAGCAGCATTATGGGCGAGAGTGTGATTAGCTCAGAAAAAACAGATAAGCATCTGCCGGCGGAAAAAAGGGCGCTTATGATGATTTCAGCCGTCATGAAGAGAGCCATGCATTTCACCACAGATGTGACAGCTGTGTCAGATATGAAGCAGGCACAGGTCTGCCGGGGAGGGCTTTTCCTCTCACAGTTTGATAAAAATCTGGAATGCAAAGCGCTTCCCGGATTGTTTGCCTGCGGCGAAGTGCTGAATGTGGACGGCGAATGCGGCGGCTATAATCTGCATTTTGCCTGGGCTTCCGGTGTGCTGGCAGGGCGGGAAGCGGTGCGCAGTATTTCCGGCGATATCTCATGATTTTTGACGAAAGCAGAGAGCTCGTTTGAACGGCAGAAAGAACGATGCTCGTCAAGGGTGATACAAAGCTCCGATCGCCTGGGCAACTTTAATACCGTCCATGGCCGCAGATGTAATGCCGCCGGCGTAGCCGGCCCCCTCACCGCAGGGATAGATCCCTTCAATATTGCCCTGTAGTGTTGCCTCATCTCTGACTATGCGCACCGGAGATGATGTTCTGCTTTCGATACCGCAGAGCCAGACTTCTCCGGAAGAAAATCCCCGTATTTTGTGATTGATTTCTTCCATCCCTTCCACAAACGCCGTATTCAGGACAGCAGGCAGGATATGTGTCACATCCGCTTCTGCGTAAGATCCTTTCAGTGCGGGCGCAAAAGGGGAGAGGGCGTCGTCATAAGAAACTTTTTCCAAAAGCCCCTGTCTGTACAGTTCCTTTTGAAAATCTTTGTATTTCTGGATCGGGATTTTCCCCTGGGCAGTTTCATACGCCCTTTTTTCCAGTTCGCGCTGAAAGAAAATACCGGACAACGGAGAATCGGAAGAACCGTAATCCTGCGGCGATACGGAAACAATGATAGCGCTGTTGGCGCAGTCTCCATCCCTGTCGCTGTAGCTCATGCCGTTGACAGCCAGATATCCCTCTTCCGACGAGGCGTTCACCACATATCCGCCGGGGCACATACAGAAAGAATATACGCCCCGACCGTCTTTCGCTCTGGCTGTTACTTTATAGGGGGCTGCGCCCAGAAGGGAGACAGCGTCTTTGACGGAGGAGCAATTCTTATTTTCTTCATCTTTTTTCCATGTTCCGTACTGAGATTCGTTGATAAAACGCTGCGGATGCTGTACCCGGAAGCCGACAGCAAATGGCTTTGCTTCCATGGCCAGATTCTTTTCATAGAGCATGGCAAGCGTGTCCCTCGCACTGTGGCCGATGGCAAGCACAAGCACGTCAGTTTCCAGCCATTCGCTTCCGTTGATTTCGACAGCGGCTATCTGAGCGCGTATGTTCTCATAATCAGCACTGGCATTTCTGATCTTTCCGGCTGTTGATTCCGTATGACAGATGGTTGTGTCAGCCTGTCTGTCAGAGAAACGCAGATCCGTCATCTGACTCTCAAAACGTACTTCACCGCCGAGAGAGAGGATCTCTTTCCGCATATTTCGGACGATATTTTTCAGGGCATCCGTGCCGAGATGCGGTTTCTGATCATACATAATACTTTCCTTTGCACCGAACTGCACAAAGGTTTTCAGCACATAAGCGTTTCTTCCGTATTTATCTTTTAACAGAGTGTTTAACTTTCCGTCAGAAAATGTGCCGGCGCCGCCTTCTCCGAACTGTACATTGGAGTTTTTATTAAGCGGGGCGCCATTCCAGAATGCTTCCACGTCGGCACTTCTTTCTTCCACATTCTTTCCCCGCTCCAGCAAAATCGGACGAAAGCCGGCTCTTGCCAGTTCCAGTGCGCAGAACAGGCCGGCAGGGCCGGTTCCGATAATGATGGGCCGCTTCCCAAGTTCTTTCCGGCCGGTTACCTGAAAGCAGAAGGGGACAGCGCTGTCTTTTACGACGTCTCTGTCTTTGTGGAGTTTTTTGAGAAGCTTTTCCTCGTTCCGGTAACGGGCAAGCAGCGTATAACTGTAAAACAGATCCGGCTTTTTTCTGGCGTCTATGGACCGTCTGGCGATCTGCCAGGATAAGATATCTTCCTCCCTGCATTTTAATTTACGGCACAGAGCGGATAAAAGCTGTTTTTCATTGTGGTCTATGGGGCATGTGATCTGGCTGATACGAAGCATGGCGGTCTCCTGTTTTTCTGTAAAAACTGCACGGTATGGATTCTTTGTATATTGTAGTTTATGATAAGGGAGGCGTCAATATTATTTAGTTAGCGGTACCGGACGCCGTGAGGAAAATAGAATGGAGCATTCTATTTTCCTCACGGCTGGATTAAGGTGCTAAGTAAATAATATTGGTTCAGGCAATTTGTAAAAGATAATTTGAGGAAAACTCCACCGGGAAATTTGACAAATACTCCTTGTAGGATATAATAAATAAAACAGGAAGGAGACGGATCATGAAAGAGAAAGAAGAAAAGGATATCGATAATTTACTGGAAATTCTGGATCATTTCAGTGCGGCGGGAGAAAGGCGTATGAAATTGGATATGTCGGATGATATGGATTCCGGAGAGGTGAAGCGCGCATATCACCTTGGGTGCTGTGATATAGGAAGCCCCTGGGCCAGGGGAGAGGCCTTTGATGTGCTGGAAGACTGACAAAAAGCACAGATGGATGCGGAAGGATGTCACAGTAAGCACTTTCGGCAGAAATATAATAAGATGTGTAAAACAGGGGATTTGAAAAGGAAAGGGAGAGAGAATTGTGAAAAAGAAAAGAATTAGAAAGACTGTCGCAATACTTCTGATCATCTGTATCCTTGGCGGCTGCGGTCTGTCCGGGCAGGATGGTGATGATCTGGTGAAGTGGGAGGAGAATGCCGGAGAGTCTGATGCAGAGAGCAATGAAGTGACATCGCAGGAAGGTCTGGCGGAAGACAGAAATGACAGTGAAATAAAAAAACCGTTGCTTCTGGATAGGAAAAAAGCGGAGGAAGAGGCGGTTACGCCGAATGTGGCATCCTATACGATAGAACCGGACCTGAGCAATGTGGAAAACCTCTGGCAATTTTATATGGAAGGCGACGTGGCCGCAAAATTGGCGGAAAATGGCTTTATTGTGTGGGGAGACGGAGGAGACGAATTTTATGAGGGGTATGAGTGGAACAGATATTCCATGATTCCCAACTTTGTGACCGTGGATTCCATGATGCACACCTATCATCTGTATTTCAGTTTTCTGATGAAAAATATCGAGAAGGATTATCTGGCGGAGGATCTTTCTGCATTGAGCCTTAAGATGCTTGAAAACAGCGCCGCACAGTACGAGGTTTTGCAGGGAACCGAGTGGGAGGAGGCTGCTGCGCGCAATGTGGCATTTTTTATGGTGGGAACAAGTCTTTCCGGGGCGGATGTAACGGGATATGAGTATGCGGAGGGTATGGCTTTGGCTGAACTGAATGCCATAGATGCCGCATCGGGTATTGCCGATTCCGTGATTACCGGGGAGATGGAAGATTATTCTCAGTATATACCGAGAGGGTATTATGCGGGGGACGAGCAGTTAGAGCGCTATTTCAGAATGATGATGTGGTATGGACGGATCCATTTTGTACAGGAGAAAGAGGATCTGGACAGAAGCGCCCTTCTGATGACCATGGCGCTTAAGGAGGATGCCGAAAGTTATGCCCTCTGGGAGGGCATCTATGCAGTGACTTCCTTTTTTGCCGGGGCCAGTGATGATGCCGGTGTCTGTGAATATGTGCAGCTTATGGAGGAAGCTTACGGTGAAAAGAGCTCCGTGGGAGATCTGGCCGGAGAGGAAGAAAGTTTCAAACGATTTCATGAGCTGACGGCAGCCCTTGATCCGCCACGGATCAATTCCCTGCCAATCATGGATGGGGAAGATCATGTGATCAGAGGATTCCGCCTCATGGGACAACGATTTTCCATTGACGGGGTGATCATGCAGAATCTGATCTATCAGAATGTGGCGGAGGACAGCGCCGGAAACAAACGTATGCTGCCGGATGTGCTGGATGTACCTGCCGCACTGGGCAGTGAGGCAGCCCTTGAGATCCTGACCGCACAGGGCGATACCGGGTATGCGAATTACGCTGAGAATATGGAAAAACTCCGGGAAAGCCTGGCGGGAGAACATGAAATATTATGGAATGCAAGCCTTTATGCGATCTGGTTAAATACGCTGCGTCCTCTGCTTTCGGAAAAGGGCGAAGGGTACCCCGTATTTATGCAGAATGAGGAGTGGACGAAAAAGAATCTGGAATGCTTTGCGGGCAGTTTTGCGGAGTTAAAGCATGACACGGTTCTCTATACGAAACAGGTTATGGCGGAAATGGGCGGCGGTATGGAGGAGGAGCCAGACGACAGGGGATACGTGGAGCCGGAACCGCTTGTCTATGCGAGATTTAACAGACTGGCGGTACAGACTGCCGAAGGATTGAAGAAGTACGGCATGTTGCATGCAGCGGATGAGGAAAATCTGATGAGGTTGGCGGAGATGGCAGAGAAACTTCGGGTGATCTCCGACAAAGAGCTGGTAAACGAACTGCTCTCGGAGGAGGAATATGAGTTTATCCGATGCTATGGCGGCAATCTGGAGCATTTCTGGATCGAAGCGGTAAAGAACGATACCGGCGTGGAGGGTGTAAGCGAACTCCCGGCGGCCATCGTGACGGATATCGCCACAGATCCCAACGGACAGGTGCTGGAAATAGCTACCGGAAACCCGTCGCTGATCTATGTGGTAGTCAATGTGGACGGGAAAATAAAGATTGCAAGAGGCAGCGTTTATACGTTCTATCAGTTCCCCTGGGATTTAAGTGACAGGCTGACCGACTCCAAATGGCGCTATATGATGGGATATCAGGCGGATGAGAATGGGAACCGGAGAGATTATGAGGAGGAACTGCCGGTGAAACAGCCGGAGTGGACGCAAAGCTACAGACCTTAAGGCGTTTTAGTCGCCCCGCCTTTTGGTGGGCTGACAGTCAGGAAAGGAAACCGCTTATGTTGGCGGCGTGCAGGCGCCTGCCGGGCGGGCTTACTACGGAAACATGAAATTTCGATGGAAGAAATGTATGATAATAGCCATGGCTGTCATAATCCCCGGCATCCTTTTGTATGCTTTATGGGCGAACGGAGGGCTTTTGCCGGGGTGGATTCTCTGGGAGAAAAGCAGTACACTCAATGCTGCAGGCGGTTATGAGATCTCTCTGTCAGATCGGTCTGTTCATGTCGTCTGTGACGGGGAAAGCATATGGGATTCCCCGCAGGGGGTGAAAGTACAGCAGGTTTTATCCGCCGATATTGACAGGGATGGTGAGGAGGAACTGATCCTTCTTTGCTGGAAACGAGGACGGTTTGGGGAACATAAACCGTTCTGGATTAAGAAGGATGAGAGGGGATGGTCCCAGCATATTTTTGTATATCAATATGCCGGGGATGAGATCAGGCCGATGTGGATGTCTTCTCAGATCGGGGAGGATGTGGTTTCCATGGCCTGTGTCGGAAAGAAAAGCGGTGAAAGGCTGCTTTGCCTGACGGACCGGATGGGAGATAACGGTTACTGGCGATGGGGATCCTGGGGATTTGCAAAAGAAACGGCAGAAGTTTCGTTTGTCGTTTTTGGGGATAACATCATTCATGAGCCGATCTATATCTGCGGGCTGAACCGGGGCGGGAATTTTGATTTTTTATTTGAACAGGTAAAGGAGAAGGTGGAGGAAAGTGACATATCTGTCATCAATCAGGAGACGCCTCTGGTGAGGGATCCTGCCGACTATGGGAGCTATCCTCTGTTTGGCACGCCGATTCAGGTGGGGGAAGCCGTGGTGCAGGCAGGTTTTGATGTGGTGACCTGTGCCACAAATCATGCACTTGACAGGGGAGCCGAAGGGATTCATACTACAAAGGAGTTCTTTGCGGGGGAAGATGTCCTGTGTCTGGGGATTCAGACGGCAGAAGAGGCTGAAAGAAAACCTTATGAGATGCTCTCGCGCCATGGAATGAAATTTGCGCTGTTTAATTATACTTACGGTACGAACGGTATTTCCGCTCCGGAAGAGTACCCTGATATGGTACACCTGTTAGAGAACGAAAAACAGATCAGGGAGGACCTGCAAAAGGCCGGAGAGGAAGCGGACGCGGTGCTGGTTTTTGTCCATTGGGGCACGGAATATGCGGATAATCTGGATGCGTTTCAGGAAAAATGGACGGAAGTTTTTCTGGAGGAGAAGGTGGATGTGGTGGTAGGCGCCCACCCCCATGTGCTGCAGCCTTTTGAAATGTTGGAGGGTGTAGATGGGCACAGGATGCTTGTGTACTATTCCATCGGAAACTTTGTCAGCGCTCAGCCGGAGAAAGCCTGTGTCAGGGGCGGGATGGCATACTTTACGATGGTGCCGGGAGAGGAAGGCCAGGTGGTGACGGAGTACGGCCTTTCGCCGCTTACGATCAAATGGCAGGAAGGCGGCGGGTATGCGCCGTACTTTTCAGAGAATGTTCTTGTGCCCGGAAAGACATGAGGCGTAAGTTTGTCAGTGACGGGCACCCTGCGCGTCGGGCAGTGGAAGAAAATCTTTCCTGCCTGATGGGGAATGAGAGGACAGATCTCGTTGGATAACGGTTCTGATCAAAGATACGGGACAGAAAGGAAGATACAATATGGAAAACAAAAGGGCATTTTTGCGGGATAAAAAACGGATCGTCATTAAAATCGGTTCCTCTTCACTGCAGCATCCGGAGACCGGTGATCTGGATTATACAAAGCTTGACGTTCTTGTGCGGGAGATCTGCAATTTGCGCAATATGGGAAAAGATGTTGTGCTCGTAACTTCCGGCGCAATCTCTGTGGGGAAAAAAGCGGTCCATATCACGGAGATCGACAGTGAGGATGAGGATCATGCCATTGCGGTAAAACAGGCCTGTGCAGCGGTGGGGCAGGCACGTCTGATGATGATCTACCAGAAGATTTTTGCAGAGTACAATCAGATGACAGCCCAGATTCTGATGACAAAAAATACAATCGTGGATAATTTAAATCGCTTTAATGCGCAGAATACTTTCAGAGAACTGTTAAAGCTGGGCGTTGTGCCGATCGTCAATGAGAATGATACGGTAGCTACCTATGAGATCGAGATCGGGGATAACGATACGCTCTCGGCTATTGTGGCGGCGTTGATCGATGCGGATCTGCTGATCCTGCTCTCCGATATAGACGGGCTCTACACAGACGATCCGCGGACAAATCCGGGGGCGAGATTCGTGGAAGAGGTGGAAAACCTGGATCAGGAAACCATGCAGATGGGGAAAGCTTCCACCGGAAGCAGCTGTGGTACGGGCGGCATGAACACAAAACTGTTAGCGGCGAAGATCGCCACAAAATCGGGAATCGATATGTTGATTGCTAACAGCAAGGATATCAAGGTGATCCACAGGCTGGTGGGCGGGATGCAGATCGGGACGCTGTTCCGCACCTCAGGCCATGACAGGAAGTTTGATCTGCCATTGTTTGTGGAGAGAATGCACAGATAAGGAAGACGAAGCGGTTTGGCTTTATTCCCGCAGGCAACGAGGGAGATAGCCATGCTGAAAGCTAACCTTTGGCTGGACTCAATAAATTGACGAATGCTGCGAGGTATTTCACTGTAACATGATATAAGCCGGCTGTCAGGGACGATGGGAAATCAGATATGGAAGAAAAAAGCGGTCAGAAAACAGAATTGCGAAGGGGTATTTTAAAAGAGCGGAATGCGCTTTCCATAGAACAGAGGCGGGAATGGGACAGACAGATCTTTAAACATCTTATCCGGTATGATCAGGAAGCCCCCTGCTTTGTATATCTGTGTTATGCAAATTATAAGAGTGAGGTTTCCACAAAAGAATTCATATGCCGGTGTCTGGAGGAAGGCAGGACTGTTTTTGTGCCGAAGGTTTTACCGGGGGATTGTACTGTTTCAGGAAGGAAACCAGGCTCTTTGAAAAAACAGGAAGATAAACAGGCGGACTCCGGGAAGGCGGAAGCGAAACAGACGGAAATGGAATTTTATCGGATCACTGCATGGGAGGAACTGAAAGCAGGGTATCAGGGGATTCCCGAACCGGAAGCTTTGCCGGAAAGAGCGTTTTCCGTGTGGCTTGCGAAAGCTGAAAAAGAAGCGAGAGCCCATACGGAACGGCTGCATCTTCGGATGTTGCTTCCCGGAGCGGTTTTTGACAAAAGCGGGAATCGGATCGGATATGGCGGCGGTTTTTACGACAGGTGGCTTGCAAAATGGGAGCATATCCATACCGGAAGCGGTGATACGGCAGTGCTGGAAAAAATCGGGCTTGCCTATGGGATACAGATCGCAGAGGCTCTTCCGACAGAAACCTTTGACAGAAAGGTGGATGATGTGATTACGGAAGAGGGGAAGATATATTGCGAAACGTATCATGTCTGAAAGACGGAACACAGAAAGATATTGCAGCGGCGCCGTACGGAGGGCGTGTGCATCGCGAAGCGTACCATGTCTGAAAGGCATAGTACAGGCAGGAAGGAGAACAGGATGAATCTGGAAACACTATGTAAAAATGCGGCGGCGGTAAAATATGAAATGCAGGTATTGTCCACTGAAAAAAAGAATCAGGTGTTGGAACAATGCGCGCAGGCGTTAGTCCAATGGGGGGGAGATATACTGAAGGCGAACGGGCTTGATATGGAGCGGGCCGTGGAAAAGGGGATGCCCCAGGGATTACAGGACAGACTGCGGCTGACGACAGACAGAATCGCGGCCATGGCGGAAGGACTCAGGCAGATCGCGGCGCTTCCTGATCCGGTGGGAGAAGTGATGGAGCAGTTTAACAGACCGAATGGGCTGCATATCGAAAAATGCCGTGTTCCCATCGGGGTGATCGGCATCATCTATGAAGCCCGCCCCAATGTGACGGCGGATGCCTTTGGCCTGTGTTTTAAGACGGGGAATGTGGTGATTTTAAAGGGCGGCAGTGACGCTTTTTATTCCAACCAAAAGATCGTGGAGATGCTGCGAAATGTTCTTACGGAACATGGCGTGTCTGCGGATGCGCTGTCCATGATCGAAGATACGAGCAGGGAAACGGCGGCTGAATTTATGAAGATGCACCGCTATGTGAATCTTCTGATTCCCAGAGGCGGCGCAGGACTGATTCGAAGCGTGGTGGAAAACAGCACAATTCCCGTGATCGAGACAGGGACCGGCAACTGTCATATTTATGTGGATGAGGAAGCGAATCTTCAGATGGCGGTAGAGATTATCTTTAACGCAAAGACGCAGCGCATCGGCGTCTGCAACGCCTGCGAATCGCTGGTGATCCATGAGAAGATCAAGGATACATTGCTGCCAAAGCTTGCCGAGAAACTGCGGGAAAAACAGGTGGAGATCAGAGGAGATCAGGAGGTGTGCGGGATCCTGCCTGAGAGTATTCCTGCCACGGAGGAGGATTACGGGAAAGAGTATCTGGATTACATTCTTTCTGTGAAGACAGTGGGAAGCATGGAGGAGGCCATCGCCCATATCAACCGCTATAATACAGGCCATTCCGAAGCAATCATCACAGAAAACAGGGAGCATGCGGAGCAGTTTTTGCGGGAAGTGGATGCGGCCTGTGTCTATGTCAACGCTTCCACAAGATTTACCGACGGATTTGAGTTTGGCTTCGGTGCGGAGATCGGTATCAGTACACAGATGCTCCATGCCAGGGGTCCAATGGGACTTAAGGAGCTGACGAGTTATAAGTACCGGATCTATGGAAACGGGCAGGTTAGAGGATGATGGCTTGTTACATACGGAAGTCAAATACCCTGTATTAAGCCAAATACGCTGCATCAAGCTTGATATGCAGCAGAGCAGCAGGGAATTTGCCTTTCGCGGCAGTCCTCAGATTATCTGTGTAAGTGCGGTTGCCTGGCTGTCCGCACGCGGAGAAAAATGAAAGTTGACCAGGGCGGATCTGTTGACTGACTAAATTAGTCAACAATCAATACGGGAGATATGGAGGTATGCAGGAGGAGAAAAGATATCCCCTTGAGGATATGGAAGAAAACCGCCGTTATTTTGATGAGGTGGCGGATCTTATGCTGTCCCGGGAGAAGGAGGAGAACGGCTTCGGCACACTGCAGGAAAAGACGATCCATGAGGTGATCAAGGATTTTTACTGCTATGACCATGATTTTCAGGAACAGAAGAGGGGCCGTTATATCGCAGATATTGCGATCGGAGATGATATCTGGGAGATACAGACGAGAGCATTTGACAAACTGCGGGGGAAATTGTCGGCTTTTTTAAAGCAGTACCATGTGACTGTCATTTATCCGGTGCCGGTGGAAAAGAAAATATACTGGCTGGATCAGGAGACCGGAAAGATCACGGGCGGCAGGCGTTCCCCGAAAAGGGGGAAGGCTTATGATGTGTTCAGAGAGCTTTATAAAATCCGGCCTTATCTGTCAGAACCCGGTTTGTCCATCCATATTTTTCTGATGGATATGGAGGAATATAAACTGTTAAACGGATGGAGCCGGGACAGGAAAAAAGGTTCTTCACGCTATGACCGTCTGCCCGGGAAGCTGCGGGATATCGTGCGGCTTGAAAGCAGGAAGGATTACCTGTATTTTCTGCCGGAGAGCCTGCCGGAAGAGTTTACTTCCATGGATCTGGCCAGGTGCGCTCGCATTCCGAGAGATACGGCGCAGACCTGTCTGTTAATTCTGCGCGATCTGGGGATCATAGAGCTGATCGGAAAAAAGGGAAGGTTTCATTTACACAGGATCGCTATCTGACAGGATTAGTTTGTTCTTGACCGTTTCGCCAGGCTGGGGTATTAGAGCAGAACCGAACGGTCACATTTATTCGATCAGATATACATTAAAATTTGTGCTTTTCGTCAAATATTGTGCGCTGAGTTTTCTGCCCAGTGTATCTTCAAAAAAAGTCAGGGCAGTGGTGAGCTGATCTTCATAGCTATAGAGCACAAAAGATTCATTTTCCTGCAGTTTCTGTACTGCAGCGGTGTCTTCTGCAGTAATATCCGAAGACAGAAAGCATATCTTTTCCGGTATCCGCCAGTCATAGCAGGAGTAGACATCTGTTGCACCGTATACGATCCAGGGAATATCACGATTTTCTACAAGAAGATTCATGTCTTTTTCTTCATAAAACAGGTAGGCGACTCCTTTTCCGAAATCAATGATAGAAAGCTGGACAGTCAGAATGTATACAGAAAGAATAATACCGATGATCCATTGACTTATTCTACGTACTTTTATTTTTTTGATTTTAGAGAGACAGGACTGCAGTAACAGAATTGCACCCCAGGCCGTACATAATGCCATGATGGTGAATTCTCCCCAGAGGTAACGTTCCTCCATGGCTGCTGGCATGGTAAAACATACAATCAACTGATATAATTGTGCTGTCAGAACAGTGAGCAGAAAACCTGCCAGCTTTTTATATTCTTTTTTTCGATATAACAGAATCATTCCTCCGATAATGCAGCCAAAAACAAGCATCATTCCTACCACCACAGGAACAGCATATCCAAATAAAACCCTGGATATGCGTTCGTATCCCCAGGCGATCTGTCCAAATTTTGCGTCGGAAAAGTCAAAAAAGGAGTGTAAGGCAGTCTGCCCTTTCCCTTTATTCAGGTTCCAGCGACAGTAGGGAAACAGCCAAATCGTTGTGAGAAGAGAAATAATAAAATTACCTGTCCACGCCACAACATATCGAAATTCAGGAGATATCCAGAATTTTTTTCTATTTCTTTTAAATGCCAGAATCAGAAGCCACAGGCAGAACACAAATGCCTCTGCCGCATAGAAGATCCAATAATCATAATGCGTAAGAAATCCTGTCACACTGACCGCAAAGAGATAGAGAAATAAGCTGGGCGTCAACTTGCTTTTACCGGATTCGTGCAGGACTTGCAGTCCTCCCAACAAAAGCATTCCCTCAGCCAGCAGAAGCATCATATACATTCTTAAAACGGTTATCTGTTCAATCATTACACAATTAACTATACAGGTTAAAAATAATACTGCACCGGCCTGAATAGGGCTGTTTGTCAACTGAAGAAACAGGTTATAGCACAATATGAGGAAGACCAGATAAAAAAGAAGATTGATGATAAGACCGATCCAAATGCTGCCGCTTCCTTTGAAGAAGAAGAAACTCACCATTCGAAACAGCCAGAAGTACAGGGGGACGTGGTCATTATACAGTCGCACAGTGATATCATTTAAGGACAGCGTATCTTTGTCAGCAGCAAAAAAGGCATCTACATCTTTGCCTGTCATCCATTGATCCAGTTGTTCCATAGGCCAGTCCTGCTCAAAGCCGTTCGCCGATTCATAGGTATAGATCTCATCGCAGAACCACACCTGTTTTTTAGATCCCCAGTAAAACAGTGAGAGTATTCCCGTTAACAGGAGCAAAATTCCTATGATAAGTGCCCGTGTTTTGATTTTTTTGTCCATCATTATTTTTTACGCTTTCCAATTTTTTTATAATATGTGCTGTTTTCGCATGTTTTCTGACTGCTGTAAAAGTCTGGGCCGGATAAAGATAATCGGGTATATTATAACGATTTTTTTGTGACCGTGCAACTAAAATTAACTTTTACTTGTTTTGAGGACATGGTATAATATCGACAGATATTATACCAGCGCCGAGCGAAGCGAGTGTGCATCGCAAGGCGTGCCATGTCTGCTTGCGGACATGGCATAATATCGACAGATATTATACCAGCGCCGAGCGAAGCGAGTGTGCATCAAAGCAATGAATAGCCCACAATGGTTGAAAAAATCTTAATTACAGAATCAACAGGAGAAACCTATGAATTATATTCAGGAATTAAAAGCATATCACCCCAGAAATGCGCAGGAAGAGGCGGACAGAGAAATGATTTTGTCCTATATTGAGACATTTCCTGACACGATACTCACCAGAGAAAACCGTTTTGCCCATATGACGGCAGCTTCCATGATTTTTAATGAAAACCGGGACAGAGTGTTGATGATCTATCACAATATTTTTCGGTCCTGGTCCTGGACCGGCGGGCATGCGGACGGTGATACAGATATGCTCTATGTGGCGGAAAAAGAGGCAAAGGAGGAAACGGGCATCAGGCATCTGAGAGTATTGAAGGCAGAGCCGGGAAAATATCCTATGGCAGCGGTGGATGTGCTGCCGGTGTGGGGACATGTGAAAAGAGGAAAATATGTTTCCGCCCATCTGCATCTGAACTTAAGCTATCTGTTTGAGGCTGATGAGGCCGAAGCGCTGCATATCAAGGAAGATGAGAACAGCCAGGTCGGCTGGATCCCGGTGGCAAGACTGAGGGAAAAAGTGACGGAACCTGATATGATCCCGGTGTATGAAAAACTGATCAGCCTTGGAAAGAATATTAAAAGAAACCATACGGATCAGCAGTATAAAACAGCAATACAGAATAGCTGCAAAATACAGGAAAATACAGGAAACAGCACAAAATCTGTATTGCTCAGATAGATATTTCCTTTGTCGATTTTCAAAGAAGCATGGAAAAAGCATCTTTTTCACAGGATACGGTGATACGGCATTCTTTTCGTGCAACTTCCCCATCCGTATGGATCCATAAAGGGGTGCCGGATTCTATTATGATATCTTTTGCAAGGTAGGGAGTGATACCCTGAAAGCGATAGTGTTTTCCATGGAAGGCCGTGGGCAGGGCAAAGAGAATCAGAAATTTTGAAAGATCACCCACTGCACAGAGGTTTAAGAGGCCATCATGGGCATCTGCAGCAGGAGCGAACATAAAACCGCCGCCTTCATAGCGGTGCAGCATGCAGCAGGTAAAAAGCATATTACCAATATTAACAGGATCGCTGTGGTCTAACGTCAGTCTGCCGGAGACAGCCCTGGCCGTAAAGAGCTGTTTCAGAGCAATGCCAAGATAGATCAGTTTGCCGAGTCCTAATTTGTTCAGCGCAGTTTTCATCGGAGAGCGCAGAACCTCCTCACAGACCGCCGCATCATAACCGATGCCACAGCTGACGAGAAAACAGCGGCTTTCGCCATCGGGATAGGTGATATGCCCAAGATCCATGGGAGTAGGTGTGGCTGTGTGTAAGATCAGATGCAGAGCATCCACAGGATTCTCAGGAAGCCCCAGATCTCTGGCGAGATCATTGCTGGAACCCGTGGGAATATAGCCAAGGATCAGCCGGGAGGGCACGGAAACGCCCTGCAGCGTTTCATTGACCGTACCATCTCCGCCCAGTACAATGATTTGTAAAGTTGTATTATTTTCTGCTGATTCCGAAAGACCTTTTGCAATTCTGATTACATCCCCTGGTTTTTCGGACAGATAAGACCGGAAAGATACCTTTTCTCTGATCAGAACCGGCTCCACCTGCTTTTTCCATATGCGAAGCCCTCTGCCGGAACGGGAAGCGGGATTGACGATAATATGATACATGGCGCCCTCATCTTTTGTGAATTGTCAATTTTCTTTCATCATATCACTGGAGCCTGGAAAAGTAAACAAATATGATACCCTGGACGAAAGCGTTTAACAGTTTAATTATCTGGTATCACTGATGCAGTACACTGGTACACCAGGCAAATTTCGGCAGTTTACCTTGAATAAAAAGGGGGGCTGTGATAAAATCAGAGCAGTGTTTCAGGTAAGGAAAGGAAAAAAATCAGGAAATATGTATCAGGAAATTGATCTGGACCAAATAGATTTAGACAGGAAGCCGCCGACAGAAGAACCGGCTCGTCAGTATTATTTTATGGCTAAATGCCGGGAATGGGTTCGGGAATTTGAACGGAAAAACGGACGTCGCCCGTTCGCGTTTACTCAAACATTCGGGTGTCCAATGGTTATTGTAACACGGATTTGCCGAAAGCCTTGATTTTACTAGCGATTTCGGGCATCAAAAAAGGTGCGAGAATGGGAGAAAATCTATCAAAAGAATCATTACAACAGGCGATTGAGGAAAACAGGGTGCTTGTTCTTCCGGCAAGGATAGGGCAAACAGTGTATCATTATCATTTGACCTGTTTTTACGGATGCTTATTTCAAAAAAGGAAATTTTGGGATTCATTCGGGCATGAAACAGGGCGATGCGGAGCATTGCCTTGCCATACAAGATTTCATTCCATAGAGGAAAGAGAAGTGAACCTTGCAAATATTGATTGGCTTTTTAGGACGTGGGGAAAATCTACCTTTGCAACGCATGAGGAAGCCGAGGCTGCGGCACATGAAAAAGTTAAAGAAAATATTGCCACGCTTCGGGGCCTTGGATTCAAGCTTGATGCAAACGGATATTCTGTAAAATCGCCCGATGTGCTTACATGGAAAGTTTCCGGGGAAAACCTTAGAACGCTATATATCCGGGCGGAATGTATGGATGATGCACTTGCGGCGGCACGGGAAAGGAATCCGAATTATAATACTTGCCAAGTAAGGGGGTAATATAATATGATTCAGACAAAAACGCCGAAAAAAATCAAGGGCGCAAGGAAAAAGCGATCAGCACAAAGGAAAGTGGAAGCCGCAAGGACAAGGGAATTTTTCAATGCCGAAGTCTTTAAAGCCGGGGAAACATATTATATTCCGCAACATATAGCGTTTTCAAGCCCGGAAATTGCGGAACTTATAAGAAGCAATCCGGCGGTTGACATTCAGATCATAAAATCTAGTACATCAAATAATAAATAGTGCATATTTTGAAAAGTGTGATATAATATCAT
>OFGO01000930.1_pt1 | contig 24518 bp, 34 predicted proteins | sample 1521761 | NCBI WGS metagenome assembly OFGO01 (sample SAMEA3504128, study PRJEB24116) | mouse gut metagenome | biome: mouse gut; feature: mouse-associated habitat; material: faeces | place: Denmark | collected 2011
GCGATTTTATCCAATAGTCCCGTCAAATACAATATTACATGAACCGCTTGTAGCGCCCCTGTCACAATATATATTTTTTCACTATTTTCAGATTTAAGAGAATTGTGTCTTAACAAAATAAGCAATCCGATGATCGTTAAAATAAGTAAAATTCCAATTCCTATGTGAACAGTAAAATTCATAATCTCACCCCTAATCCCCATACGCTGTTGAGACCTCGATATTCTCAAATTCCAGATCTATTCCCGTACAATTCTCTTCAACGTATTTTGTTGCGGTGTACCTTCCAATACCTTTTGGGATTGTACCAGTTCCCCACAGAACAGCGATTGCAAGAACCGCTATCCCCAATATGCCCAGAACCTTTTTCAGTCTCTTCAATATGTAAGCTTCCTTGTGGCTCATTTTTTCTGCTTGTCAAATCCCTCCGCCGCTTAACAAATAATGGTTAGTAATATCTTCTCCGTTTTTGTTATAGAAAGCAAGGTAATTCCTATCCACATGAGCATCCTCTACCTGGCTATTGATTTCTGTATAAAGCAAAAAATGCTCTGACTCATTTGGAAGTGTTAATTCATAGCTTTGTCCACCGATTCGGGCTGTAATTCTTGATATTTGAGCTGTAGAATCCCGGCCGCCGAATAATACATATTTTCTTCCATTATCTTCGATTATGCCATCTAAAAAGTTTCCGCTGCCGTAGCTGAGGTGCGTAAATTTATACCGGCCGGTTATTCCTTTTTCCAAGGTAACTGCGCCTAAATCTTCTCCAATCCCAATGAGATAATACGCTTTTCGTCCAATCTCAACCCCACTGTATAGGGCAATAGATGGATTCGGCTGGTCATGGTGGTATTGACTATAATAATCTGCTATATCATCTGGAAGCGTAGCCCAATTTAACTTAATCGGATAAGAAAAATGATAGGCCAATAAAATGACGATTATCAATAAAGCTAGAACAATCAATAATCTTTTTTGCAGCCTTGCTTTCATTGATTTGTTCCTCCACTATTTCTGCCGAAACGTATTCCAGATGTCCTCATAGATGTCCTGGAACATGGACGTGCGCTCCACGGTGCTGTCCTGCCCGTCAAAGCGGAGCTGGTGGTAGAGCTGATCCGCCTGTCCTCGCCGCTTCAGCTCGGCCACGATGCGGGAGGCACCCTCCCGGCACATGGAGGCCGCTTTATTGACAGAGGCCAGGGCGCGGTCGATCTCCCCATAGATGTCCTTGGCAGAGGCGTCGATGCTCCACCGGAGATCGTGGCCGTCATCCAGATTGCCCATGACAGTCTGCCGGGCTTTATCGGTCAGATCAGGTCCCTCGCTTCCCACGCGGTTCAGCTCCTTCGCGCCCTCCTGCAAAAACTGCTCCCGCGCCTCCCTGGTCCGCTCCAGCAGCATGGAGACATCCGCCAGCACCATCTGCTGGGGCAGCTCCGCCTTGCCGTCCAGCATATCCTGGTACTCCTGGATGGTCTGGTCAAAGGCGGAGAGCTGATCCCTGTACTCTGTCAGCGTCGCCTCGTTCCGATAGCTCAGATGGGCGGCGACCTTGTACTGGTTCAAGTAGACTTCCAGCAGTTCCTTGGGCATCTCGCTGAGGGCGGAATCCGCCTTGCTGCCTGCGGCCTCCGCCGACAGCTCCAGCGTGTCGAACCGCTTCCGCAAATCCTTGCCCTGCTCCTGAGCCGTCAGGAAGTTCTGGGACAGCCGGAGGAGCGCATCGTTGACGGGCGGCTGGCGGAGCTTTTGCCCCAGCGGTCGGCCCTGCTGGAAAATGCTGTTCTGCTGAAAGAGGTTGGATAAATTGGATACGCTCATGGTGGTTCCTCCATTAAAATGGGTTTGCAGATAAACCGGGCTTACAATATACCAGTAAATGAAATAATTGCACAGGCACAAGCAAAAATGCCCATGCACAAAGAGGCTATGGCCCATCTCTTCTTCTGCTGCTTATAGTATTCCTTTGCGGCCCATAGTTCTTGAATGCCCAAAATCAATGCTAAAAGTTGAAGTAATGTAATCATCTTGGAGGTGTTCATTCAGTTTCCTCTCTCGCTAAATCCTGATTCATGCGTCACACAACGCTTCGTTTTATGCTGTCATATACAACGGAGAACGGCAGCCGCCCTGAGAAAAGTCTAAAATTATATACCGCGCCGTCTTCACCAGCAAAACTGGCGATATAATCCCCATACGCCGTCAAAAACTCAATGTTCTCAAATTCCAGTCCATTCCCTCATAATTCTCTTGAACATATTCTGTCGCGACATGTGTCCCTATGTCTTGGGGATAAACCTCAGTCCCTCACAGGATGGCGATTGCCAAAACTCCTACGCCAACGATTCCTAAAACCTTTTTCATTTTTGGGAAAACCTCCAGGTTTAGAGTCCTGTTGGACAGGCTATTCTTTCACAAAGAAAACGCCTGCAATGCTGACGATGATCCCCAGGACAAAAAGGCCCAGCGCCAAACCCTCCGGACCGCTTGATGTCGGTCTACTGGTAATGCAAATTCCCATAACGAACAGGCTGGCTAAAATGAGTATAATACCTATCAATGTTACTCTTAAAGCGTTGCTCATGTTATTCCCTTCTTTATTCCATAAACGAAATATAAATCGTGAAATTGCCTGGAATGTAGCTGATACTTATATTTTTCTCTCCGTTTGAAAGAAGCACACCAGTAGAAGTATAATCCTGCCCCTCAATGTCCTTGGACGTTTCCCCGATTACAGAAAAGCCCGCTTGCTGCAAGGACTTCATATAGTCCGCATAGTTTGTTTCGCTCATGTCTGTCAAATTAACAGCGTAGCTCTGATGCTCCTCGTCGACCACGGCCCAGCTGACAGTGCCGGGAGGAACCGGCAGACCATCGGTGAACGTATTTACAGGCCAAACGTCCGTATCGGATATTTCTGTGGGAGCATTGGAAGATAAATCGTGGGGGATGACTGCCTGGATGATAGCATTTACAGTTTCCCGCTCTGCATCAGATAGGTGGAGACTTTGATTGGACTGCTCCAGCCGTTCATTGAATGTACCGCAGTCGAAAGAGTAGTAGACCGTCCTGCCATCAAAGGTCAGCACGTAATTGCTGGCGCAGTTCGTCGCATCGGGCGCCCAACTGCCGATGTTGAGGATTTGTGAGAGGGTTTCCACAAACTCTCCGGCCAACTCAAAGGCATCACCGCCTTCCGCCTCCGCCACAGAAACTGAGACAGTCTGTGATTCGGGAATCCGGTCCCCTTTTGTTAATCTGCAAACAACGGCTTTCTCTCGGTTATTGTAACTGACCTCAAGAGTTGTCTTTCCGTCTATTTCCCATATGTCCGAATTTGCGTTGGTAAAAGCGGGCTCTTCCCAAACGGTCCTCAGCTGGGTCCTACGGTACCCAGCCAGCAATTCGTTTACGTCCGCCTCTTCCATCTCTGCTATCGAAGAAAGAGCAGGGAGATTATCATTGCTTTTCTGATTGTGATAGCCATAGAGCCATGCTAAAACACCAAACGCTATAACGGCCAAAATGCACACTGCAGCCGTTGCTTTTTTCTTCAACATGTTTACTCCTCTTCACACTACGCCTGCGCCAGCCGTCTAAAATATTGCAGCCTATGCGTTGATAGAAGCGGGTTACTTCTTCGGCTCGCTCCTAAAACACAAAACAAGTCCGGTGATACTTACCACGACGGACATCACGGGAATCATAACTCTTCCAAAATCTCCGCCAAGTATCAAAAGCCACGGGTCCATGATAGTGAAGATCGCAAGCTGTATCCCAATTAAAATCAGGGCAATTCCCCGAAGTTGGTTTTTCATGGCTTTTCCTCCTGAACAGATTCTTCTATCCCGGTTGTCTCAATTTAACACTTCTTTGTAATATCTAATTTATAACATTCTTGAACTTATCCAGCCACACCTGATATGCAGCGGGATCGGTTTGCTCTAAAGACTTCTCCCACTCCGCGCTTCGGCTGCGAAACAACCTGATTGTCTTGAAGTAGTCGTAGCCTCCGCTCTCACTCTCCTGCTTCAGTTGATTCATAAGAGAGTTCCAGCTTTTCATCAACTGACTGTAGGTTTCGTTCCGGCGCTGGCTTGCCTCCAGTGCTGCATGGTCGGTAATGTCCAGCACGACCGAAGAACCGTCTCCATTGGGATCACCCTTCAGCCATTCTTTTCCCTCAACAGATTCACCCGTGGCCTCCAAGGAAAGCGTATCCACCCCCTCCGTATAAGAGAGGCGGGTAAGTTTCAGCGCCTGAGCAGCCCCCTCCGCACTGATTGAAACAGTATCGAAACGGGGGAGCGCACTGCCATGAATCTTCTCCGCAGGCTGCCCGGTCTCGGCGCTCTGATGTACGGGGTCAATCTGCTTGACAAAAGCGGCGTTATTCACCAGTTCGGCAGGGAGCCGGTTCACTGCCGTCTGTGATACGATCAAAGACATTGCTATACCTCTACATTCTCAGATTCATGCTTGCCAGACCACTTCATTTTTCCAGCCGATTCTCGCAAGCACAAGGGCAATCGCACCGGATATAACCGCCATACCGGTGAGTACATAGCGGACAATGTTACTTAAATCCAGAAAACCTGAGCCGGTAACAGTTATGGCGCAATAAATCAAAAAGGCTGTAACTGCAAGCATTATGACACTCAAAATCCTGCATATCGCTTTTTTCATCATGGGTCTCTGGCGTCATGCCTGCATATCCATGCCCTGCTGGTAGCCATCCAGGATGCTGGTGTCAAAGGGCTTCCCCCAGTCCCAGCCGGGGACGCTCTGGTGGACATACTCGCCCAGCCGGGTGGCCTCGCTGTGGAAGATCTCATTCAGCGTCCAGGACGCGCTGAGCCGCTTCTCCGGTGCTAAGGACATGGTATAGTCTCGAATGACCTTGCTGATGTCCTCACCGTCGCTGACCCCGTAGCCGTTCTTCATGTGGTTGAACGCAATCTGCTTGACCTGCTGCACCACGCCCTCGTCCACAGAGACCATCTGCCGGTAATCCCCGGCGTCGTTCAGGCTCATGCCGGGGGTGCCGTAGGGATTGACATGGGGCTTGCCCTGCTGCTTCTGGGCCAACTCACCGATGCGCTGCTGCTGTTGATTTTTCACCAGTTCCGTGATTGTCATGACAAAATCCTCCTATTAAAATTGTTCATCAGTTTATTCAGCTCAGTCCCAAGTCAGCTTCGGCCACTCCGCCCCCTGTGCGTTCGGAGAAAGCCCATCTTGTTCAACTGTCCATTCCTCCAAGAAAAACTCATATCCAACGCCGGACTCGTCCCGGCAGAAGAAGGTCCAGGTCAGCACATCTCCCTTTTGGCATTCCGTCGTGAGTTCTCCATTGCCAAAATAGTCGCCCTGCGGCCGATCCGGCCTCGCAGCCGGTTCCGCCGAGAGTTCCCCGTCAGCATAATTGCTCTCCTCACCTCCCGGCTTTGCGGCCAGCTCCGCCACAAACTCTCCATTGCGCAGGAGGCGGAAGGTGTTGTCCGTCGTCTTGGGGACCTTGTCGAAATAGCCATACACGCCGGTATGGAAATTTGAAATCGTAAACACCCCGCCGCCGTCTTTACTTTGCTCATACTCTGGTCCGCTGATACCGTAAGAGTCGCATTGGACCGGCAGCAGCATGGCAGTGTCTCGCAGGTCCCCCAAGCTCTCCTGACGCCGGGTCTCGCCGTTTTGAATGGCGGCTTCCAGGCTGACGATCCTGGAGCCGTTCAAAGGCATCTCCAGCTTCCCGGTAAAGCTCCCTGTGCCGTCGTAAACCAGCGGCAGGCTGCCTTTGCTGTCCGTGCTTCCCAGAGAGGTCCAAAGCAGCTCCAAAGCAGTGTCCTCCGTCCACTCCTTCAGCTTGACGGTCACTTCCACGTCCAAGCCTCGCCTTTCCCGGTTCAGCGCAGGCGTGTAGCTCCAATCCAGAACCAGATGATCCGCACTTTCCAAATCAGAGCGCAGGGAAGCGACCTGCGCTTCCAAGCTGCTCACATTGTCCATGATACTGTTCTGGGCGTTCCAGACGTCCTGCTCCAAATCTGAAATCCGACGCCGCTGCCCAAGGCTCAATATCAGCAGGACCACGCAGAGCACCAGCGTTGCGGTCTGTATCCAGTCTCGTTTCCTTTCCAATGTTTTCTCTCCTGTCTCCATGATTTCACCGCGAGTGGATAATGCCGTAGCAATAAGCCCGCCGGACAATCCGGCCGTCGTCGGTGCGATAGCCGTGATTCGGGTACTCGTCCTTCCCGACAGACGTTTCGTAGAGCTCCAACACCTGGTTGAACTCCGCCTTTTTCAGCTCGTAGGGCAGATCAAAGCTCCGGGTGGGCAGGTTCCCCGCCGCCACGTCGCCGCTGAGAACCTGGGAGTACAGCAAATCAAACAGCGCCTTCTGTTCCCGGGTCAGGGCGCCGTAGCCCTCCACCTCATCGCAGATGGGCACCGCCAGATCCCCGTACAGCCAGCACCCGGCCGGCGTTGGAAGCTCCATATCCTCTCCGCCCGTGCGCAGGACCCCGGCCATGTCGGTGATGGACAGGATGGTTCCCGTTTCCGGCAGGTACGTCACCCGGTAGGACGGCTGCATCAGCTGGGTCTGGGAAATCAGCGTCACGGCGCACTGGAGGTCTCCCTCCGTTGCGGAACGGTAGTACACATACCGTTCGTCCGGTATCTGCTTCGCCCCGTCCCGCACAGGCCGGTCCACCAGCAGCAACGGGCCCACATACAGGGCGGGGGTTCCGGCCCGGTACAGCTCCAGGTCCCGCCCGGTCCTCTCGATCTTATCGGTCAGGCGGATTCCCAGGACCCCGAAGCCAAACACCAGCACCCCCAAACCGCACAGCGCGGCGTAAGCAATCCATGGCGTTTTGGGCGGCTCCCGGCGTTCCTCCTCCAGCTCCCGGAGGTAGAAGGCCCGCCGTTCCTCCGCCGTGGCAAGCTCCGGCGGTTTGGCGTTCTCCCGCCGCCGCCGGGTCCGGCTCAGAGTTGCCCGCTCCAGCAAAAAGCAGCCCAGCGGAACGAAGGGCATCGCCGTCAGCAGCACGCCGCAAAAAATCCTCCCCCAATGCTCGCCTTGGAGGACCGACACCGCCGGGTCGGGGCCAAACCGCCACCACAGCGCCTTCATCAGATCCGGCGCACACAGGGCGGCGGCGGGCAGGGTGAAGGTCAGCAGAAAGGCCAGCAGCAGCCATTTTCGTTTCATCGCAGTCTCTCCTCCCCGCAGGAGATCCACAGCACCAGACGGCTGTGGGGCAGATAGTCGATCCGCACCGGATAGGCGTACATCTCGTAGTCCGTCAAATCAAACTGGAGCTGGCCCATGCGGCAGTCCACGCCGTCCACGTGGATGTTGAGGACCCAGCGGTTGTAAATCCCCGGCATAATGGGCATCAGCAGCTTCGACCAGCGGGGATTGGAATACCAGGGAATGGGATCGTAGCCCTCCCGGGTCTCCCGGCCCAGCTGGGCCATGGCGTTGTTCCAGGCGGTGTCCTCCTCCATCTCCAACGTGACAATTCCGGTGCTCCACTTCTCCTCTAAAACCAGCGGCAGGTCCTGGACATAGGGGACCAGGGACGCCGCCGACCAGAGCCCCAGCGCCAGAGCCAAGACCCAGGCTCCCCAGGCCCGGGCCCAGGGCGGGCGGCGGCCGAACAGGCGGTAGGTCAGCACCAGCCGCTCATAGCATTGGATAGCCAGCAGCGCGTCCAGCGCCAGATTGATGATCAGCGGGGCCACGGAGGCGATGTACATATAAGGCCGGAAGGACCGGCCCAGGAAGGAAAACAAATCCTGGAGCTGGTTTTCAAAGATGCCGCCGGAGACCAGCTGGAACAGCAGCGTCGCCGCCGCCAGCAGCGCCGGGGCGCGCCAGAGCTTGGAGACCGACAGCCGCGCCGCCAGGGCCTCCCGAATCAGCCGCCGCTCCCGCCGGGAGAAGGCGTCCTGGTGCTCCCGGAACCAGACATAGGCGTCGTCCCACTGCCCCTGGTCCGCCAGCTCCGCCAGGGGTCTCAAAAATTCGTTTCTGTCCATCGTCACACGCTGTTTCGGGCCACGGCGTTTTTCAGGACGTCCTCCTCGGTGAAGGAGAAGGTGTAAGACACCGCCCCCTTGGTGTAGGAGATGGCGTTGACATCCTCGTTTTCACTGAACTGATAGCCCTTCAGTTCCCCGTCCATATAGGCTTTGATTTCCTCTTTGCTCTGACTGTCCAGCTCCAGCCCGGCGATGGAGACAGGGAGCCCGCACTCCCGCATCTGAGAGACCTTGCAGGAGATGGCGCAGATTTTTCCCTCCCGAATCTCCACCTGCTCGGAGGTGGGATTGTAGAGCCAGCAGGAGAGGGGCGCGCCCGCGCCGTCCTTGGGCTTGAAGGGCACCGCCGTGTTGTAGTAGGTCTTGGCCTCCATCACCGCGCCGCTGTAGTCGTAAGTACGGACGAACTGCCCCTCCGTGGACATGGTGGCAAGGAGATAGCCGTCCTCCATGAACTCCCGCACGGTCATGGTCCGCATCTCGTAGGTCTTTTTGCCGATGGTGATTTCCGCCTTGGCCCCTCCGGCCTGGAAGATATAAACCCCAACGCAGGCCAAAATTGCTAGACAGATGACCCCCAGAATCGGATGCTTCTTTTTCATACCAGTCGTTCCTTTCTCCTGTCGTTTGGTTCTCTGTTCCGCACTCTCCCGGCATAGGCAGTATTGCCTATAACGGTTTTCTCTCATTATAGGCAATAATGAAGATAATCGCAAGAGGGGAGTGGAGAGAAATGATTTCCTACGCGCCGCTGTGGGCCACCATGGAAAAAAAGCACGCCACCACCTACACGCTCCAGTTCAAGGGCGAGATCAGCAGCTCCACCATCCGGCGGCTGAAGGCCGGGGAATCCGTGTCCACCAACACGCTAAACGCCTTGTGCCGGATTCTCCGGTGCGATCTTCCCGATATTGTGGAATACATTGACGACGACCTGGGGCAAGCTCCTTAAAATCAGCTCTCCCATGGCGCCGTCCCGGAAGGGGCGGCGCTTTTCTCATTTTTCGGCCTTGTAGACCGGCGTGACGGAGCTGGTCATGCCCGCTTTTTCAAACTCGCTGATCGTGGCCGAGAGGCTGAGCTTACCGTCCGCCATGTTGCCCTGGTAGCTGCCGCTGACCAGACCGGAGTTTACCAGCGCGTTCTGGTCCGCCGTCTGAAAGTCGATGCCCATATGGGTGACCACCCGGTCTCCGTCCTTGGTAACGCCCATGTACATGCCGGGCGTCTGCTGTGCCGCTTGGGCATAGAACTCATTCAGTCCAGCTATCGTTTCGTCGTCCAGTTCTCCGTTATTGGCCTCCGACACTTCCTCAACGCAGGCAATCATCTGATCGCCTAAAGCGGCAAAGTAGTAGGTATGCTCCACATTATCTATGGTATTGGTGCAGACCGCCATCTGGAAATCCGCATAGTCGTAGAAGCCTCCGGTGAACAGGTTCATAAAGTCGTGGTCCGTGTACCCCCGGTGGTCGATGATATAGCCGCCGTTTTTATCCGTCGCCATGGCCCGGACGGTCTCCTCCTCGCCCATGGCCGCACCGGCAATGCCCTGGCTCATCCACCCGGCGTAATCCGCGAAGGCGGTCCCGCCCTCACGGCACTGGGTCTCCATGGCCGCCAGCATCGCCTCGTTGATGGCGGAGCAGAAATCATACTGGGCGGCGGTGATGTACACCATGCTGTTTCCCACGGCTCCCTCGTCCCCCACGCGGAAAGTCAGGCCGGTCATCTTCTCCCGAAATTGCTGGTACACGGCATCCAACTCCGGGGCGGCCTCGCCCTCCGCCGGGGGGAAAACGGTCAGCAGAGGGTTCTCTTCCTCCAGGTAGGTCCTCGCCTGCTCGAACTCCCCGTTCTGCAGGTTCGTGAGGAAATGGACGGTGGCCTCCTCCGCCGAGTCCGCCGCCTCCTGCTTGGTTCCGCCGCCGCAGCCGGCGAGCATCAGGCACAGGACCAGAGCGAAAAGGGCCTTGATTTTATGTAAGCGTTTCATGTTGAGTTCCTCCTTGTGTTTATCTTGTTTTCATTATTTAAGAGACTGGCAAAGACGGCTCTGTCCTGTCATTCAGCTCCGTCAGCCAGGACTTCGCCAGAAAATATTCAACCGGCATCGATGCCCCTTTTCCCGGTATACATCGCAAAATTCCTGATAAGGCTTTTCCAGGATCAAAGCGTAATGACCCAAATCAACTCCCCCTCAACTGGTATTCCAAAAAAAGGAAGGCGTCTTGTACCATAACTCTGCCGTACAGTACAAACGCCTTCCAACCCTGAAATCATATCCACTCGAAAACCGGACCGACGGTCTCTCTGTCGCCGCACTTGCTTTCCAGTGGCGCAGGCACTATGATTCCGTCATTTCCCGCGCCTGCACGCAAAATACTCCTCACTGCCTATCATCAAAAATCCAACTCCACGGAAGCGGCAGCTGTAAAAGGCGTTAAATCATTGAATGATTGAATGATTGATATTAGAATTTCATACAAGGTATAATCGACACCATCAAAGCAGGCAGCCCTTCCGCCTTATGATGGATAGAATACACTCTCGGCAACCTCAATCAGCGTTTCGGCGTCCAACACCGCGGAAAGCCAGAAAACCTCCCCCGGCTCCCGGCCGTTCCAGACGAGATAGAAAACGCCATTGGCCGAGGAGTACAGCTCCGCCGCCTGTCCGTTCACCAGGACGCTCCGGGACTCCAGGCCCTTCACGGTCTCCCGGAGTTTTTCTTTCTCCTCCGCCTCCGGAGGGCCCAGGAACACGAATAGGATTTCATCGCCGTTTTCGTTCTTATACCGGCGTTCCATAGAACTGGAACTGGCAGAGCCTCCCGCGTAGCGATACCCCATGGGAAGCCAGCCGGGCTGGCGGACTTTTGGGGAAGGCGCCGCCGCCTCGATGCTCTCCGCCATTTTGAGGAGGTCCTCCTCCGGCACGGACGCGCTGATGGTGCAAAGCGCTTCCATTTCCGGGTTCCACCAGACCAGCTCGCTTTGGGGGCCTCCCGGCTCCGCCAGGTACAAATCCCCCGGATTCCCATGAACGGACACCCGCTTTTCCGTGCTGTCCTCGTTGGGAATCAAATACATCCTGGCTTTTTCCCGGTCCGGTTGATACAAGAAAGAGATTATTCTGCCCTCCGGGTTTTTGTAGAGGCACGAGATCGTATTGCCGAAGGTATCATTCTGCATATACAGCTCATAGTCCTCCGGCACCCAGGTGAGCCTGTATTCCACCGTCAGCACCTCCACGCTCTCCGCCATGGCGATCAGCTCCTCCTGGGAGCAGGGAGCAATCATCCAGAACAGCAGCCCGTCCCGGGCCCAGACCAGAGCGTTCCCCGCCTCCTGTGTCTCCTCCAGATAGAGGTCCGCAGGAGCGCCGTCCACTGTGACAAGCCGGGCCTCCAGTGTTCCGCCCAGGGCGGAGGAGATTTGTAAGCCGGCGGTTTCTGAGCCCCGCCGATAGGCTAGGGTAATCTGACGGCCCCTTTCATTCCGGTAAAGCACATGGCCCCGGTTTTCCCGCAGGGAGCGCTCTGCCTCCTGATACCCATAAGGCGCCCAGGTCAGCCGGTACTCCTCCAGGGGCGGCGGCTCCTCCCGTTTTTCCATGCTCTCCCCAATCCGGATCAGTTCCTCCCCGGTAAGAGGGCCGGAAATCCAGAAGAGAGTCCCCATGTCCCGGTCCACCCAAACCAAGCTGCTGGCATTGCCCGGAATCCGATCCAAGTACAGGTCCGCCGGATTCTCCCCGACGAATACGGAAATCAGGTCCGCCTCCCCCGCCAGCATCAGCGATCTGTCATCAAAATCCGAAGAATAGAGGATGGTCAGCAGCCCTCCCTTTCCGTCTTCATAGCGGAGAATGCGCTGTCTCCGCAAATCATCGGTGGTAACGTCATAGTATCCCTCCGGCAGCCAGGCCGGGTAGAACATCCCTTCCCGGGGAGCGGTTCGCATACCCTCCCCAATCCGAATCAATTCTTCCCCGGTAAACGGGCCGGAGAGCCAGAAGAAGACGCCGCTCTCTCCGTCCGCCCAGACCAGATGACGGGTCCCGGTCTGCTCCTGGAACAAAAACGCCCGGTTCTCTCCAACCAGCACGGAAACCGCGTCCGCCTCACACCTGTTTGGGCGCAGATCGGTCACATCAAATTTCTGGGCATAGGTGATGGTCAGACCCCCGCCCTTCCCGTCCTCATAGGTCAGGACACTCTTTCCGGCATCCAGGCCCTCGGGGACCTGATCCCCTTTGGCCGGGCTCTCCCAGGCGGAGGTCTCACAGTATCCCTCCGGCAGCCAGGACGGACGGAAGCTCACATCCCGGGGGACGGCCCTCACGCTCTCCGCCATGCGGGTCAGTTCTTCCCCGCTCAATACGCCGGAAATCCGGAAGGCGGCCCCGTTCTGCTCATCCACCCATACAATGACGTTGGCTTCCCCTTCTTCCGAATCCAGATACAAATCGGCGGAAAGCCCATTGACCCGGACCTGCCGGCAGATGATCTCATTCTCTCCTGTGACCTGCAAAACCGACGATGACGTATCCGGGAAGCAGGTAAACGCCGCTATGTCATTGGTCTGGTCGTTGATATATCCGATGGACACAACACCGTCTGTCAATACAGTCCGGCGCTCAATCCGGTACCCGGCCGGCACATAGGCAGGCTGATAGAGCACATCCTCCTCTGAAACGGCTTCTCTCTCCTCGTTTCCAAAAAATTCGTAAAGGAAATAGTTGTCATGAATTTCCCGCACCCAGCCCGCGAAGACCTCCCGAATCTCCGGGCTGACCGCCAGCACCGCGCACCCGCTGAGCAGCAGCGCCAGCAGAAGGCACGCCGCCGCGTGGAGGGTCTTATGCCAGACCGGATGCCTGCCCCGGCGGAGCAGCTTCTTCATCCTCCGCTCAAAGGCAGGGGAGAAGGTATGCGGTTCCTCCGGCAGGCCGCCATACTCCAGCCGGGCCGCGTCCAGCATCACCCGTTGGGTCAGCCGGTCCAGCTCGTAGTCCGTCATGCTCGTTCCCTCCCCTGACAATCGTTTGCGGCCTTACTCCTGCGCCTTGCCAACGCTCCCGGCAATCCGAATCAGTTCCTCCGCCCTCAGCGGACCGCTCAGCCAGTAATCGCTCCCCGGCTTGCTGCCGTCCCAGGCAAGATGCCGGATGCCCTCAGCGTCCGTGTACAGCCGGGCGGCCTGTCCGTCCACTTGGACAGTCTCAAAGGCCAGGCCCTCCAGCGCCTCTTGCAATTCCTCCCGCAAGCTGCCGTCCTCCCCATAGCGGAACCAGATGGATTCGTCACCTTCCCGGTCGTACCGGAGTTCAAGGGAGGCCCCGCCGCCGCTGTATCCGTGACGGGCATAACCCTCCGGAATCCATCCCGGGCGGTGGGGGGCCGGCCGGACAGCGGACTTTCCGACATGCTCCGCCGCTTGCATCAGCTCCTCCTCCGTGAGGGGGCCGCTCAGCGTAAAGACCAGCCCCGACGCCCCGTCCGTCCAGATCAGGACGCTGTTTCCGCCTGTCGCGTCCAGATACAGGTCCGCCTCGGTCCCGGACACCTGGACCCGCCGGCTGGTATCTCCCTCGTTCAGTTCCACCTGCATCTCCATGAACTCCACGCTCTCCATGATCGAGAGAAGCATCATCTCGCCGTCCTCTCTGCGGTATTTGATAAGCTCCGGCAGTTCGCCGCAGCTGTCAAACCACTCATAGCCCTCCGGCACCCAGCCCAGGCTGTACACGAGGCTTACCGGCTCGATGCTTTCCGCCATTTTCAGCAGCTCCGCCTTGTCAAACGGCCCGGAGAGGCGAAAGATGGAGGCCTTGGCTTCATCCGTCCAGAGCAGGACATGGTTCTCCCCCTCATCCCGGTCCAGGTACAGCTCCGCGGGCATCCCGTTCACCAAAACCCGCTGATAGGCTTCCGTGCCGTCCCGTTCGATTTGAAATACGGGGGTCATGGTGTCCGAAAGGCGGTTGAAAACCGCCAATCCATCGCCGGCGTTTCTATAGGTAACGCTGCTCACCTCGCTCTCCTCAAATTCATCACTCATTTGAAAGCCGGGCGGAATATAAGCGGGCCGATAGGTGACGAACGCGTCCCCGGCCACTGTCCGCTCCACTCCGGAGAAGCGGTAAATAAAGCTGGTTTCATACACCTCCCGCACCCAGCCCGCACGGCGCCCCCGCTGAGCAGCAGCGCCAGCAACAGGCAGGCCGCCGCGTGGAGGGCCTTATACCAGACCGAATGCCTGCCCCGGCGGAGCAGCTTCTTTATCTTTCGTTCAAAGGCAGGAGAGAAGGTATGCGGTTCCTCCGGCAAGCTGCCATACTCCAGCCGGGCCGCGTCCAACATCACCCGCCGGGCCAGTTGATCCAGCGCCTGTTCCGTCATAGCCGCTCCCTCCTTTGTGTGTTTGTGTTACGTCTGTTTGTTTTTCGCCCTGCGGAGCGAAACTTCAAATGTAATCAGCAGGATCGTCCCAAGGTATATGGCGTAAGCTGGCATGATTGCGCTGAGAAGAAGAACTCCCACCAGAAAATAGATTCCCCGCTTTTTGCTCTTTTGAGCTGCACGGTACACAAGCACCCCCAGCAGAACCGGGATGCCCAAAAAGAAGATCACCATCTCGATCACTGCCGGAACCATCCATTCATCCACGGGTATTCCTCCTCAATCTATGGATTTCCCCAGAGGAGTCCGCCGCTCTGGCGCGTCAAATGTCCTCTTACTATGATTAACGCAGCGAGAGGCCGGATTCTCACATGATTTTCATAAACTTTTAAAAAAATTTTTCAGCGGTCAAAACAGCTCTTAGTAGACATCGTTGAAAACCTCTATTCCCAGGATTTCAACGATGGTCCCCTCCAGGTATTCCCTCCCCGATTCCAGATCAGGATTCAGCCGGTGTACATTCTGCACGCTGTATAAAATCGCCCGGTATTGAACAGTCCCGCCGTCTTTCAGCCTCAGCCGAAGCGGGAACAGCAATATGACTGCGGCGACGGCAAGGAACACGATCTTCCGTTTCAAGCAGGTTCCCTCCTTTGGAGCCGGGCGTCATCCTGCATTCTCCACAATGTCAGGACCCAAGGTGATGTATTTTTCGAGAAGCGCATTGACGCAGGCCCGTTCCGCGTCAGCCAGTGACAGGCTTTTTCCGTCGTCCGGCGGAGGCGGAGCGGAAGACAGAGACGGCTGGCCGGGAATGGTGATCTCGTTGAACGTGCCGCATTCGGAATGATAGCGGTACCATCTGCCGTCCAAGCCCACGGTGCAGTCGCTGGCGCAATCCGTCGTCCCATCTGCCCAGGCGCCGCCCGAAAGCACCTGTGTCAAAATCTCCGCGTCCTCCTCCGACAGCTCGGCCGCCTCTCCATCCGCACCCTTTACCACATACTTCGAGACATCGAGCGTCCCTGCTCCACGGTCCGCCGGGGAGGCTATGGGCGGATCCGAGGGATTTGTCACAGAGTACCAATATCCCTCGATCAGCAAATAGCAATCATCCGCGCCATGAATCACATACGAAAAGCCCGGGTAATACCCTTCGGTCAGGACAATCTCATAGACCTCGCCGCCGTCACGGCCTCCCGGCTCTTCCTCCGAGTCCAGAAGCTCGTATTTCAGCCCGGAGGCCCATTCTCTCAGCGCGTCAAGCTCTTCGCCCTCCACCGTCCACTCCGCAGATGTCTCGCCGGCCCGGTGGGTGATCTCCGCTCTCGTTACATCATCTGCGATGTAAGCCGCTATGGGGCGGCCCGGACCGCTGCTCCCGGGAGCAGGCACACAGCCCGTCAAGCCAAATATGCAGATCAGAGCCGAGAACAGTATGGTTATCCTTTTCATTTGCACGTCTCTCCTTGCTAAAAGCTCATTCGGAACCAGTACCAATGTACCGTAATCTTCTCTATTTGTTCGTGGTTATCTCCGTTCTCTTCCCTCCAGCTCCAGCCGGTCCCATCCCGCACAAAGTCCAGCTCTGTGCCCTGGAACCCAATCGGGCGGTCATCCTCTGAATAGTAAAATCCCTCATAGGCGGTTGATGAGCCGATGCCGGTTCCTTTTATAATGAACTCCACCATTCGGACATCCTGATAACAGTCCGCCCGCCATCCGTTATATCTGGCCCCTTCTGCCGGGTCCTCCAGTAGGCCGGACGCAAACTGTTCCAGGGCCGTCTGGTTCGCCTGGACATATTCCATGATTCCCTCTTTTGTGCTGCGCTTATGGAGAGCCGCAGCATACAGGTATCCAGCAGCAACAGCCACGCACAGAAGCAGCGCCAGCCCTTTCTTTTTCAAAGAGATCCCCACCATATTCTTAAATCCATCCTAATCCGGGCAGCAGAAAATCCGCTCCCTCACTATGTTAACGCAGCGAGGGAGCGGATTCTCACATGATTTTCTAAAAAACCGAAAAACTTTTCAAGCCATGGCGGCAGGTGGTTACGCATCCATCAAAAAGCCTTCCCGCTCCACGATACCTCTCAGGAACTGGCGGCCCCGGCTGATTCGGGTGCTGACCGCCGTTTTCGTTAGGCACAGCTTGGAGGCGATCTCCCCATCGGAGTACCCGACCATCTTCATCTCCAAAGCCGCACGGTACGACAGGGGCAGCTGGGCAAAGGTCTCCACCAGGGTATGATAATCGCTGACGGACTCCGTCGTTTCCGCAAAGCCGTCCCAATCCTCCAGCGGAGCGGCGTCCTTCTTCTTGCGCTGGAGAGAAATCGCTTCATTCCTGGCAATCACAACGACCTGCGGAGCCAAATCCTTGGCCGGCAGGTTCTGAAACCTGGAAAACCTCTTGATGATCCGCAGGAAGGCATTGTGAACCGCGTCCTCCGCGTCCTGGTCGTTATGCAGGATGCCGTCCGCCGCACGGAACATGACGGCCCGGTATTTCAGGTATATTTCCTCAAACCGGACCTTTTCCTCCGGCGTATCCAGCATTTGCAGATACAGCATCAGCATAGGCGCTATCTCCTGGCGGACATTTGGAAATCAAACGGATACCTTTTTACTTACTATCGGCAAACACCTTCAAAAAATAAGGTTTTATGGTACAGCGGCCCCAAGCCGGTACTTCTGCCAGTTTTACAGCCCCGTTCGCCCCGCCGCAGGCCGGACGAAAATGAGAGAATCTGCCGATATTTGTTTTTATCATATCGGAAATCCCTGAAAAAGTCAAGATTGGCAGCGAAGGTGGTCAATCATGAATCTGACGGCTCAGCAGATTCAGCCGGTTCATCCAGGTCGAGGCCTGGGACAATGGTGGCGTCGGGGTATTCAGTGTGGGCGCTGCCCTTGTCGGGGATCTAATGAAATACGGCAGCGTTTTCTGCTGTTTCCAAGAGCTTTGGTAAGTCCTCGAAACGGTAGATATTGATCTTTCATACTACATCCACCTCAATACCCTCGGCGCTTCAAATCCGCCGCCAGCTTTACATAGAACTCCCGCACATCGAAGCCCCGGATGTTCTCCCGGTTCAGATCCACCACGTCCCCGTGGGAGATGCCCCGCTTCCCCTGGGGCTCCAGGAGAGTGAACCGCTCTCCCCACTTAGCCGACTCCACCGACACCAGCCCGTCGTTCAGGCCGTCGAAGTGCTTGACGATGGGGTATGTCATATTCAGCGGGAACTTGCCATGCTGGGCCTTCTTGCAGTAGGACATGACGCTCTCATACACCACGCCGGGAGCGTCGAGCGTCACCTCGTTCCGGGCAAGGCAGGCGCTCTCCGTCAGGTCGGTCACCGCCGCCAGGAAGTCCGGGTTGGGATCGCCCACCTGCCTCATCGTGGCATTGTAGGCCGCTGCGATTTTCAGCCGGGCGGCCTGGGGGACCTTGCCCAACAGGTACTCGGCAAAGATACAGCCCCGGTGCGGGGTGTTGATGGTGGTCAAGGTCGCCACATAGGGGGCCATTCCACAGTGGGCGATGGCGGCCCGGCTGTCCAGCCCACCCTTGGAGTGGGCAATGATGTTCACCTTCCCGCAGCCGGTCGTTTCCACGATCTGCCGGATACGCTCCGCCAGCTCCTTCCCGCTGTCCTCCACCGCCGCCGCGGACTGTTGCTGACCGTAGTAGACGGTGGCCCCGTTGCGAATCAGCTCCTTTGGAATGCGGCCCCAGTAGTTGAGATAGCGGAAGTCCCGGAAGAACACGCCGTGTACCATCAGGAGGGGATATTTCGTCTTGCAGACCTCGCTCTCCGCCCGAACCGCGTCCAGCTCCCACTTCTGGGTCTCAAACTCCACCTCGTCCCCGCAGATGCGGATGATCTTTGCCAGATACCAGAGGTTCACCAGGGGAATCCACCCGCACAGAGCCGCCAGAACGCGGTGCTTGATGCCCAGCTGCACCGAGGTGAGGTAGACCCGGATCATGCCGTTCCAGAAGACAATGGCCTCCAGGATCACCGCCAGCAGCAGGCCCATCGCGCCCCCAAAATACCCCCACCAGTCAAGGAAGCTGTCCGCCGCAATATCGACACGCAGTACGTTCAGCCAGAGAAGCTGGAGCAGGACGGTGGCCGTGGCGGTCACGCAGAACAACCGCAGCAGCTCACAGCCCTCCGCCAGCCGCTGGATGCGCTTGGTGGGGCCGGACTTCGGAATGGGCCGGAGATTCACCCAGAGGAACGCCGCCGCCAGAGGCAGAAACAGCCACCCGGCACCGGAAACTGACCATTTGGCGTACAACAGCCAGACCAGCGGCAGGGCATTCGCCGCCGCCGTCAGCAACAGACCGTAGACGATCCACCTGACATACTTCATAAAACCGCCTCCCGTTCAACAGCGCCCGCCGGCGCTTTTCTGCGTTTATAGTAGACCTTGCCAACGGGGTTGTCAAGTTGGGAGGCTGGACGGTTCTATCAGAAATCGGATTGAATTAGGGCAGGGATGATGGTATAATCAAGGCAAGCGCCAAGGGGGGAAATTGCATGGAAAAAATAAGATTGAATCCTGTCAAAGTTCCATGGAAAATTTCTGCATCAGAAGAAGTTGCATTATTCAATTATGAAAATGATAGGTTGGAAATACCCTGTATTGCTGACTTATTCGATTCATCTCAATCAAAGGAGGTAGGTGATGAATCAGGGTTTTTTGACCATATATCCATTGTCCAACTTCGTTTAATTTTTGAGACAGTCTTACATTTTGAATATTCAAGGCCGCAAAAACGTACATTCGGGTTAGATCCGCAGAAATACGATATTATAGTTAATCCAAACACTTATGATATTGATGCTTTTTTCCAAAAATGGACTGATACAAAACTTTGTCCTGATCCCAACATGTATCAGGTTGAGGATTCTGATATAAAAAGCATATTAAATATTAAAAGTAATCAAATATCACATTGGATTTTAATTGGACATGACGAAATCATCAATATTGTTGCAAAAAATTTTACTTGGGAAGTTGTTGACTATCTTCAATAAGGAATTAAAACCACCATGGAAACTGTCAAACGCGGCTATGTGCCGAAAGATACCATCGAATTTGGCTCCAAGGCTGCGGCCAAGCTGAACGCCGCCGCCCAGGAGTTGATGTTCCTGCTGAACCGGGGCTACGACACTAAATCCGCCTCCACCTTCGTGGGCAACCACCACCTGCTCTCGGAACGACAGCGGCTGGCCCTGGCCCGGATCACCTCTCCCCGCGCCGCCCTGGCCGAGCGGGAACGGAAGCGGCTCCGGGAGGCCCCGCAGACCCTGGTGCTGGACGGCTTCAACACCATCATCACTTTGGAGGTAGCACTGTCCGGCTCCCTGCTCCTGGAGGGCATGGACGGCACCATCCGGGATCTGGCCGGGCTGCGGGGGAGCTACCGCATCGTGGACAAGACGGTGCGGGCCATGGAGCTTCTGCTGGTCCGGCTGGAGGCCCTGGGGGTCAAGGAGGCCCTGTTCTATCTGGACCAGCAGGTGTCCAACTCCGGGCGCCTCCGGGCGCTGCTGCTGGACAAGGCGGCGGAGCGGAGCGTCCAGGTACGGGTGGAGCTGCACCCCAGCGTGGACGGCGTTCTCTCCCGCTTGGAGAACGTGGTCACCACAGACGCTATCATTCTGGACAAATGCGGAAGCTGGTACAATCTGAACCGGGGGATCATTGAGGATGCCGTCCCGGAAGCGTGGGTGTTTCGGCTTGAGAAGGAAACATGGCACGAATGACCTGTAGATGCGGAGCCGGATTGAGCAATCAAGAAACTCCTAACGATATAGAATTAGTAGTTTATAGGTGCTTCATTTATTGGAGGAGGTCATAATAAATGAAGAATGTACGCATTATATACTGCCTTGACGGATATGACAGCGTTGAAATACCTATACATTCCACAGACGAATTGGTTGCTCGTTTGCAGGAGATAGCGTTAGAAGCTATGCCCGTTATTGACGGCATATTCAGTGCCGATGTAGTAGTCGAGGGCTTTGGAAGAATTTCTGTAGGTCTTAATCAAAAATGTATACTATATAAAATTAGGAGAGTGAAATAAACTGTGTTTTTTCTTCCCGCTTTTTTGTTGGCTGGCATGGCTGCCGTGTTTGTGGTATGGCTCGGAACATTCATTTGGCAGATATTTCTTAGTAAGGCAGATAACCCGTGGCTGGGCTTGATTTTGCCTGGGATTACATTTGGTCTAATTCTGTATATAAGCACGATGGCGCCTGATTCTTATACTGTATGGTATGTGTTGAGCAGGGGGAATATTCCCACCGTCATTTATTTGCTGACTTATTTCTTTGTTCGCTGGAGAAAGAAAAAAAGGTAAGGCCGGTGTTGCCTATGCGTACCTCGGTCACGCAGGATGGGCGGTGGGCTTTTAACATAGCTTCTCCAGGAGGAAGTAGGTAGAATGTATAATCGGTATAATGACATTGAAAAATTTGTAATAGACCCCAATAAACTACAAGTGGTAAACGGCTCGGAGGTATATATTTCAAGCGAGGAAAATTATAACATTGTAGTAGATTTACAGAGCCATACAGACGAATTTGAACAACTAAAGCCATTTATTATTACTGTTGTTCAAAACGTCTGTGAGCTTGACAATACCGCTCAAAAATTTGACAAGCTACAAAGTGGAAGCCTCTATTTTCCTTGCGTTGTATCAATTATTTTTATTGATTATCCGTATGTCATCTTTGAATATTGGGGAACTGAAGAAAACACACAATTTGATGTTGTTTTTGAGCATAGCGAGGGTAAGTTTACGCTCAAAAGTTTTGGGACAATTTCAAACATTCCATCAAATTGGGAAGAAATTCTTTCTGCTAACCGTAGTAAGAAACAGGAAGTCAAAAAGAAGGGACTTTTACGAAGGTTGATAGATTGGCTGTAACAAAAAAACCGCCATCCATTGACACTCATCCGCAAACGCCCAACAGGACGGAGGGAGGGGGAGAGTATACAGCCCCCTCCCGGCCCTGCTCCACAGGCTTGTTACCTTTGTACCGCATCCCCGTCTGCGCCGCCCTCCTGTGCTGTCTGGGCGGCAAGCAAACTGTTCAAATCATTTCAGAAAAAGCGCCGCCCATGTCTATGACACAGGCGGCGCTTTTGGACTTATCTCCTATAAACGGCTCCACCAAACAGGCAGGGCCAGCGGGACTTTGCTTCCTTTATTGAATGAGGTAGCTGATAGAGAAGCCGGCACTGGTTTTCCCGATGTTTTTCACATAAAGAACATACTTGCCCTTTTCTCAGGAAACTTCACTCACGGAGATCCACTGGTACTCCATACCGTTGCCCTCAACCAATTTGACTTGGTACTCTGCGCCGTCTCCCAGCATCGTGCCTGCTTCGACCTCTCCCGCCAGAATGCTTTCTATGATAGGGAGATATTTCCACTTCACACCATCGCTCCCTTTTGAAAGCAGAGAGTCCTTGAGGGTAGCATTGTCCTCATCCGCCCAAAACGCCCGCTCCTCTTCCGCTGTCTCAAAGAGCAGGATTTCTCCGGCCTCGACCTTTTTCAAAATCTCAGCCCATTCCTCCGGGGTGAATTTGCGTTCGTCCCCACGGTTCACCGACGCCAAGCCGCCCAAAGCGCTGTCGGTATCCTGCGGCCCAGCCTCCTGGTTGCTGCCCTCGGAAGCCGTGGGCTGGCCGGACGGCAGGGCAGAATCGCTCTCTTTCGCCACGGCCCCCGTTGTAAATCCGGTCGCCATGCCGAGGGTCAGGACAAGGGCAAGCACGACGGCCAGCAACGATGTTTTCTTGTATTTCATAATAGCAATTATCCTTTCTTCTGCGGCGTTCTTACTAAAGTAGCTGTGCATGAAGGAGAAGGGACGGCCCCGCTCCGCCATGTCGATCAGCGAATGGGCGTAGGACGCCCGCTCTGTCCCGCCGAAATGCCGCAGAACCATTTCATCGCAGGACAGCTCCAGGTCACGGTTGAGAAGAACCAGCATCACCCAGACCAGGGGGTTGAACCAGTGGACGCACACCGCGCACAGGGCCAGCAGCTTCCACAGCGTATCAAAGCGGCGGATATGGACGTATTCATGGACAAGGATATAGCGAACCAGCTGCTCGTTGTCCAGATCCATTCCCTGCGGGAAGATGATGCGCGGCCGCAGGATGCCGATGGAGGCCGGGGAGTCCACCTTGTCAGAGCGGACGATTGCCAGAGGCCGGAACAGCCGGTACTCCTCCCGCCATTTCGTGATAACGGCGTGGTCTTCCACAGGGACTGCGGCCCTGAGTGCCCGGTAGTTCTTTGCCAGCAGGACGGCGAATACCACAGCAAGCATCACCGCGCCAACCATCCACAGGGCAGTCAGCGGAGGAATAGACAGGGCGGCTTCCGCCGGCCCTCCGGCGGCTTCAGGCGATGCCGGAACCTGGGCCTGACCGCCCCAGACCGTCACATAGCTGTCGGTGGGAACCGTCGTGTCCTCGCGGCCCCACAGTCCGGCAAACAGGTTGTAAACGCTCCACCTCGACGTGAGGGAAAAGGGAATCAGCAGCCTTGCGACGGCGATCCCCCACAGGGCCAGAAAGCTGGTTTTAGGAAGTCGGTACAGCGTGATGGCGCGGACGATCACGATGGCCGCAATCAGCGCCCCTGCCTGCACGCTCATTTGAACAATATCCATAGGCCCCCTCATTTCAGCTCTTCCACGATCCGCCGCAGACCGTTAATCTCGTCGCTGGACAGCATCTTTCCGCTGACGTAGGCCGACAGGAACAGCTCTGCGGAACCGTCAAAGAGTTTGTCGATCAGCTCCGTGGCCTCCTCCCGCTGAACGGACTTTCTGGATACGGCTGCCTGGCAGATAAACGGGTCACGACGTTTCACCGCGCCTTTCTCAACCAGCTTCTTGGCAACCGTATATGTGGTGTTGCGCGCCCAGCCAATGCGGGCGTTCATTTTTTTTGCCAGTTCAACTGCGGACAGCTCACCTTCTTCCCATAATACATCCATAACCTTCAATTCAGCGTCTGTTAATTTTGTCGACATAGTGATAACTCCTTCTTGACTATGGCCATAGTCAAGAAGGAGTCTATCATAATCGTCAGGACTTGTCAATGACTATATTTATAGTCAAGATATAAGTACGGATATCCGACTGGATATCCGTACTTTTACGTCTTTAGCTATTTGAGCAGCTTGGGATAGTCTGTCTTTCCGTTTACCACACGATAGATGGTCACCGTATCATCAATGAGCCGGTAAACCGCAACATAGGTCTTGGTCAGCACCAGCTTCCGGTAGTTCAGCGCCGCCAGCTCCGGGTCAGGGTGGATCGGCCCCAGCATCGGAAAGTCCTGAAGGCGTCCAATCTGTTCCCGGATGGACCGATAGACCTCCTTGGCGGACGCCGGGCCAACCTGTTCGGCGTGGAACCGGACGATTCCCAGGATGTCCGTCTCTGCCGGATGCAGGTATGCCAGCTTATACCTTGCCATTCAGCAGCGCCTCCACTTCGGCGTCCAGAGCCTCCTGCGTGACAACCGGCGCCCCCGCCAGACGCGCCGCCTCCGCCGCCAGGATACTTGCCCGGTGCGCCAGCATCTTCTCCCGCTCCTCATACGCCTCAATGCTCATGTAGACGCCGTCGGCCTCGCCCTTGTTGGTGATGAAGATCGGTTCGCCGGATTCACGGGCCAGAAGTGAGATCTGCAAATATTCATTGCGCAGTGCGGTGGATGGCTTGATTGTCATGGCCGCTCCCTCCCCGTAATAGTTCTGCCCTTAGTATATCATTTTCCTGATAGATATGCAAGCCCATACAGGGGTAATCCGAAACAGCGGGATGAAGCGCAGAGAAAAGAGATCTACCGCTCCGTGATGTTCAGCCGACGCAGGGAGGCTTTCAACGCAAGAACGGTGTCGGTGATCAGCTTGACTTCCTCATCGCTGCAATCCGCTACCAGCTCCCCCAGCCAGCTGTCCCGCACAGGCCGGGCCTGCTCCACGTCCATGC